>Ga0222426_100182_pt1 | contig 76275 bp, 66 predicted proteins | sample 2B50Ametagenome_FD_180087 | JGI IMG/M metagenome (GOLD analysis project Ga0222426, IMG submission 180087) | Enriched microbial communities from leaf-cutter ant dump, University of Wisconsin, Madison, United States - 2B50A (version 2) | ecosystem: Environmental > Terrestrial > Nest > Insects nest...
TCTTTTGCTTCCTGTGCTCTGGTCTTCGCTGTGCCGCGTGTGCCGAGCTCACCTTGGGTTAAATCAACAATTCCTACCCTTTTTCCTTCAGCAACATATTTTGCCATCACACCTCCGGCGCCTAGCTCGGCGTCATCTGGATGTACAGCAATGATAAGTAAATCTAATTTTAACATATAATATTTCTCTCTTTAAATTGGCTTCCCTTTTTATGATAAATCATTCCAATTGACCGATGGATAGTTTTGGCAGAAAGCCTTTACTAATCCCGCGTAGTTATTGATCCTAAGTCTATATACGACTTGGCCTGCGCTGTGGGGAGCTGCCGCAAATGTAAGCAGTTTATAGGTTATTCTTGTAAAAGACGCTCAATATTGCGGCAAATTTTACTTGACAATGGCGAAGTAATCGGATAATAGAAATCAATGACCTCTCCTTTTTTGTTTACCAGATATTTGTGGAAATTCCAGGAAGGTTTACTGTTAATATGTCCATTTTGATCTTTGCTCGAAAGAAAACTGTATAGAGGTGTTGTATATTCGCCGATAACATGGCTACGCTTAAAAATAGGGAAACTCACCTGTTGATTGATCCGGCAGAATGTCTCTAGCGTACTACCGGTTAACGGTTCCTGGTTACGAAAATTATTTGCTGGAAATGCCAGAATTTCGAAGCCTTGGTCTTTATATTTTTGGTAGAGTTTTTCGAGCGATTTAAATTGCCTGGTAAAGAGACATTGGCTGGCAGTATTGACGATGAGTAAAACTTTACCTTCAAAATCAGCGAGGGATTTTTTTTTACCGTTAAACTGAAGTGCGTCAAAGTCGTATACTGTTTTCATCTGCTTTTGGTTTGATTGGTCACATGACAGGTTGAGGTCTCGACTTTTCGAATTCCCTAATGATATTTTCAATGGCAAAGTCTTCTTTTGGATCATAAGTTGACTTTAGGTTGTGACCGAATATTTTCGCAACTCCCTGATAGAAAAAAGCGGAAATCCCACCTTTCATTTCCTTTACCATTTCATAACCGGTATGTCCCGTATAGCGATCGATCAATTTGATGAGTATTTTGCCTTGTGAAATAGTCATATTTTTGATTTCTCGGTCAAACATCTGTTTTACGTCACTTTCACATTTTTCAACCAATGCTTTATGTTCCTTTTTATCCGAAGTCAGCGCGAGATCTCTGTCTAGCTGATCATATCTTTTTTGCGCATATATGGCATAAGGAAGAACCTTTAGAACATTTCTTCTAAAGCGGAGATATTCTCTTCGTGCTTCTTCACTTGACCAGGTTCTTTTGGCCACGACAGTGACCTCTGGAATCGGAAACCAGGGTAACACCTCTCCGTTTGCCAAGGTTGTTGTCATATAACTGTTTACGGTCTCCTGCGCGCCTTCTCCGTATAAAGGAAGAGTGAGTGATTGAGACTGTGCCCATACGGACAAAGTCCCTGTGAGGAAAAGCAAACAAAATAATATTGTCTTCATTTGGGCAATTATATAACGCTTTTTAATTTGTCAATGCTATAATATTTTGGTAGATTTATTACAAAATAAGTTAGCTTGAAAATAGTATTCAAGAATACATTAACTAAATTACACAAATTTACTCAAAAAACATCATTTACCTGCAACGTTTATGAAAGATTATGTGATTGATATTGAAGCAGAAAACAAAGAGATAAGGAAACGTTACCGTGCATTGTTGCGCGCTTGTAAGCCAACTTTACAACGCGGAGACAAGCAGGAGATCCGAAAGGCATTTGATTTAGCATTGGATAGTCATAAAGAGATGCGACGCAAATCAGGAGAGCCTTATATCTATCACCCTATTGCTGTTGCCCAGATTGCTGCTGAAGAGATTGGCTTAGGAACAACATCTATTGTATGCGCCTTGCTCCATGATGTAGTTGAAGATACCAATGTTACATTGGATGAAATTGAAGAAATGTTTGGTAAGAAAGTTCGCCGAATTATCGATGGGCTTACCAAGATTTCAGGGATTTTTGATCCAAACAGTTCCATGCAAGCGGAGAATTTCAGGAAAATGTTGCTCACACTGGCTGACGATGTTCGTGTAATTCTCATTAAATTGGCAGATCGGCTGCACAATATGCGCACCATGGAATTTATGGCCAGGGATAAGCAGCTGAAGATTGCTTCAGAGACAAGTTACCTTTATGCACCATTAGCGCATCGTCTTGGGCTGTATGCGATAAAATCTGAATTGGAAGATCTCTCGATGAAATTTACCGATCCGGATACCTATAAATTTATCGCTCGAAAACTGAATGAGAAAAAAGCCGAGCGCGAAAAATTTATAGGCGATTTTATTGGTCCCATCAAAGAGATATTGGAGGAACAGGGTATTAAGGCGTCCGTATTTGGGCGACCTAAATCAATCCACTCTATTTGGAATAAGATGCGAAAAAAATCGATTCCTTTTGAGGAGGTTTATGATTTGTTTGCTATACGTATTGTAATAGATGCTGTTGATGAGAAAGAAAAGACCGAATGTTGGAAAGTCTATTCTATTGTCACAGATTTGTATCGCCCTAACCCCGACCGTCTTCGGGATTGGATTTCCTCTCCAAAAGGGAATGGTTATGAGTCTTTACATACTACGGTAATGGGGCCTAAAGGGCAATGGGTCGAAGTTCAGATTCGAACCAAACGGATGAATGAAATTGCGGAAAAAGGGTTTGCAGCGCATTGGAAGTATAAAGAATCAAATTCCGATTCTGGCCTGGATCAATGGATCAAAAAGGTGCGCGATGTCCTAAGTAGTCCAGATCAGAATGCGATGGATTTTGTGGATGATTTTAAGATGAATCTTTTCTCCGATGAGATTTTTATATTCACTCCCAAAGGAACACTGATTCAACTACCCAACAATGCCACTGCTTTAGATTTTGCCTTTGAGATCCACTCTGATATTGGGGCAAGTTGTATTGGTGCCAAAGTAAATCACAAACTGGTTCCTTTAAGTCATATTTTGCAAAATGGCGATCAGGTAGAGATTATTACATCAAGCAAGCAGTCACCTAAGGAGGATTGGTTGAATTTTGTTGTGACTGCAAAAGCCAAATCCAAAATCAGATCTTCTCTAAAAGAGGAAAAGAGAAGAGTTGCGGAGGATGGGAAAGAGATTTTGGAACGTAAGTTGAAATCGCTAAAAGTTACCTATAATACGGATAATATTAACAAAATTGCCAACTTTTTAAAATACCCCAGTTCGCAGGATCTTTTCTACAATGTTGCTAAGGGAATTGTTGATATCAGGCAACTGAGAGAATATGTCGCGCATGAAAAAGCAGTTGAAATTAATGTAAGTTCTTCATCAGGAAATCAATTTAATACCCACATAGGTGGACTAGTTGAAAAGATAAATAAGAAGGAATTCGACACGATCTTAATCGGGGACGATATGCAGAAGGTCGATTATACCCTAGCGCCCTGTTGTAATCCTATCCCTGGTGATGATGTCTTTGGATTTTTGACCGTAAATGATGGTATAAAAATTCACCGTACGAGCTGTCCAAATGCTTCCAAGCTAATGGCCAATTATGGCTATAGAATTTTAAAAGCACGTTGGGCTTCTACAAAAGATTCTGCATTTTTGACAGGTTTACATATCGTTGGCATAGATGATGTTGGATTAGTAAATAAGCTTACAACTGTTATTTCGCAAGAATTTGCTGTTAATATTCGGTCCTTGTCAATTTCAAGTAACGAAGGTATTTTTGATGGTAATATTATGGTCTATGTGAATGATACTGCTCAGCTTGAAAGTTTGATGAGAAATTTAAAGCAAGTCAGAGGGATAACAGGTGTCAATCGATATGAATCGGAAAATTAATAACCAAGTGTTGGATTGAAAATTTCGCTAAGGCGACTACTATTAAGCACTATTTTTAATAGAGGAAATATCAATCTTAATTGGTAAATTTGTACAAGAATATTTTTACTATGAATCAAGCTGAAAATTTTGCAACTGTAAAAAAAATCTTTGAAGCCTACTTAGAAAATAAAAATCTAAGAAAAACACCAGAGCGCTATGCGATTTTGGAAGAGATTTATTCACGTACTGATCACTTTGATGTAGAGTCTTTGTATATTCATATGAAGAACAAGAAATATCGTGTCAGTCGTGCTACAGTTTATAATACCCTAGAACTTTTGGTCTCTTGTGATTTGGTTACAAAGCACCAATTTGGAAGGAACATGGCACAATTTGAGAAGTCTTACGGGTTCAAACAACACGATCACGTGATCTGTATTGAATGTAATAAGGTTGTTGAATTCTGTGATCCACGTATCAACCAAATTCAGAGTCTCATGGGAGATCTTTTAAAATTTGACATTAAGCACCACTCACTCAATTTGTATGGTGTATGTCAAGACTGTCAACTTAAGAACAAAAAAGAAGAGGCCGTCGCTCACGAAGCTATTTCAAATTAATCTTATATTTTCTTAAATATAATAGTACATTTGTTCAGGAATGTTCAGGGGGAAAATTCCTGAACATTTTATTTTTAAATAGAGTCTATTTTTATTAATAACATTTTAATTACTATACTTTAAAAGCTATGCAAGTTGATGTGCTTTTGGGCTTACAATGGGGTGACGAGGGTAAAGGTAAAATCGTAGACGTATTTTGTCCAAAATACGATTTAATCGCTCGTTTCCAAGGCGGCCCTAACGCCGGACACACGTTGGAATTCGATAACAAGAAATTCGTACTCAACACAATTCCATCTGGTATCTTCAATGAAGGTACACTAAATCTTATTGGTAATGGTGTCGTTATCGATCCGATTATCTTAAAAAGAGAGTTAGACAACCTTAAGACAGCTGGTTTTGATCCGGTGGGTAAAGGCAATTTGGTTTTAGCGCGTAAAGCACACCTTATTCTGCCGACACACCAATTATTGGATGCTGCCTCAGAATCAAAAATGGGTGCAGGAAAAATTGGATCCACTCTGAAAGGTATTGGTCCAACTTACATGGATAAAACCGGTAGAAATGGTTTACGTGTAGGTGATACAACACTTCCAGATTTTCAAGAGCGTTACCAAAAGTTGAAAGAAAAACATCTAAGTATTCTTTCGCACTATGGTGAAATACCTGATTTTAGTGAAAAAGAGAAAGCATTTTTAGATGCGATCGAATTCATTAAATCTATCCCACATGTGGATTCAGAGCATTTGGTGAATCAATATCTGAAAGAAGGCAAACGTGTGTTAGCTGAGGGTGCTCAAGGCACGCTTTTGGATGTTGATTTTGGTTCTTATCCATTTGTTACTTCATCTAATACCACAACAGCCGGAGCTTGTACAGGCCTGGGTATTGCACCAAATAAAATAGGTAAGGTATATGGTATCTTTAAAGCATATGCTACTCGCGTAGGTGGCGGTCCCTTTCCTACTGAACTTCACGATGAAACTGGCGAAAAATTACGTCAATTAGGTCATGAATTTGGAGCGACTACAGGGCGTGCTCGTCGTACAGGATGGATCGATATTCCAGCTTTAAAATATGCCATTATGCTGAATGGCGTGACAGATTTGATTATGATGAAGGCTGACGTTTTGGATACCTTCGACAAAATCTACGCATGTACACATTATAAATATAATGGTGAAGTGATTGATTATATGCCTTATGAAATCATCACGCATCAAGCAGAACCTATCTTAGAAGAAATTGATGGGTGGAAACAAGATTTGACTGGTATAACGTCTGAACAAGAAATACCTGAAGCATTAAAAAATTATATTTCTTATTTAGAGAAAGCTCTTGAAGTACCTATCACGATCCTATCGGTAGGTCCTGATCGTAAACAAACATTAGCTTTATCAAAATAAACTATGCGGATCGAAAGTTTTGATCTTCTCGATTCTAAAGATAAATTTCATCAAAAAGCCCTGCATTGGTCGGGGCAATTTGATGAAATTTCTTTCTTTAATAGTAATGGGATGTCGGATCAATGGGGCAAATTTGAACAGATACTGGCTGTCAAGGCATTATTCTCTTTCCGTGCAAATGAAAATGTATTTGACCAGCTCGACAGTTTTTTGAGATTACATCAATCTCAGTTTATCCCCGGATTTCTATCTTACGACCTTAAGAATGAGATAGAAGAATTAAAGACAACAGGAAAGGATCAGCTCGAATTTCCAGAAGCTTATTTCTTTGTGCCAGCAATTACGCTTCGATGGACGGCAGATCAAGTGCATATAGAAGCCGAGGATCCTGTTAAAATCTATCAAGCCATTTCGGATACTCAGATTCCTGCGATAACCCCAATTTCTGTACAGGTAAAGTCGCGTTGGACAAAGTGTGAATATGTCAAAGCTTTTGAAAATGTACAGGCACATATTCAGCGTGGAGACATCTATGAAGTGAACCTTTGTCAGGAATTTTTTGCTGATGATGCTGATATCGCTCCTATGGAAGTTTATCATCGGTTGAATACCATATCACCTACTCCCTTTAGTTCATTTTTCAAGGTAGGACATCATTTTATCATGAGTGCTTCTCCGGAGCGATTTTTAGCGAAAAGACAAGGAAAGTTGATTTCTCAGCCGATTAAAGGGACGGCCAAAAGGGGGACAAATTTAACAGAGGACCAACAGATTATAGCTGATATGTTGAGGTCAAAAAAAGAGATCGCCGAAAATGTGATGATCGTTGATTTGGTTCGCAATGATTTGACACGAAGTGCTCTTCCCGGAACGGTTGAGGCTACTCGCCTTTTTGAGATTCAATCCTTCGAACAAGTGCATCAAATGATTTCAACTATTACCTGCATGCAAGACCCAAAAGTCGCCAATGTGGATGTATTTAGAAATACCTTTCCTGCAGGTTCGATGACAGGTGCTCCCAAAATTGCAGCTATGCAAATTTGCGATCAGCTTGAAGCTCGAAAGAGAGGTATCTATGCAGGATCTATCGGTTACTTTGACACCATGCGCGATGAATTCGATTTTAACGTCGTTATCCGTTCATTGCTTTACAATAAGCAAAAAAGGTACCTTTCCTTTCATACAGGTGGAGCAGTTACCAATCAGGCAGCTGCCGATCAGGAGTACCAAGAATGTCTTTTGAAGGCTTCAGGTATTCTTGAAGCTTTAGATGCTAGCTTGGGAGAATAAAACTATACTAATTTTGTAGAGAATATTTTTTGCTTCAAGTATTTTTTCGACCTTTGTCTCGTTGGCTACACAGATTCCCTATATCGATCTACATACGCATCGGAATTATCCGGTGAAAGAAAGTGCTACTCTTTTCATTAAGAATATCACCTTGAACCATTCGGAGATAATTTCTGAAGTGGATTGTTCAGTAGGTTTGCACCCATGGTATATCAATGAGAATACTGAACATGATTTGGGACTCATGGTGGATGCATTAGCGCTGAGTCAGGTTTTAGCCATAGGTGAATGTGGCATGGACAAAAATATCGCCACTCCGCTCGCCGACCAACAGCCTGTGTTTGATCAACAGGTTGGCTTGGCTAAAACGTATAGGAAGCCTTTGATCATTCATTGCGTTCGAGCTTTTCAGGAGATTGTTGGTTGTTTGAAAAAAGTGAATTTTAGCGAAGCTGTTGTTTTTCATGGATATCGTAAGAACTTGACCTTGGCTCAACAGTTAATCGATCAAGGGTATTATCTTTCCATAGGAAAACATTGTTTAAACGGAAGTCAAGACGAACTTTTAGAAAATATTTCACTCAGTCATTTGTTTCTAGAAACGGATACAGATACGACCGTAGAAATTGCTACACTTTACCGATACGTTGCTCAGATCAGATCGATCGAATTGGAAGAGTTAAAGCGGGTTTTATACCAAAATTATAAGAATGTATTTAATAAATGAGGCCATCATAGTCTGTTTATTCACGTTGTCGGATAGCTATAAGGTTTCATTATAATATAAAAAACAAATTTAGATAAATGAAAGATTTAAGTTGGCTGTCACGTACCGAAGCATTGATAGGTCGATCAGCGGTTGAAAAATTGGCAAATTCGCATGTGATGGTTTTGGGATTAGGCGGTGTTGGATCGTTTGCTGCCGAATTTATATGCCGAGCAGGTGTTGGAAAAATGACCATTATCGATGGAGACACCGTAGATCCATCCAATCGTAATCGGCAACTACCTGCTCTGGCAACTAATCATGGTGAAGCAAAAGCTGAGATTATGCGAGAAAGATTAATGGCGATCAATCCGGAATTAGATTTAACTGTGATACAGGATTTTATTATTCCGGAAAAAATACCAGCTTTGCTAGATTTAGCGCCAGATTATTGTGTGGAAGCTATTGATAGTATTACACCGAAATTATTTTTTATTCGGAGAGCATTAGAAGCCAATATACCATTTGTCAGTTCAATGGGCGCCGGTGGCAAAGTGGATCCTACGAAAATAAAAATTGCTGATATCGGTAAATCTTATAATTGTAAGTTGGCCCAGCATATCCGTAAGAAATTGCGTAAACATGGTATACGTAATGGAGTAAAAGTGGCATTTTCAACTGAACTTCCAAACAAGGATTCATTATTATATACTGATGGGAGTAACTTTAAAAAGTCTGCTTATGGTACCATGTCATATCTACCAGCAGCCTTTGGTGGGGCAATAGCCTCTGTTGCTATACGAGATCTAATAGAAAATGCTTAACTTAGGTATTAAATAAATATATGAACGAATGAAGGAAGCTACCCGTCAATCGATGGATAGCTTCTTTTCTTTGGTTAGCGACTGGTGACACCTTTCATATCAATACCTTTGGGCTTGATATGCTCTAATCTTTTCTTTAGTGTATCGATTTTTGATTTTTCAAGATTACCTGTCGCAATTATAATTCCTTCCTTCACCTGCGCCGTAATGGTTGGAAAATCTTCCAGAACAAGATTGACATCTCTTGTTAAGGTAGAATCTATCACGCCGCCCATAATTTCATGATATTTTTCACGGGCATCTTTTGGTTCAGGAAGATTTACAATGATATTGTTGTGAATGGATTTGATACCCTCTCCCCCTGCTAATTTTGTTCTGTTTTCTATATCCTGCTTGAGTGAATCCGAACCTATCTGTCCATCCAACGTTACATTCCCTTCCTCGACATCTACTTCGATGCCTGCAGTAGTTTCCAACGCTGCCTCGATTTTTGATCTTAGTTTTTCGTCCGATTCGGGCGATCTACAAGAGTGAATAAACAGTAAAGCGCCAAGTAAGAAGATTAAAAGTAAATTATTCAATTTCATGTCATTCTTCGTTTCTGTACTAAATAAGAACAGATGCATCGACATATTGTTTAATTTTTCGGTATTTTCATCATTTAGTAGATTGCAATAACTTTCTGATTAACGTTGTTAAAAACAAAACTATCATCTATTTTTTTTCCGATAAGTAGTTTTCCAATTGGAGATGCAGGCGAAATGACGAAAATATTATTGGTTCCTATTTTTACAGCTCCAATACTTGTGGCGATCAAATATAAACCAACATTGGTTTGAACAAGCGTTCCTAATCTGGCTACATCCATTACATCATTTGGTAATGATTCTATATTGATTAGCTGCTGTAGATCTTTATTGGCTTCCAGGAGTTGTTTCTGGTAGCGATTGATGTCCTGTTGAATCATTTCACGTGAAGTTTCATATTTGTCTCCAGCACTACTTTTGGTATCGTCATTACTTGAATCTCTTGCTGTTTCTAAAGCAGATTCTATCATTGTGATACGTTCCTGAGTACGTTTTAGTGCCATGTCGAGGACCTCCCCTTTTATGTCGAAATAATTATTTGTCATTCCGAAAAATAAGGAATAAGTTTTATTCATTAAAAAATAAAAACAATACGCTTAGTCTCAATAGAATATAACAAATCCGATGGTAAATAACACGAATAAGGTTGCAATAAATTAAAAAATTGCTACATTTGTGCACTGAAACACGGAAAGGTGTCAGAGTGGTCGAATGAGCAGTCCTGGAAAGACTGTATACGGGATGACTGTATCGAGGGTTCGAATCCCTCCCTTTCCGCTGAGACATAAAAACGCAGTTTGAGGCTTGGAAAATATGATTGTGGCAGAATCGTGGCAAAATGATTCTTTAACAGTCAGAAAACAGCTCTAACAGGGCTAAAAACAAAGAAAGTTCCAGTCCCTCACTCTCCGCAAGTACCTAGAAGCAAATAGCTACTAGGTGGTCTAAAAAGCTTTAAAGCCTGTAATTTTTAAAAATTATAGGCTTTTTCTTTAGGTGGGAATTCGCAAAATTTTCAAAAACACTCCTAATTTTTGTGGCAGATTTGTGGCAGTTTTATAAGTCAAAAAAAACTGCCACAAAAAGTGTTGTAAAATACTGTATATCAACACGTAAAACTGTTTAACGACTTGACAAAAGAGCAACATATTTCGAAATTTAACTTATTAAAAATTGAATTATGCTTGAAAAAAGTCTTGGTGTCACCTTCTTTTTGAAGACACCTGAAAAAAAAGAGAATTTGAGAGTGGTTTACCTGAGAGTAACCGTAGATGGTATTCCGAAGGAAATTTCAACAAAACGTAAATGGGATGTAACCCGATGGAGCCAAAAAGCAGAAAGGGCTAATGGAAGTAAAGAAGATGCCAAATCTCTTAACTACTTTCTGGATTCCCTATTCAATCGTGTTTTAAATTACAGAACTGAACTTATCAATAACGATCAGACCATTACCTCTCAAAAGATCATTGATTTTGTAAAAGGAAAAAATGTATCGAAAGTCAAAGTTTTAGAGGAATTCCAATTGCATAATGATGAAATGTTGGCGCTTGTTAAAAAAGGGGAATATGCGTATGGTACATTTGAGCGTTACACAACCGCCCGCTCCCATGTTGCCGAATTTATAAAATATAAATATGGACGGGAAGACCTTGAATTCAGAGAGCTGAATTACGAATTCGTCAAGGATTATGAACTTTATTTAAAGACCGTCAGAAACTGTAGCAATAACACAGCTTTAAAATATATTGCCAATTTTAAAACGATTGTTCTTAGAGCCATCGCAAAAGATATCATTCCTAAGGACCCTTTCAAAATGTTTAAAAGCAAAAAAACTAAATGCAATAAAAAGCCGCTCTCTTCAGAGGAGCTTCAACGGCTGGAAAACAAAGTATTTTCTTCTGAGCGACTTTCTGTCATAAGAGATATATTCGTTTTTCAATGTTATACAGGACTCGCTTACATTGATGCCTACCAGCTAAAGCCGAGCGATATTAAAAATGGAATCGACGGAAGCTTATGGATTATGTCAAATCGACAAAAATCAAAATCAAAGACAGATATTCCTCTTCTACCCCAAGCGATTGAAATTATGGAACGCTATAAAAGCCATCCGTTGTGTATAGAGCGAGGATCTGTACTGCCAGTTAAATCCAATCAAAAAATGAACGAATATCTAAAAGAAATTGCCACAATCTGCGATTTGTCCGGCGAGCTCAATACCCATAAGGCCAGGAGGACATTTGGCAGTACCGTAACACTGAAGAATGGTGTTCCAATTCATGTGGTTAAGGAAATGATGGGCCACTATTCCGTAAAACAGACGGAGGAATATGCTATCACTGAACAGAAATCAATCAGTGTAGAAATGCAACAATTGAAAGAAAAACTTTCTAAAGTGAAAAAAGACAATAGCTGCGAAGCTCCATCTGATATAGCAGAGCAGCTTTCCGAAAGTCTTTTCGTTGACGATAGCGAAGAGAGAACCCCCTTGAGTTTTTCACAAGGTGCAAATTTAAAACTGATTTCACAGGCACTTAATGAAATCAAAAAAATGCTTTCAAGCAATTAGGGAAGCTGCTTATTATCTCATTCAGAACTTGGTGTTTCATTTAAAATTTTAGTTTTGACCCTTCATAGAGAATACCTTTAGAATCAATAAAGGTATTCTTTTTATATACTTATATTACTCTAAAATAAATCTAGCTTATGCTTTTACCAAATGTTAAATCTACTGAACTTTAACTAAAATCACATTTTGACTGGTTATTTTTCAATGATTTTCTTTCTGTGATTACGTCCCCAATTTGAAATCGTCAATGTCAATTCTTTCAAAGTTTGCCCATATTCTGTCAGGTCATACACAACTGATAGCGGCTGGGTATTAGTTACCGTTCGGCTGATTAACTGATTAATCTCCATATCTTTCAATTCTCTACTCAACATCTTACCAGAAATACCTTTTACTTCACGCAATAGTTCAGAATAACGCATAGGCTGATAACATAAACAGGCTATTATGGATACTTTCCATCTTCCTCCGATCACATCCATCGCATCATGGATACACAATATATTGTAACTACATTCTTTAACAGGGCTGTCTATATTTTCTACAGCAATATTTTCCATAATTCTACAATTTGCTAAGATGGTTACCCAAATGTCACCATTACTTTTTGCCACAAAGTTACTAAAAGTCACCATCAGGCTATACCTTTGCTAAAGAAAAAAAGTTTTTACAAAATGGAATTATTACAAGATTTAAACTGGCGATACGCAGTTAAAAAGTATAGCACTGAAAAAGTGGATGAGCAAAAGATAGATTTAATCCTTAAGGCTATTAATTTAAGTGCATCCTCTTGCGGATTACAGCCTTATCGCTTATTTGTGATCTCAAATGAAGAACTGAAACTTAAATTGAAGGCAGATTCATTTAACGGACAGATTGCAGAATCTTCACATCTCTTGGTTTTTGCCGCTTATAACAAGATCACAACACAAAATGTACAAGATTTGGTTTCTCTGACCTCCCAAATAAAAAATGTATCAATTGAATCGTTAGATGGATTATTTGTCTCTATCGATTCATTTTTTAGAAGTAGAACCGATGAGCAGAACAGACACTGGGCAGAGAAACAAACCTATATCGCATTAGGAACTGCACTGGTTGCTGCAGCTAACTTAAGGGTTGATGCTACACCTATGGAAGGCTTTGATTCCGAACTTTTTGACAAACTATTAGGTCTTGACGAAAAAGGATTACACAGCACAGTTATTCTTTCTCTTGGATATCGCGATGAAGCAAACGACTATTTAGCGAACACCAAGAAAGTCAGAATACCGTTAGAAGAAATGGTACATACTTTAAAATGATTTTTCTTAAATAGAAAGAGATGTTTGTTGAACCGACATCTCTTTTTATCTAGTGAACTTCTTCTTGGTATACTTTATATTTCTGTAATAGCTTTGGCGCTAATTTACTTAAATGCAAATAGTACCGCCCCCATCCTATTCTTTTCAATAGCCTGTTTTGTCATTTTATACCAATGTAATCTCATTGATCGTATTCTTCCCACAATTATAGCTGTTTCGTCAGCAATTCATATTTTAATCTGGCATCATGGTCTTCGGGCTCTTTTTCAAGGTATAACTTTAGATATTCAATGGCCTGTTTTTTTTTTGACCAGAAAGCATGTATGCCTCACTGATGTAATAATAGCCGTTGGTTGAATTAGGGAAAAAGAGAAGATTTAACTTAAATAAATCTATTGCCTGATTCGTCCTTTTTTCGAACAGGAACTTATAAGCATATCTTTCAATCAGATTTTCCCGCAATGAATATTTCTTTGAATTCTGATCTATTGCCTTAATACCAGCTTCATAACCTTTATCGCGTACAGTTTGGATGATATCCTTCGTGTAAAAGAAATTGTCAATGGATGGTGCTGAACCTACTAATTGTTTTTTGATCAGATTACTTGCTTCCCAATAATTTTCGACTTCTCCATTGGTTAGAATCACGACAGTATAGCCCAAATCCGGATAGATCATCAGTTCACAGGCAATACCATCGTGTCCACCGGTATGTCCAAAGATGCGGTGTCCGTTGATTTTGTTTTCTTCAAATCCATAACCATACATTCCTTCTCGATACTTTACTTTACCCGATGTACTAAGAGCAGTACTTTCTTTACTCAATAAAATATTGTTTTGCAAAGCATTCGCAAAATTCAGTAGATCATCGGCTGTTGAATAGCCGCCACCAGCTGGTGTTCCTTTGTATAGATTTGAGAAAATATTACTTTTCCATTGTCGCGGCTCTTCCAATGACATGGTGTAGCCGGTGGCCAAATTTGGGATTACATGATCCAATTCGTATGCATCCGTATTCATCATTTTTGCGGGTTTGTATATGTGTTCTTTTACAAAATCAAAATAATTCTGACCCGACACCTTTTCAATAATTAATCCTAAAACCATATATCCAGAATTGCTGTAGTAGAAGTTACTACCTGGTGCAAATGCTAAATTTTTATCTACAAACAATGGGAGATAATCAGAAACTGTTTTGAAGTTAACTTTTGCAAGCTTGTCGTAGCCCTCCCAAAAACTTTGCATTCCTGAAGTGTGTGTTAATAATTGATGGATGGTCACAGAGTCGGCAACCGTTTTATTGGGGTAATCGGTGAGATATTGACCTACGTTATCCTGAATCGAAATTTTCCCGGATTCCACCAATTGCATGATCCCCATTGCAGTGAACATCTTGTTGATAGATGCTAAGTTGAACTTTGTGTCCGGTTTATTTTTAACACGGTCTGGCAAATTGGAAAAGCCAAAGGCTTCCCGATAGATTGGCTTACCATCTTTTGCAATCAGAACAACCCCGCTTAAGTTATTTTCTTTTTTAAGATTTTTAAGTTGGGTCTTTATCGGATCAATGATGTTTCTCAAATTTTGGGCGTGGATTGCAAAAGCCTGCAAAAGAACAATGAAGCAGATGGCTATAATAAAATAGATTTGACGAATGGTCATAGTGTTTTCATTTATGATTGAGCAGCAAAACTACTTTAAGCCGAAAAGGAAAAATTGTACAATTGTAAACCTTCCTCTAGGACAGATTGCTTTTGCATGGAATTAATCAAAACAGGCGTTCCCATTTCTTGGAGCGCGCAGTCTTAAACAGTTTGAAGAAAGTTTCATCGCTATAAATCTAGACCTTATCGCAGAAGAAATACAGTGACTAGACAAATTAAGCGCTGTTTCGTTAGGTTATCCCCATGATTTGCTGCATACAGTCCAAAGGTATATCTTTGATCTGTATATTAAAAAAAGGTGACATCTTTGAATGTCACCTTTTTTTCAGCAGTAGCTAAATACTATTTTATATACCAAGCTTCCATCTGATTTGTATTTTTTACTCATTGTTATAAAATCTAGCCAGATCAAAACCCATTTCCTTTGCTAGCTCATAATATTTTTTTTCTGAATCTATCTTAAGGTCGTTGTACACTTTAATTCTTTGTTCCGGAAAGTTTCTTAAATTCATCTCTTTAAAGCTGTCACTGTAATGCTCACCTGAAATCAAATCCTTACGATCCTGCAAGCAAACACATTCATTAGCTAATACTTCAGGGTATTCAGCACTCCAACTTGTATTAAATTCATCAGCATCTCTAAATGTTGTATCTAGGTGAAGTTCACCTCTTAAAAGCTTAGTGCTTCCGTTTGACTCACCGATTATTTCAGGAAATTCAATGGTTTTATAATCAATAGCTGCAGAACCTGCTTTGCCCCAGCTCAATCGGTTAGATCTTGAGTCTATTCGATAAACAAAAACACCGTCTATCAAAGATTCAAGATTTTTAGGCAGTTGATTTGTGTCGTATATTCCTTTAAACATTTTTACCAAATGACATTCTTCATAAACATCAAAGTATGATCCCTCATCTTGATCAATTGCTAAGGAAAAGTACTGTTTTTCTACATCAAACAAAATTTGTCCAAAAATGAATTTGTCAAATCCGTCCAATTTAAGATAGAATATATCTCCATAATTTAATTTTTCTTTTCGCATCATTTGGCAATATAAATTTTATTCGAATTCCTTGTTTTATAATATTGTGCCATTATATCTTTTATGTGTGGATCTCAACAAAACAGTGATTTAATTTTTATTTTACTTTCGGCAATCATTTAATCCAACAGTTCATCAAATTAGTTTCTTTTCGGACTAATATCTAAATATTTAGTTGTAAAATTCCCTGTCATGAATTTGATAAATCTTTCGTTATAGATTTTGGACGAAATTTCGTAAAGCGAATATGGAATATTGCTGAGACTAATTATCGATCTTTTTGTATTCCAAAGTTCCGAGCTGATCATTTGTAATGATCCTTTTCTGTGCATCAAAATAATCAATGCTGAATTTTACGGGTATCAGATCGACAGTAATTGTTAGCTTATCATTGTTCTTGGAAAGTTTCCATTTCCCCTTGGCATGTTTCTCACCTACTGTTCCCAAAAATTTACCGTCTTGGTCAAAATTCTGAAAAACCTGGTCGGATTTAAATACGGTGCTGATTTCTTTTTCAGTTCCGTTCTTGGTGAGCTTTACGAGCTGCCATTTTCCGATAAGTTCTTTTGAGGTCTGGCCATAGGTAAAAAGTACTGCCGTTAAAAACAGTAAGGATGCAATAAGTTTTTTCATAATATATTAATTTTAAGTCTTTAAGACTGGTGTTAGGTCTAGTAAAAATATGAAAAAAACACAAAACAACTCCTGGATTTTAGAGTTTGTTTGAGCGCTATCTTAATTTTTTTTGAATAAATCCAAAAATATCTAGCGCTGAGGAGTGAAATGAACCAAATGGTCTCCTAAAGGGTTTACTTGCTGAAAATAAATGGGATTTTGATTTATCAATCTTATGGTAGGTTATACACATTAAATTAAGATGAGCTTGCATCAGCCGAATTCCAAGATTGCATTCACATTGGAGTGGTACTCTGCCGGAACAGGCTGTTTTAATAATATATCTGATGCCCGCGTAATCTGACAATGTCATCTTTTTCCATCTGCTTAACAGTTCTGATCACTGTCTCCACACGTAGACCAGTCAGGTTAGCGATCTGTTGTCTGGTAAATGGGATTTCAAAATCACGATCCTTTACAGAATTTTCCTTGTGATAGTCCATCAGCCCAGCGATCTTAGTCGCGGGTGCAATGGAAGAGTTGCTGAAAAGCCTGGAAGAATTGTAAAAAATATTATCACACAGACTTTCAAAAAATTTAACAGTAAGATCTTCACTTTCCAGGATCAATCGCATAAATATTTCCTTGCGAAGCTTCAGAACCTTGCATGCAGTTTTGGCAACGGCATTGATCTGATAATTTCTGGCAGAAAAAAGCATCGACTCCCCTAAGCTCTGCCCACAGCTCAGGATGTCCAATGTAAATTCCTTCCCTTCCTCATGGTAATTGACAAGCTCAACAGTTCCACTGACAATCTGAAAGTAATGTAAAGGTCTGTCACCCTGAGCATAAATCAACTCTTTTGAAACGTATTCTTCCAGAAGAGCTCCACTGGAAAGTAAAAGATTTTCATCGAATAGCATAATGTAATGATTTAAGGTTTACAACGAAAGATCTTAGTTATATATTGGTATAACTTGAATGCAAATTTCGAACCGAATGGACATATTGATTAGACTATATTCAATAATTTGCCTTTATGTGGTATGTGGGCATCAAAAAAAGTCTTTAGATTTTTTGCTGCAATATTTACATCATTAAAAGTTCAGGCTCATTTTTTTTCTTGATAAGGATAATATATGCTATGTGGTAAGTTTTTTAAAACAAAGTGTGGATCTCTTTGTTTTACTTATATACTTTGGATTGTAGGAATTTTCCATTTTTTTTGCGAGCCTCTCTATATCTTATTAAAATGAACTGCAATGAATGGAATAATTTTTCACGACAACACAGTCCATATTGGGTGTTCGGCAGAATTTATTTTCGAGCCGGAACTAAATTCTTCACCTACCCCTGCTATAGCGCAATTCACCACCGGAGAAACTGCTTATGCAGAAATATTGGAAGTTAAAACTGCAAAGGTCACTGTGCGTATTGGTGAATACCTCAACAATAAGGGAATAAAAGTAACTGAAAAGGTGTGGCGGATGTTTTACGATCAGTCTTCCGAATCCTGGAATATCGTTGGAACTATTTGATTCTATTGATGATTTACTACCAGCACTACTTTTAAAAGGTACTATATTAAATCTGAAAGTTCTCATTAGCTGCCTGCTATACAGGCGAACGCAAGAATATAGAGCTAACAAGAGTTATTTAAAATAATATTGCAGCAGTGGGTTTTTCTTTTCAAAATCAACTCTTTTAAGGGATTTATCACTAGTAGCTATAATACTACTGTGTCCCAGCAAACTAAATTGCAGCCAAATCTTCAAGACTTCTTCAAAGTCACGAAATCTTTTGGATGACAATCCCGCCGAAACGTGCTTCCTGCGCGGTGAACTCTTTACCATCTATCAGGCAGAGGCATTCAGATTTGGAATCATCTTCCCCCAGTACATTACCGTGTATGTGTTTATAGACTATCTTCAGTCCACCGGACAGGTCTGTATTGTAAAACTCAAGAAGCATACCATCCTGACTGTATTTATCTTTCGATGAACAGATGCTACAGATATATTTAGGGTAACGTGGATTATACCTCACTTCTTTTGTACAGTTTGAACAGAACTGTTTAACCTCCCCTGCCTTTAAGTCCGGATGGATAAAAACTTTTTCCCAGTCATATATCTTTTCGTGCCGGCTGTAGCTGAGCTCTTTTTCTTTTTTTAAGCTGTTTAAAGTTTCGATCACTTTCTTGGAAAGTACAAAAGGCTGCAGAGATTCTTGCTGATCAATACTAAGTGTCCTGAACCAATTTGGGTCTCTTGTAATTTCTTTCCAGAAATCTTCAAGACTTAAAAAGGTGCTAAGGCCTGTAGGAATACTTTCTGACTCTTTGCCGTTTAGACCGTATCTGAGGAGTTCAAAATGCGCTCCGGTATAGATAAGTCTATAGCAGTAAAACTCATCGAAAAATGAAATGATCGGTTCATCCTTTTTTAAAATACCTTTATGAATGGATTCAAGATCGGATAAGCTTAGTTTTTCCGCCTCTTTGCGCTGGGATTCCTCTTTCAATTTTAAAGTGGTATAATGTCTTTCAAGTAGGTTCTCTCTCCTATCCGCTGTAAACGCCAGGGATTCTCCTGAGCTGATCAGTGTTCCCATCTTTGTATCATAGAGTTTCTCAGCAAAAAAATCATTGTTTCTCAGTTTGTCATGGATCCTTTGGGAGATCAGCCGCAGTTTTCCATCGGGACTGTAAGATTCTTTCAGGCCATAGTCAAAGTATTCCTTATAATCATCGCTGGAAAGAATCTGCAGTGATTGCAGGTTTATAAGATATCGCTTTACTTCAGACTGTACTCCGGATTTTGAACGATCCTCATTGCTCTTTATCGTGCTGACCACAAGAAGTCCTGACTCAAAGTCTGTAAATGTCTGTAGGATCCCCCAGCCTTTATCAGGAGAAAGCTCAAAATTACCGTACGGGCATTTCCTTGGTCTGAAAAAAGTATTTTTTAGAATTTTCATGATAGCTTGTTTGTGCAAAAATAAAAAGAACTTTACTAGGGCGTCCCCTGCGGACGGGCTTTTCTTTACAATCTTTTCAGCGTGAAAAGGATTTCCATTGCAATCCCTGACGCAGATTTACAATATTATCCACAATGTCACCCTACTCAAATTTTATTTTGTTCAATGTTATCTCTAAAGCGCTTTCAGCTTTAATTTCATTGTCAGGTTTTACTCCATGCAGATCTTTATCAGTGGTTCCGATTGTATAGAATTTTTTGGTTGATACACTCAGTTTCAATTTCGTGTTTGGAAGTTCTGTCGGAACTAAATCTCCATATGAAACCACCCAGCCTCCGGTTTCTTCTCCATTGATTTGTCCAAGTTTATAATACTTGAATGCTTGTGCAAAATTCATAGCAGACGAATAAGTTCTTGTGCTGGTAAGTAAAAATACTTTTCCATTAAATCTTTCATCTACTTGATATGGTGTTATGAAATTTGAGTCCTTTATTGTTTCAAACGTGCCATTTTCCTTGTTTTTGATATAATTATATTGGTCACAATTGACATTTTCGGCTTCGCAATAGTTTTTATAGGTCTCTTTTTGCAGCTCACTATATTTTACGACTGTTTCTTTATATTGCGAAAATGGAACAGGACAGATATATTTCAGTAACTCAGTTCCTAATGCAGAATTCCCGCCACCGTTTTCTCGAATATCAATTACCAGATTGCTTATGTCATTTTCTTTAATTTTCTTAAAGCTGTCTTTTAAAAATGACTGAAATTTTTCCAGGTCATTCATAGCATTAAAAGTAACAATGGCGGTTTTAATTTCAGGCTTTAGCAGTAACTCAAAATCAATTGTTTGCTTGCCGGGATTATTTGTGGGTTTCTTATTTTGAAGAATCGTCATTAATTGGGGGATCGTTACCGCCGGTATTTTTGCGCTATGCAGTTTTTGATTATGCTTATATTCTACATCGTAAAAACCGCTGTTAAAATCGTAGAAAGCATCTAATACAATGCCGAACATATTAAAATCAGCTCCCATTTTAAGTCTATAAGCACTACTCTCTCCACTGGTATTTTCAATTATTTTTTCAATTATTTCTTTTCCGGCCACATTGTTTATACTTACTATTTCAGAGCCAATCGGCAGCTGATTATGCAAAGAATCAATTTGTTCTGTTACCTCCAAGTAAGGTTCATTAATTTTTGCTTTAACTGCGAAAGGAAATAAATAATCGTCAGCGTATAAAATTTTACGCCCAAGAAAACCCAACTTTGTATGACCGTCTTTCATCGAGGCAACTAAAGGAGCGATCAATCTGTAATACTCTTTTAGTGTTAATGAATGATCGAGATTTTCTTTGATCATTTCTACCCTTTTTTCAAAATCTTTTTCAGAAACAACCGCATAAGGGTTTGGATGCGTGTTTTTGATTGTTGTAACTAAAAAATCAAAGTCATCATTCAATTGATCCGATGAATAGGTAATTTTAGTACTTTGAGCATGAATTAAAACAGTAAAGAATTGAAATATAAATAGGAGAATAATTTTTTTCATTTGATCGCAAATTTTACCCGCAAAAATAGAGATAAAACATTACTATGCAATGCAAAGTACGGCGATTTTTAAACGTTTTATACTAAATTTTCCTGTTGATTTCTTTAGTTCTGTTTATTGTAAGCTCTACAAGGTATCATTCTTCGATAAGTTCCATTGAAGCCTCGGCTTAAGAGTTATATTTGGGATTCCGTTTTTACTGCGATAAAGGATGTTGCCCAGCTAAAATTCAACTAATTATTTTCGATATTTGGTGCATTGGTACTAAATTAATTCGGCTTTCTCTACGGGTCGGGCCTTGCATTAATTTTGTTAATAATTTCATCGATTGTTTTTGCAATTCGGTCAACTTTCGTTTTGTCTGTTTTTGCTGAATAGATGCAGTTAAGGATCGTAATTTTCTTTCTTTCAGAATACGCTGAAAATGCTTCATAAACACCTTCAACTTCTTTCAGACAAAGAATTAATTCTTCAGGAACTTCAATCGGATTCACGTCTTCATACAATACAATGTGAACGGAATTGCCTTCCTTTTTTTTGATTTTTCTCCTTATTTCAGATTTTATCGGAAGAAAAAGAAGACCATTTCCCATTGGCTGCAGATTGTAGTTTCGGATTTCGCAACCGTCAACCGTTCCATTAACTCTTACCCAGCCAAAAGGCGAGTTTTTATTTGGAGCAACTTCTGGAATTCTAACAAAAGTCCATCCTCCTTTTCCCTGAAATTTTTCAAGAACATATAACTTGTCAACCAATGGGATTTGCTTTGTCATTTTTAGGCGATTAGATACCAAAAATCAAGTTCCATACTTTCTTTATCGGCAAGATTTAACAATTCAAGGCAATAAGTATTTTCAAAATAGCCGAAGCAAATCTGTTTCGTATTCGCCAATGTATTTCCAAAAGTTATTTCTGAAAATTTGTTTTCTTCCAGTGCGCCAATAAAATGAGCCTTTGTATTTTCAAAAGTATTTAAATATTGATTTTCGATCTTCCCGGAAACAGACAACAATTTGTTTGAATCATTAAGATCAGTCAAAGAAAATGTTCCTTTCTCGACACAGGAAAAATCCGGCGGAATCTGAAAATTATCTTTTTGTATCCCGTGATATTCGATCTTGACAGTTTTCATATCAACCATTTCGAAAAAGCTTTGAACTTCTGGAAGACTTCCTAGATTCTTTCCTAAATCTTTTAAAACTTCTATAGAATCAGCAAAGAGAACATTCGCATAGTCATTACTATAATTCCTGACCAAACAGTGAAAGATAATGCCTTTTTGTTGAACCAAGACAGTTTCGAATTTTAAGACCGCAAACAAAAGCTCATCATCGGTTACATTTTCTCTTTTTTTGAAGCTCGTAAATTCCATAGCTTTTGCCGGATTATTGTTGAATCGGATCATATTTTTTTCAGTTTTAAATTAATACTGATGCAAAAATAGATCAGGCTGAAGACAGCCTTATGGCAAGGGTCATCAACATTTTTTTTCCACTAGGTCGATATATTCTTCGAATGTTATTTTGTGCGGTTCAAAAGTTTGATCCTGAACCGATAAACTTTCAATACGGTCCAGGCGAAAAGACCTGTAATCGTGTCTGAGCCTGCAAAACGCAATCAAAAGCCAATTTTCTTGTGTGGTGTAAATGGCAAAAGGTTCCACCATTCTTTCTGTAGTTTGATTATTTTCGGGAGAAAAGTATTTAATCTGTACCAAATTATAGTTCGTCAGGGCCAACTGAAGAATTGATAAATTGCTACTTGTGCGGCCGCTTTCAATATTTTGTCCGGATAAAATTCTGCTTGACAACAGATTAGCTTTATGTTTTGTAGTGTTTCTTAAAACTGCTTTTATTTTGTTAACCGCGTCTATGTAATCTTTTACAAAAGAAGCATCTTTGTTTTTCAGAATCAACTGTTCCGCTGTTATCAGAGCATTGGCTTCACTTTCAGTAAACATTACAGGTGGAATTTTGTAACCCTCCATAAGCGTATAACCTTTGCCCTCTTCTGTGAGAATAGGAATTCCGGCATCTCCCAATGCCCGAATATCACGATAAATTGTTCTTTTACTCACTGAAAATTTATCGGCCAAATCTTGAGCAGTCAACAGGCTTTTTGTCTGGAATTGTGTTAAAATTGCCGTTAGCCTAGAAACCCGTTTTAAATCATTATTTTGCATAAATAATCACTTCAATTTTTGCAAATCTACAAAAACGGCTATCCTACTAAAAATAAAAATAGGTTACAATGAACTAGAATAGATCACGCAGCATTAAGGTTACAATATTTAAGCATAATTTTAAAAGGCTTTTTTTTCCAGGCATCCCATGTAATCAATCTTCTCGACCTTATACCGAATAAGAAGATATCAGATATCATAAATTTTCAGTCAGTAACCAATCTTTAAACAATTACGCATTATCTTTACTGAATGGAAAATCAGCAGGAAGTCGAAAAGGAAATCTTCGGGATCGTTAACGCAAAGTGCCAGATTTCCCGAAGAACTTCAGCCACTGACAACATTTATGAACCTAGAAGCCAAACTCTTTCAGGCAAACAGAACACAGGTCTATGCCGAATGGACAGAGAGACTGATTGGTGCGGATTTTTGGTACAGGCTGATTATTGGCTTTCAGAGCAAGTACAACATAAACGGCAAAAGGGTGTATAAAAATATCCGCACATTCAGCAATCAGCAATTTGACTACAGCTTTATAACTGAATAATTAATATTCGCAAATCACAAAAAATGATGTAAACTTTAATTTATTAGATTTATCAAGAATTTATTTCTATTTAATCTTTAATTATACACTTTTTCCCTTCTGAAATATAAATAGACCGGATAAGATATTTAATAAAAGTAATTTGATTTCAAATATCAAAATGAATTCAATTTGGGGGAAATTCAAAATATTTAAATATCGATTTTAACTCGTCCAATGAATTATTTTTATAACAGTTTTGGAATTTCCCTCTTTTAAAGTTATCAAAACTTGCCTTAATTAAGGTTTGCGTGGGAAGGTGGATAATTTCAATTATTTCACGTACATAAAAGTCAACAGACGGATATAAGGGATAATATTGTCCATGATACATTGACTGAAAAATTTTCAGCTTTTCGCCAAGACTTAACTTGTTTCCAGATTTAAACACCTGCTTGTAATATTTACCATAGCAATCTACATGCTGACACTGAATTTCTTTACCCATTTTTTTTCTGCATAAAATCCAGTTCCAGCTGCAATAAAACCGATGATCACAATTATTTCCTTTAATTAATAGAAACTGTTTGTTAAAAGCGTAGTTTTTACGAGGAGTGAGAAGTTGGAAAGTTTTAATATTATCAAAATATGGTAAAATCTGCCTGTCAAATGTTACTAAACACTGCTTAGCTTCTTTTTCTGTTTTGTGAATATAACTTTTTATTATAGTTTCATTTTGATCAATCCTTAGGTTTACTTCACTCTGATCATGGTCTTTTCGTATAATTTGGTTAATTAATTTTGCAGCTTTTTGATAAATTTCTAGATCATTAACGCTTCTTTTATTTTGGATATCCCTTTGATCCTGATCAATATTTTTAACAATTATTGGTTCATACTCATTGATTATTCGTTCTTTTTTTATCATTTTATAGTTTTCAAACTGAACTATTGATTTTAATTTACTCAAAATTTTTGTCTCGCAGACGCTCAGGAGCTCATTCATTGAAAGAAATACCTGTTGATTGTTATTTTTAAAAATAAGACCGAATACCACCGACTGAAAAAAACGAATATTCTGACCAAATTCATCTTCTTGAAAAATCAATTCACCTTGAAACTTATCTTCTACTATTTTTTTTATTTCTACAGCTTTTTCAATTGCTACAAAATAATTCTTTTGTTTACCGGTTTTAATTAAATTCTTACATATAGGGCAAAGAAATCCTAATTTAAATACTGAGGACAGTTTTCTTCTAAAAGGCACTAGATGGATTTTACAAATAAATTCAACAAGATCAGAATCATAAATTTCAATTATTGAATGGTGGTCGCTATAATTAATACCGATATGATCCTTGTGGAAATACTCAAGTCTTTTTAACATCGAAACTGTTTTTGAATTCCTGAAAAACTTTTGATCCCTTTTTGCCTTTTCAATGTCTGATTTTTTAATATTAAGTCCGTTATTGTTTAAACGGTTAATAAAAGCTTCTTCAATTATTTTTAACTGTTGCATCATGGGTAAATGCTGGTTATTATCATCATACAGTTTAATCCTTTCCAGATTCCCTTCTAGTAACAAATCTTTTTTCTTATCCCTATCTGCATACCGAACCAAATCAGCGTTGCATTTTGACCATCCTTTATTTACATGTATAGAACTGTCGATTTCCAAAAAATTAGGGATTGTCGTGAGTTTATAATCTATTCTATAGGTATTGTTACCTGAAACCCTTACTGGAAATTCTGGAATAAAATCTATTTCAAAATAAACAAGTAAAGCTTGGAAATAAGCATGAGCATATGAAACTGATCTTTCTTTGGAACAACAGGTGCACCCAATCTTCCTATGTCTAAAATCTACCCAAGATACCTCGTATGAATTATGAATATCGCATGTTAGCTCGTTCATTTTAAGTCTCACCGATCCTATATTTTTAAATGGTCTGATTTGCTTTTCGATATCTTGCCTGGATGACAATAATCTAAATTTTCTACCCGAATGAGAAAAAAATCTGTCACTATCCATTTCTATATAAGTTTTTATAAAATCGTAATTTTTATGAAAGGAAATATTTTCAAAACAGTACGGACATCGTTTGTTTTTTGATATAACCTCATAGGGTGTAGCCAATAATTTGGGATGCCTATTATTATTGGTACAAATATGTAAAAGCTTAGCTTTGGTATCTAATTTATCCAATTGATTTCCACAATCTGCTTTTAGTCCGAATGTGAGTATTTTAGCATTATATTCTTCTACTTTTAACTTTCTTAAGCTTTCCCTTTGGCAGAATCTGCAGCCTAAAGTGCCTTTTTCACGGATGGATTTCATATAAGAGTCCCAAGAAAGACTATAAATACCTGCATCAGTATGGATGCCGCATTTGACATACATTATTTTTTTTGAACCTTCAAAATGTATAAGTATTAATTTACCCGAGCTTTCTAGCAAAATAAGTTTTGCTAACTGTTGATTTGTTGGTAATCGCCTTAATTTTTTTCCTGGATTGGAATGGCAATAAGGGCATTTACCATCACAAAAACTAAGTGGGTTCTTTTTATTTATGTAATTCCCACAATCTTTATGAATTATTCGGTATCCATACTCCGTTTTGGTGCTATCAATTTCGAATTTTCCATCAAACCTTTCATTAATGATCTTCTTCCATTTCTCCACTTTTAAATTCTGCAATGTCATTGCTTTGCATATTTGACATTGGATATGTCCGGAGTTATAAATTTCAGATAATATATTGGAAAAACTATGCTCTTTGAAATTACCGCAAATTTTGCATCTTAATGGAAGTTTAGATTTTGCATTATAATGAGTATCCGATTTAATTTTTTCTAAAACTAACAGCCATTTTAAAGAAGCCGCATTTTTAATTGTATTTTCAGCTTTTATAAGGAATGCCTTCGTTTTTTCTATAGCTTTAACTTTTTTTTTGCAGTGAGCACAGCTGCAATGATCCGGATTTTTGAATAAATTATATTTAATATTACCTAATGTGTGCCTGCCATTGCTACCACATTTTAGACAAATTAAATCAATATAATCTTTGTCTTTTAATTTCCCATTATGAATAAATGAATCTGAAATACGCCATGAGTTATTGGGGCTGTTTATAAGCAGATTTTTTATGTTTTCAGTATACATCGGTTTCTATTAGCTTTTCAATATTTTAAAATTAAGCACTTATCTAAAGGGAAGTGATTTTTAAGTATGAACATGATATTAATTAAATGTAGTTTTAACGATTTTAAAGTTTCTTAAATAAAATAATGATTATTTGTGAAAACCGGCATTGACTTTTGGTCATTCTTATGAATATTATAATTTCATAAACCGTTTTTATAATATCACTAAGTGACATTGACCATTAATCCATTAAATTTGTCCTCGTCATTTGGAGTATATATTGTTATAAATTCTTGTGATTACTTGGTGAGAGCCTCTACCCTTTCACACTCCTGATTCAATTTCTAGGATTAATTGCAAAATTCAATAACTCCTATCAATAATTAATATATAGTGAAAATTCAAGATTTATCATGGAAAAAAATAAGATTCAGGATGATAATAAGAATAATGTTGAACATTTAAATCCTATTATTCAGTGGTTTATGGATTTAATTCATAAAAATCCTGAAAAACATTCTGATTTGAACTTCTATCTGCAAAAATTAGATATTTCGAAAACCGCGCTAACGCAACTTACCTATAAAACATCTGGCTGTGGACCTTATGGGATTATAAAAGAAGTTTTGGCCTCTGAGATTGCGAACAAGTTAGTCAATACAGAAATAAAAATAAAAGATTTGGCTGATATTTTTGGTTTTAAAACTACCGGAAATTTCACCCGTTTTATGCGGGTTAACACAGGACTTTCACCTAGTAAGTTTAGGGCGCTCAACTGCAATATCAGTGTTTAAAGTTTAGATAAGTATCTAAGCGCTTTCGTTATAATACTATCGAATTTTTATAATGTAATTTTATATATATTCGTTTCGAAAATCAACCTTTTCAAGCGTCACACATATTTGTTCTATTATGGTGAAGCTTGAAAGGATTTATTTATTTTTACTATATCCTCTGTAAACTACAGTAGATGAAGTTTTGTACTGTTCCTTTCGGGGTTAAATGGTCTGAAACAATACAGTCAAGTTTATAGAAATTATTCCGGAAAGTTGCTGGGAGACTATGTTCAGTTTGTTGTTTAACTTTTAGTCCGCTACATGAGGTACTTCCGACGTTTGAAAATGCTCCAATAACCATTATTCCATTGTCAGATATAGCTTCAGCAGAAATTTTTTTGTAAAGTTCTATCTCCTCCTCTTCAAATAAAAAGTGGAATGTTGCCCTATCATGCCAAAAATCATATTTAATAGTTGGAGAAAATTTTAGAATATCTGATTCTATCCATGTAATTAGATCCGATCTGTCACCAAGTCTTTCTTTAGCTATCTTCAATGCATTTCGCGAGATATCTAGAACCGTTATATTGCTAAAACCCAAATTTAACAAATGGTCCACAAATAGGCTATCTCCTCCTCCAACATCAATTATTTTGGAATCTTTAGGCAAATTGTATATTTCTAAAAAATTTAAAGAAATTTCAGGAACATGTTGATGCCAGCTTAGCGTACTTGTATCTTTAGTTTCATAAATATTGTTCCAGTGGTTCTTTTTGTCAAAGTCCACTGCAGTTCTTTTCAGCGTTTCCATTTTTTCCTTTTTTAAAAGAATAACGATCTAATTCATTTTTATTATTAGATCAAGGTAGATATAATCACGAAAGTAAGTGTATGATGTTAAATTTCAGTCATTTCCATGTCAATTCCATGTTAAAAACATCTCGACTCTCAATAAAATTATAAATATCCAAAGCGATATTATACTTTTAAAAAGTATTTCCTTCCTTAATTTTAAGTACCGGATAGCCTTGAGGCTATCCGGGTTGGATAATATCCAATTTGAAAAATCAACCAGATCTTTATTGAAAATATTCTAAAAGCAATTGAGTATTTAAATTCACAGCTTTTTATCTATTTCTGACACATCTTACATTAAAGCCCATTGTTTTTGAATAATTTGTAAGAGATTTACCATCGTATGTTGTAGTGTACCTATTTGGACGAGTATAATCTACCCGGCAATTTGCTACAAGGGATACAGCGGAACTCCCATTCTCTGTCCCTGTCCAATATCCTGCTGATACAATTGCAGAAAATGATCTCGTTTTTCTGGAATCAATCAGAGTTCTTGAATTGCTGATAACCCCGTTTTGACGATATCCATTGTAGCTAAAAATTACCTTATCACTGTAACCCGAATAATCACCGGCTATTAAACGTGAATTGTTATCTTCGTTCCAAGACTGATTAACTACCGCATACCAGTCATATGTATCAGCGGATTGGAAACCTTGTGTTACATTAAAACCATAATATTCGTAAGACGCTCGATTACCAAGATTATACATTTCAATACTTGTCGGCATACGCCAGATTCCTTTTGGATATACTTCCAAACAAGGATCCCCCGCTCCTGCTGAACCTGAAGGTGTTAAGGATTTCCAGTTCCAATATTCATTTTGGACAGACGTTTCATATGGAGGTATACCACAGTCTGCTTTAAAACGGTAAGGATATTTCTGGCCTGTACTGCCGTCATACCAAAGATTACTTCTGGCCCAAGATACTCCGCCAATTATTAACGGGGATTCTATCATATTTGCACTTAAACTGAACTGATCTCCCAATAAAGCTGTAAATGCCGAATTATTTATTCGCAGATAAATATTATTACGTCCGTAATTTCTTGTATATACCTGCGCAGTTGATGGTGGGTAATAAATATGGCGGTCAAGATTAATTGAAAAAATTGGCGAAATTGCTAGACTATTGGCCTGTATCTCCTTACCTTTGGGAACTACTGTAAATAATGTTACGGTTTTGACCAGATCATCAGTTTCAGGACTTTTATCTTTCAGATGATCACCTGTACGATCGGAAGGGATAGGTTGAAGTTCTCCATATTCTCCTGTAAGCAAATCAAAATCGGCCGAATTTAATAGTGTTTTAAAAGTAGATCCTAACTCTCCAACTTGAACAGAATTGAAAGTATTAATACCTCCAAATAAACCTCTGGTGTCTATATTTACATCAATTTGGGTTGTTTTATGTTCAAAGGTTATTTCAAGGAAATTATTCTCAGCGGATATTGTGATGTTTCCTGAGGCATATAATAAATCCTTATTGATTAAATCTTCAGCTGTTAATTTCTGTCCTGTTAAATCTGGAACTTCTGGCGTGTTGGTGGAAACTGCAATCCATTTATAGGTTTTTGAATTCTCAACCTGAATTTCTGGATCTATTCCCGTTCTAGCCACTACATTTTGAAACAATTCACCTCCAGATTCATTAAAGATCAGAATTCTATATCCTACATTTTCTGCTAATGGTTTACTCGCAAATTTTGTTATTTCATTACTTGATTTTGTTCCAACTGAAGCCGCTAATGTAGAATGGATCTGATTTTTAACCTTGAGCTCACCGGAAACAATAGCATCAAAGCCACCACCAGTTGCTAACTGCTCCCTTGCAAAAGTTATATTATTTGAACTTCCGTTTGTGTTTTTAGCAGTGGATCCCTGTTTGCTTATATTAATAATACTATCTGCTACACCTAATACTTTTATTCTTAGTTTTATTCCCCCTTGTTTTTCAGTTGTGTTCTGATCAACCTTTTCTTTTTGACAAGAATACATACTGAAATTTAAGATGCTGGTAAATAATACAATCACTAATAGATTTATTTCAGGGTATCTTTTACAAGACCATCTGCCTGAAATTAAATTGGTATTTTTCATAATTTCCATTTTTAAGTTAGCTAAATCCAAAGCGAATTGAATTCGCATTGATCTTTCACAAAATTAAAGCAGATGTAAACGTTTGATTAGGACTATTAATGATAGCACACACACAATTTGTGACTGATATTGTACATTTCGTGATTATTTTACAGGCTATATTATTTTATATCTTCCGGGCGTGACTCCTGTCATTGATTTAAAAAATCTTGAAAAATATGCGGGATCGTTAAATCCCAATACTGAGCTGATCTCCTTGACAGAAAAGTCCCGCATATAAAGTAATTTTTTGGCCTCTACAATCACTCGGTCTTGAATGACTTCAGTAGCTGTCTGGCCAAGATGTCTAATACAAAGTGTGTTTAGGTAATTTGAAGTTATGTTCAATTTTGAAGCATAAAAAGTAGGAGATTTTTCATCTCGGTAATATATATCAATAAAGTGAACAAATTCCAATAAAATTGGACTACCGTAGCATTGTGAATTTTGTAAATTTTTAAAAATTTCAGTATTAATAATTTCAGCAATGATTTCAAATTGTGATCGTAATATTTCCTTATTTGGGTTTAGATAAATAACTTCATTTTTAATCCCAGAAAATACATTAGATAGTTTATCAACCCCTTCATCACTAATATTTATGACAGGATATTTTTGATATAGCGAGATGATAAAGCGTAGCTTTTCGACAATAATCCTGAAGATGTTTTGATTGACCAAAATTTTTTGAACCGCTGAATCTTCGTACAGTTCTAGTGAATTTGGTACACCGGGGAAAACTAAATGAACCTGTCCATAATTTAAAGGATATTTAATGAAATCTATAATATTGGTACCACTCCCATTTTTTACCAATAATATAATACAGAAATCATTTTTATGTAAGATCTCGCGATCCATCGGACCATTGAGTTCTAAAAAGATCGGAACATCTTTTAAAGCGAGGTTCTTTGCGAACATTTCAATTGAGTGAATTGGAAAATCTTGATTTTTCATAATAACTTGTTTTAATTGTTCCCTATACTTTCCTGTTTTAAGATCATCAACATGAGTAGATTATGGTAGTGACAGTGTAAAATTAGATAGTTATTATTCTGATTTTAAGATTTAGATACAATTCACGGTGATAATCTAATTGTAATTTTCGATATAATTTCATCTTGAAATTTATGTTTAAGTGTCAGTATTAGTGGTAGTTAAGATGTTGTGGTGGCTAATTAAGTTGGATGTTTTTAGTCTAATTTTGAAAACTTTTTCTTGAAATTTGAAAACTTATTAGAAGTAACAAATGAACCTTTTATAATAGCACAAATAGTTATTATGCTTTAACATGCTTTATAATATATTATATTTCAATAAAATGTAGTTATGTAATTGGGAGACGTAGCTTGTAAATTACCTAAATGATCGGGAAATCAAATGGTCTAGCTTTTTTGGAAAGCCTTATTTTAAAAAGTAGGTCGCCCTTTTGCGGGACTGGACCTACCTTTAATCAAATAATAATCATAAATCAAAATTATTATCCCCATTGCCAATATCACCAACATTGTTGCGATCACCAACAGATGGTTCGTTCGGACTTTGACTGGTACCTGGCTTTAAATTTGCAGATCCTGCTGCTATTCCTTCTTCCATTTCTATTTTGAAAGAATGGATCCTTGGAGAAATGTAAAACTCATTTTGTCCGCTATTAATTTTTTTTTCCATAACACTAAAATTGAACGACTGTAATTAATTGCTAATATTTCTATTCAAAATTAGTTCCCTTCCAAATATGAAAAATGTACGATTTAAGACTATTGCTGGATTATTAATGAATTCTATTGCAAAATTGATTTATATGCCAATTTCTAGAATTCTGTTCGTGAATACAAATTGTCTACTAATTGGAATCTGTTATAATTTCTCAAAACGAATGGATAAAATTGAAAAGTTACTTCCTGATTCTATAACTTAATTTTATCATTTCAAAAAATGAGGGAAAAAGAGATGGAAAAAATCACACTAAAAAACACTGATCTTCAAGTTTCAAACATTAATTTAGGTGGAAACGTTTTCGGCTGGACTTTAAATGAAACCGAATCATTCGCGATTTTGGATGCATATGCTGAGGCAGGTCATAATTTTATAGATACAGCGGACGCTTACGGCTGGTGGCTCGGCAAGCAGGGTATTTCTGAAACTATAATTGGAAATTGGATGAAAAGCAGAGGAAACAGAAAGGAAATGGTCATAGCTACTAAAGTAGGTTCTCAAACTGCAACAAATCCAGGACCTAATGTCAGTATTGAATATATAAGTAAAACTGTTGACGAATCACTGGAACGTTTACAAACCGATTACATCGACCTATATTATACACATTTTGATGATGGTTTAACTCCAGTAGAGGAAACGCTTTCTGCATATGATATTGCTATTAAAGCTGGTAAAGTTCGCTACATAGGTGCTTCAAATATTTCTCCCGAAAGATTAGAACAGTCATTCCATGCTTCAGATAAGTATAATCTACCCAGGTATATAGCACTTCAGCCCCATTACAATCTTTTGGAAAGATATGGCTATGAATCCAATTTTGCACCATTAGCAGAGAAATACAATCTTTCAGTTTTTCCATATTTTGCACTTGCTTCTGGATTTTTAACGGGAAAGTATCGCAAAGAACAAGACTTTAAGAAAAGTGTTCGGGGTGAAGGTGCAGCTCAGTATTTCAATGAACATGGCTTGACAGTTTTACATTGTTTGGATTTTATACATGCAAAAAATGGTGCATCACAGGCTTCCATAGCATTGGCGTGGCTCTTAAATCGTCAAAATATTGTTGCCCCAATCGTAAGCGCAACGAATCAGTCACAACTACATTCTATATTGATTGCCTCGGAACTTAAGCTTGATTTGGAGGATTTGCAATGGCTAGATCGGGTTACATTATAATCAGAAAGAAGACCGCATTCTATCAGTCAGGGATGCGGTTTTAACCAAACCAATCGATTATAATTTGAAAAAAATCTGTTTATCGGCATAATACCAAATTAACAGAGAAGAAATTAAATAATAGCCATTTCTGTAATAATTCAAGCAACCACCTATTTTATCAACCATTTCAGCATGAACTTAGAAGAGCATTTTGATATTATAAAGCTTATTATACTAAACCTGGAGGGTCTAGCCGATGAGGGAGAAATTACACGATTCAATCAGATGCTTGATAGTGATAGCAGTTTTCCCAACAAAATTAAAAAAATAAAAGATTATAGAGATTTAAAGAAGCATATCAAAATCCTTGATAATATTGACATTGAAGATCAATGGATAAAATTTTCAGTCCAGTTGTTTAATAAGGATTAATGTTATCACAAACCTCTGTTTAATTGTATTGGACAAGGAAACGGAGTCCAAATTGCTGATATAATTCTATCTGTAACCTAGAATCTATTTTATGACAAATATGAGAGACATGACTCAAACAGAAGCCTTAAAGGCCACGCAAAGATATAATCACGTTTTAAAATCTTCAGAAGGTAAAACTTTTAGATTTCTTGACGTTGCCCTATCACGAAATGACCTTGAAGAAAAGATGAATAATGAAACTCTAATTTCCGTTAAAAACTTTTGTAAAACTTTAAATGTCCCAAATTATAAGGTGGAAAGCCTTATTTCAAAACATAGGATAATAACGTGTATTTATATAAAGGATAATGAAATTTATATTTTTCAGGAAGAAACCCTTAAAGAATTGACATTTGATAGGAAAATTACCCTTTTCAAAGACCGGTCTACCTCAAGGTTAAAAATCATTATTGATATGATTTTATATTTGGGCGCTTCAGGTATAAAAAATGACGAACTTGTTATGTTAAATAACTATTTTAGAAATCCCGATCTTTCATTCTCTGAAGAAATGGAGCTGGTTGAACAAGTTGAATCAATCATCGAAAAGTTTATATCTTTCTTTTTGGACGTATTATACCGCAAGAATAATGACAATATCATCATTTCTAAACTAAAGGGTGATATATTCGAATTAGAACAACGAATTTCGGGCATGATTGCTAAAAATATAGAATTAATTACAAATGATACAACCCCGGAACAGCACATTGAACAATTTCTTAATTCTAAACTTATAAATTCAGATTTAGTACCTCGACTTTTAAATATATTATTGGGCAATGACATCCAGACACCTAAAGAATTATTGATTTTGCAAAAAGATGAATTTTTTAGACTTAAAAATTTCGGTCCTAAATCATATGTCGAACTTGAAGAGTATTTCTTGAAAAATACCGGGTTAACAATGGAGTGCTTTAAAAGATCACTAGACCTGTGAACATAATTGAGCCTTATTCTCCCGTAATCCGAGGTATATTTTTATATCCTCATTTTTATATTTCCTAAATTATAATTTCAAGATTGAAATTATAATAACTTTCTCGCAGTTTAAGACTCACCTGTTCCTTAAACTTCAAAACCTCAGGATAACTAATATTATCCATTAAAGTATTTAAGTATATCAGTATCAGATATTGGCTACCGGTTTTAGTAACATAAACATGACTTATTTCAAAAGTTTCATTGAATTGATTTTTTATGTTTTGCTGAATAAAATCCCAGTCCTTTTTAGAATTTATTTGCCCCCCAGTGAGTTCAATAAAGTTTTCCTTGATAATATGAAATGGTTCTTTAATCATAATTAGTTCGAAAACCAGAACCACTAACGCATCACCTATATACTTCAAAAATTCTAGACGCTGAATTTTTCCTCCTAAAAAGATCATCAGGATAAGAGATCCCCCACCGAAAAGCGAAAGGTACCCATCTATCATTGCGGCTTTGGTATCAGTTTTAAGCATTGTGCTATTTCCATTGGTCATATCGTTTGATTTTCGGAAGTATGCTGCAAGGCTAAAACATAAAATGATGGATAGTAATACCATATAGTATATCGGCCCTGTATTTACTTCATGGCTCTTGCCATGAAAAAGATAATCATATATTTTTACACCGTTTTCCCATAATGCTGCAGTAAGAATACCTAAGATAAGAATACCTTTTACAAGTGCATAGAGTGACTCATATAGATATTGTCCCCATGGAAATGTTTCTGTCTTCTTATTTCGGATTTGAACGACATAATATCCTATAAAACTAGCCATTGCATTTACCATATTGTAATTTCCTTCCAATAGCATTGCTTCTGAATTCGATCTGTAATGGGTATACCATCCAAAGATTCCCATTGTTAAATACGTCAAAGCTCCTACTAGTAGTGCTCTCTTTTCTATTTTCCCTTGCTTATCCATAACATTGGATTCTAAAATGAAAAAAATAACATAAGAAATTCCGCATTGTTTTACGCCATAGAGATTAAAATTCTATGGCGTAATATATATATATTTATATTTCAAAGGTGGTGCCATCTAAAAATTGAATTTCCATAGTTTCTAATTTTTGTATGTTTTGTATTAGCACAGTATTATTTTTTAATTTCTGTGCTTCTATACCACCTATTTTGTCTACGACTTTTCCGACTTTCATAATTGTGTTTTTTTCTGTTGCCATATAGTTATTCAACAATAGAAGTTTTCCGTTATTATTCCAGCCAAATTGATAGTTTTTAAGTATAAAGTCCTGAGGAAAATTATTAAACTTATTAGGGCTAAAGAATATTTCCCCTTCTCCTAGATTTATGGTCAAATTATATCTAGAATAATATCTTACACCTATAGATCCGTCAATTCCAGGTTTCCACGTTTCATTATTACTTGTTCCACCCATTAGGGTAATAGGAAAATCTTTAATCGCTGGTAAACCAGAAATAGAAAAATTACAACTGTTGCCTAGAAAAGTTGGAGATGATACCCCCATACTGAATGTTGAAGAGTGAATAAGTGGCTTAAATCCAGAAATTAATAATTTGTTTTCTCTAACAAATGGTCGAAAACAGATTAAAGAATATGATGCTCCGGTATCAAAAACAAATTTACCATCGACATTTTTATCTTTTGTAATTCCAAGATTTGCCCGCAGAAGTATTAATCCATCTGGCATATCAATTGAAACCACCTTCCCATTCCCCTTATATTCAAATTGACCAAAACTATACAGATCTATTTGATTATTATCATAATCGATTTTAGTTATAAATCTGCTCAATATTGTATTTCCAATTATTCCATCGGCAAACTGGTCCTCAAATTGCGGGAATATGGCTATCCCCATCCGATCTAGGGCCAAATCCCCCATTTTTACAGAATTTTCATCTGAAATGGAAATGTTTTGACTACCACCAACCATTGATGCTAAGTTCTGTCTATTAGATTTAAGACCAATTTTTTTTGCTAGTTTTTCACTGATTGCCATTCCATCAGCACCACTGTCAAAGATTAAACGTAATGGATCTTTATTATTGTTTATATAGGCTGTTATGATAATTTTACCTTGTATATTCTCAAAAGGTATAGTTGTAATATGCCTTGAAATCTTTTCTCTATCCATGCCCCAGATTTCGTCAAATAATGAAAAATAGATAATTTTATTATTATTATCTAACCGAACCTGTCGCTCAGAAATAGTTCCATTATTATTTTTTACAGCAACAATGAGTTGAGTTCCATTGCAATTTGGTTTTTGTTCCATAACGCCTTCAATGCTTTTATTGGTGAATTTTATACTTTCGGCTAATCGATATCTGGCTCCGTTTCCAGTATGACCTCCAATTGAAAAACTCTCAGCCAAGAAAGGAGCAATACCAACAGTATCCTTTGTATTAATTGCCTTATTTAATGCTTCTAACCATCTTAAATTCTTAGCTTCTTGACTTTTAGCATTTAAACATAAAATAAGAAGTAAAAACTTGATTGAAATCCTGCAAAAAAAATTATATGTTTGTTTCATTTTATTGTATCTAGTGGCCATAAATCTTTTTTAAAGAGTTTTCAATATCGTCATTAGCTGAGGCCGTTACCCGAAGAATTATTTTACCCATTTCATCTACCAATATTTTTGTAGGAAACCCACTTATATTATATGCTTTTATCAATTCATTGGAATTATCACCATCATTATCTAATACGTTCAACCAGGTCAGTTCCATATCTTTAATGCCTTTTAGCCAGCTCTCTTTATTTAAGTCCGTAGATTTATTTCGCTCATAGGCAATCCCAAGAATTTCAAAACCATCTTGATGATATTTGGCGTATAATTTTTTCAGATGTGGCATATTAGAACGGCATGGCCCACACCAACTTCCCCAAAAATCAATCAAAAAAACATGTCCTTTTAGGTCATCTGTATTGATAAGGTTCCCAGTGGAGCTCATTTTTTTAAATGCAATTATTTCATTCCCTCTTGAAGTTTTTCTTTCTTTCTCTATCCTATTTTTAATTGATATTGCAATTGGCGCGCTTTTATATCTTTCATTTAGATTACTGAAAGCCTCCGCAAATTCATCAGAATTATAAGATGAACTTATCATGCTCAGCATGTATAGACTTGAATACAATAAAGGATTCTGTTTAATGTATTTTTTGTTTAACAGGCGTTCCTCGCGATTTAACTCACTTAAACGTCGCTGAATTCTTGTATCTTCTATAGAGTCATTTTTTTTATTATCGGAATATAGTATTGAACGCAACTCTTCCATTTCGAAAAGTATACTTTTGCACGAATCCTTTAACATATTAAATTTATTATTTTCTAGATCTCCCCTCACTGAAGATAAATTCAAATATTTAGTACAGCCCTGGACACTAAGATCTTCAAATTCAATAAAAAATAATAAAGGCCTCTTCATTGGATCTTTTTCATATTCTGATAAATGCAGATGTGCTTCACTGACGAACTTCTGTTTTGGGATCCTAAAACTAAATTTGTTATCTTTTAAATTAGAACTATAAAAAGCTTTGGTTCCATTTTGATTGGAAATAACCAAGGCAATTTTTTCCGAAATTGCAGGATCCGTCTGTTTGAGATTTCCCGTAATGGTTAAACTGTCGCTTTGCCCCTTTGAAATAAAGGGGCAACAAAAAATTAAAAAATAAATTAAATAATACAATTTTTTCATGATCTAGGATTTTTCAGACAATAGTTTTTCCAATAATTGCTTTAATTCTGAACTTGAAGGTCTTGGTGAATTTACGGTAACGATTTTGCCGTTTTTATCAAAAACCATAAAACGGGGAATAGACTGTATCTTATAATATTTGGTAAACTCTCCCCAGCCGGAAGCGAAAAGCTGGACACCACCTAGATTTTGAGCTTTAACCATATCTGACCATTTTCCTTTATCCTTCAATACGTCAACAGAAATACTAACTATCTGGATGTCTTTGCCTTTTAACTCCTCTTCTAGTTTTTTTAAATAAGGGATTTGCTCTTTACAAGGTCCGCACCAAGTAGCCCATACATCAATCAATACTACCTTATTCTTAAAATCGCTGAATTTAACCATTTTACCTTCTTTATCCTCGAATGAGAAATCAAGTCCTTCGTCTCCAGGTTTTAACTGTGCCATAGTGGTCATTATTTCGGAAGCTCTTTTTTCTTGATTTGATGTAATTAATAAATTACCGTAATTTTTTATTCCCTCCCTATAAGAAGAATAGTCGCGTTGTCTGGCTAAGTAATTAATTACGACATCGCCTTTTAGCGTGTCATTTGAATACATTTCTAAATCGTTTTTTAAACTATTAATACCTCGAACAGAAGGTGAATTCTTTATAAATTTGGTAACTACCTCTACCCCTTTCAAAGTCCTGTTTCCCCATGGCATATTGTATACTATGGAAGCATTTTTGGAGTATTCAATCAAGTCAATTGTTTTGTAATATTCCGTATATTCTTCGTTTGAAGGATGTACTGTCCTTGGTGTATTTAAGAAATTTGTTGCGCTTGATGCTATGTCCCATTTGATATACGTAGGAAGTATATTATCAAATTTTGCATTTCCACTTCGGTTTTCTTTCGGGAAATTTTTACTTTTTTCGTTAAGAACCTCTAAATCTGGAAAGAAATCAACAAAATTACTTTGTATACGCATCCAGTTATGGGACTTTCCTTCAACAATTCTACTTTCCCTTTGCCATTTTGCTAAAACCTGATTTTCTTTCGAATTTTTGTTCCCAATTAAATCAAACCCATCTTTTGATATAACAAAATCCATTTGGTCACCAGCTTTAAAATAAAAAACGAAATTGTTTGTTCTATTCTCCGGATTTCCTGTGCCAATAGCATAAAAACCATCATATTCAGGATAAAAAGTAAATCCAAATTTGCTGTCTACCTGAGGTAGTGTGCTGGCAATTTCTTTCATATCTCCCCTTTCAATTTTAAATAATTTGACATTTGAACTGTTGTCAGTATTAAATGATCCCTTTATTTGAACAGGGGTTTGGGAATAAGCAATATGACCACTTAAAAGAAATATCGCCAATAGAGGTTTATTTATATTTTTCATTTTATATATTTAATATTTTTCTAATAACTGTTAGGGAATGTTTGGGAACTAACCGATGGAGATATGTAAATTACGTCCTTCGCTTCTCCCTTACCTTCTAATGAAAATGCAGGAACTGATTTTAGGTTACCACCTAATTTTTCAAACATTCTAATTCTATAATTATTCCCAGCTTTTGAGCCTATCATTACATAATCAAATTCATATCCTGATTCACTGTATTTTCTATGACGTATAAATGTGACTTCTTCACCTGCTGGAAGGGTGTATTGTAGTTGTTCAAGTTTACTGGTAAGTCCGTAACTATAAACATTTCCTCCATTAGAGTAATACAACAAGTTTTCAGATTCTGCCAACACAGTATAATTTTTTGCATTGTATAACATTAAACTTAATGGTATGACTGACTTTGTAAATGTCAATCCATCTGAATCAAATTCCATTTGAATTAAAGATTTTTCACCAGTAAGCGTGTTCTCAAAGATCCCAGGACCTTGAAGGATCATTACATAGTTCTTCGCGTCATATACTTTTTTTTGTAGACCCATATAATTACAGTATTGATTTTTTCCAATAGACTCGCCATTTTTATTATTCACTGTCGAAAGAACTTCTGGCGCATAAGCAGCTGACAGGAAAGTACTGCTTTTATTATCATATAATAAGGTTGGTGTTACATTACTTGTTAAAAAATATGGAGACAATTCATATGGACTATTATAGTCATCACGCATAGCTGAACTTCCAAAAATACCAGAATTTAATACTGCTGTAGAAATTCCAAATAAGTGATTATTGTTTATTATATATTGACCTCCATTCCCCTGAAATACAACGCCATTTTTTATTTCCATCGGTGAACTAAAAAATAGACTATTTTTATTTCTATATTCTCTTAAATTATTTATATAAATAGCAGAAATTTCATTTTCTGTTCCCACAAATAGTGTTCTTGTATTACTTGGTGTTGAACTAACAAGGGTTGATTTATAATCTGATAGAAATGTTAATCGTAATCCCTTTCCTAGAATTTTATAGCCGTTTAATCTGCTAAAAATATCTTCATTCTTTGCGTTACTCGGAATAATAGAATTTACCGTGAAAAATTGATCTAGATCAGAGTCTTTGCCATCATCTTTAAGCACATACCATCCTCTAGTGTATTCCGTATTTACAACCAGTTCAACATTTCTGTAGGCTGTAAGTCCAGTCTTTTTATTTTTGGTACTAAATACTAAGTTATATTTGCGGGCTAATAATTCAACTTTATAATTGAGATTTAATGTATTAGATATTGTATCAACTTTTGGAATTTCACCTGTTACATTTGCAGGATAAACTGTCCATGTATATTCGAATTCTGGCTCTGAATACGTTGATTTTACTTCAGGTGAGATCTCCAAAATATCCTTATCCGCAATAGAATTATAGGTGTCATTTATTCCTTCTATTGTAATTGTTTCCTTTTCCTGGAGGTAAGAATTATTGTCTTTTTGACATGAATATCCTAGTATTCCTGCCATTAATAGATAAACTATTGTTTTTAAATATTTCATGTTAACATTTTATGGGAATACAACAAGTTCTTGATCCTCATCTAGTAACGGAGTATTTGAATGAGCATTATTATAGTCTGCTAAAGCCTTTTTTAATTCTGTCAACCAATATGATGATTCATCTTGAGCAAGGGAACTCATCATCTCTTGATCCCATTTCTGGTGAGTCACCTCTATCATAAACTGGTGTTTCACAGCACTATATTTTCCCCACCAATATTTTACAGCTGAATCTGTCCAAGCTGTAGGACGGGTTAAACGATCGGATATGATTACCTTTCGCCAAACATTTGTGATAGGTCCAAGTGAAAAATTTTGATTTTCGACAATTTCAATATTTAATATGTATTCTTTTTCCTTTAGAGTAGGATCACGATATAGAATAACGGGGACCTTTGCATGAACTTGGCCGGCTTTTATAACATATATCTTTTCACTTTTTGGATCATCAAATGATTGATAATGGATATTTGGCTGCGCATTATTATCACTTTCAACTATAGTTTGCCTCAATGTATATGATCTATCATAATTCGCAACCATACCTAAAGTATATATATCGAAATATAATGTATCCTGCCGAATCGATTCGGAATCATAATAGAATGAATAGCTTTTTAAAGTATCTTTATATTTCCATACAGTTTCATAGTCTGACCTGTAAATTAATAGAGGGTCGCTTGGACCGAACTGGATTCTATCAATATCCGAATAGGATAAATATTCAGTTTTCTTACAAGAATAAAATAGTGAAATCAGAAATATAATAAAATATAATTTTTTCATAATAAGTTGGTTTTAACTTTATTGCATCCCTTTTTCTACACTCGGTAATGGTAGAATATAATTTATGCTAGCTGATTTTGGGATAAATAGAAAGGCAGAAGATGGTGTATTATTTCTTTTATATACAAAGAAACTTTGGCCTTCACCGTAAAACTCTTTTCTATATTCTTTTACAATTTCTGATTTTAACGAAGGTTCATCGATCGGGTCAGCGATATTCAAACCTCTACTGATTCGAAATTGTTGGAAGTATTGCTTTGCTTCAGAAAAAGATGCAGTTTCCGATAGTATAAGGTACATTTCAGAAATCCTTAATATCGGGATCTGATTATAATCAGTAGCTATTGAAACCGAAGAAGGATCTTTTACATTATATTTATTAATGATATGAGCTTTTGTATTATTTGCTAGTGTGATTAAAGTCCAAAGATTATTTAAACGTATATCTGAATCTGTATTTCCAAATAGACTGGTTCTAATTGTTGTTACTGTAGTCCCTTTTTTTGTTAACCCACTTGAATATAATGTTTGAAACCAATTATACTTCGTTCTGTCATACAAGCCAAACATTTGCTCGTTTCTTAGACCATAATCACCTTTAGCAAAATCTGCAACTTGTCCTAAAGGGAATTTTTGAGTTCCGTCACCGTTTTTTGCCTGTACAATTTCCAATGCAGCGCTATATGCTTTATCTATATTACCAATCCATAATTGTGCTCGGGCCTCGAGTGATTTTACCGCAAAATAATTCATACGGTAAGTTCTAAATGTAAAGAAGCTATTTGCATCCCCATTCACAAGATTTAAACTTTGATTACGCAGCTCCTCAACGGAGTAATGAAGAATTGGGTCAACTTCTTTTAATAATAAAACTGCTTGTTGGATATCATTGATAATGAGATTAGTATATTCTTCATAAGAAACGTGTTGTTTAAGTGATTTTGAAAATTCTGTAACATACGCTAATTTATTTCCTATGCCAGAATTCATGGGTTGAGGACCAAATAATCGAAGGATATCTAGATGTACAAAAGCTCGTATAGCCAAAGCTTCTCCTTTGATCAATTCATATAAACCGGGGGTTTTAAAAACTGACTTTCTTTCATCAATATTGTTTAAAATGGCATTTACACTAGCAATTGTCTTATATTGGCCAGAAAAAATAGCTGACAGGGCTTCATCCGATTGCGCATCAGAATAAGCAAATAGACCTAATTTTTCCTCCACAGAACCACTAGTGACATCCCAACTTGATACAAGGTTTTCAATAGTTGTCTGGGTCATTTTCTGACCATAAGTATCTTCGGATACCATTTGAATATAGACCCCTGTAAGTGCGTCTTGAAAGCCTATTTCATCCTCAAACATTTTCTCAAGTTCTATTTGACTGCGTGGCTGAACATCCAAAAATTTATTACAGGATGTAAACAATAATGTGCTCAGTAAAAAAGTATTTAATATTTTTTTCATGATAATTTCTAAAACGTGGCATTAAGACCAAATGTGAATTGTCTAGAGAAAGGATAGCTAGTTCCTCGCTCTCTATGAATAGTAGATAGATACATTGGTTCAGCTATGTTTCCTGTAATATTTAGATTTGAAAGTCCGATTTTTTTTATCCAATTTGAATCGTTAAAATCGTATTGTAGATTCACATTTGATAAGATTAACGTATTTTCCTTCTGTACAAAACGAGATGTTTTATAAGTTGGTGTTGTAATTTGAATGCCTCGAAAAAAAGTCTCATCTCCTGGTTGTTTCCACCTGCTACTAAATACCCGTTCATCCATTTGGTATTTATAATTAGTTGCTTCTACTCTATTTGCTAAAGTGGAATTGTATTGTTGACTTCCTAAAGTATAACGGAATGCAGTATTCAAAGTAAAGCTCCTATACTTAAACATTGTACTAAAATTTCCAAAAAATTTTGCCTCGGTTGATCCAGAAGCGACCACATCTGAACTGTTCCATTGGTAAGTCGGATTTCCGTTTATATCACGATAAACTTCCTTCCCATTGCTTGGGTCGATTCCCATAGACGGTACTACCCAAATGGTATTTGAAGAATAACCTTCTTCATAAACAATACCCGGGTCAGTGGAATTACTTTTAATATTCGCAATGGCATCTTTCAGGGCTTGTGAAGTTTCAATTACTTTATTTCTGTTTTGCAATAAACTTCCAGTAATAGACCAAAAAAAACTATTTGGTCTATTCATAATTACATATGTTAACTGTGACTCTATACCATTATTACGTAAACGCCCAATATTTTCAACGTAATTCGCAAATCCGTTGGAGGCTGGCAAATCAATAGAGGAAACAAGGTCTTTTGTCGTTTCACTGTAGACATCTATTCTTAGTTTTAAACGATGTCCCAGAATTTCAAGATCCATTCCAATATTATTTTTTCTTGCTTGTTGCCATTTAAGGTCAGAATTTCCCATGCCCATTAAATAAGCACCCGGCCAAGCCCAATAGTTCGTTCCGTTATAATATTTATAAGAGGTTAATGCCTGATAGGCGCTGAAATTCTGAGACCCAACAATTCCTGTGGATCCACGAAGTTTCAATCTGTTAATCACAGAACTATTTTTTAAGAAATTTTCCTCATGAAGATTCCATCCTAATCCAAAAGACCAAAATGGCGCAAATCTCTGGTTTGAACCAAATTGTGATGATCCATCCCTGCGATACAAAAAATCTGTAAAATACCTATTGGCATAATTATAACTTAAATTGGTACTTAGGCCCACTGCGCGAGTTATATCTTCTGTTCCACTTGGTGCCCCCCCCTTGGAATATTGTAATGCTGAGCCAATAAAATCAAGGCGTGAATTTGTGAAGCCTTCAGCTAAAAAAGTGTAATTTGTTGATTTACTCTGTCTAACATTGAAATCCGCAGCCAAATATATATTGTGCAGCTCATTCAATACTTTATTATAACCCAGATTCATACTTCCATCATACCCCAGGCTATTTCCAACTCCATATTGATAATCCCCTTTTCTATATTGATCTTCTACGCTATAGTCCGCAAAGGCAGTATGTTCCGCTGGTCTGAATCTATCTTTCTGGGAATTATTCTTTGTAATACCGAACTGGGTTCGGAATTGTAAACCTTCGACTATATCCCATTCTACTGATGTGTTATTAATAATTTCAGAATAGTTTGATTTATCATAGGTATTTAAAGTAGCATTATATAATGGGTTAACAGGTAAATTATTGCCCCAATATACTTGATAGTCAGAATTTCCAGGGTTTCCTAAAAATTTATTCACCTTACCATTTTCGTCGTATGGACTCCAATATGAGTTTAAATTCACATAATCACTAAATTCGCCATATGGGGAAGAATTCGATTTTCCTTCTGTTATTTGAAGACTGTTTCGGAATCGTACATTTTTGAATTTATATGAAAGGGCTATTCCACCATTTAGGGTATTCCTGCCCGAACCTTTCATTACCCCTGCAATATTGTTATATTGAAGTGAAGCAGAATAGCGCAAAGCATCATCTCCTCCTTCAAGCCGTAAATTAGTTCGGTGACCTACGCTCGTCTGCAAGGGAATAGAAAGCCAATTGGTATTGACTCCTCGGTTAACTTCTCCTAGAATATAATTGTAATATTTTTTAAGGGACAAGTCGAGATCAGGATTCCCACCATTATAATAACCAACTAATTGTTCAAGCGCTAGTTTGTCTCTGGAGTTTAATAGTTTATATCCGGAAAGGTCGGGAGCTTCAATATTTAAATTTGAACCGAAGCTAATTCTTAACTTTCCTGCCGCAGGCTGTTTTGTTGTAATAACAATAACACCATTTGCCCCCCTGGATCCATACATGGCTGTGGCAGCAGCATCCTTTAAAATTGTAATCGATTCAACATCGTTTTCATTGATATCAAGAAGTTTTTGTAAAGTGGATTGAAAGCCATCCAATATCACCAATGGTGTATTTAACCCTATCCGTGATTCATTTTTTAGATCATCCACATTTGGAATACTAGAATTACCCCTTAACTGAATCTCGGGCATCCTATTTGGATCTGAACCAAATGAGTTACTTTCGATAATATTGAATGATGGATCGATATTTCTTAAAGAAGTGATCAGGTTTCTGGTTCCAAATTGTTTCAGTTCCTTTGCCGTCACAGTCGTAGATGCTCCCGTAAAACTTTTGTCGGTCTTTTTAAAAATACCGGTAGAAATAACAACTTCGTCCAGTTTTCCTTCCTCTATACGTAGCCTAATAAGATTGTTACCTTCTGATGAGAGTTTCTGACGGTGACCTTTAAAACCTACCATTTTAAAAGTTACCTCTTGATCAATATATTCTTTGGGAATCAAAAAAGATCCATCAGCATCCGTTGCAACAGCATATTTTGATTTGCCTCCAACAGATACGGTAACGCCTTCCAATGGTTTTCCTTTCTCATCAGTTACTTTACCCTTAATTGGTAATTGGATTTCAGTAATGTTCCTATCCGCATGTTTGCCCTTTTTGATGATCACCAATTTATTGTCTATGATAAACTCAAAACCACTTTCTGTCAATAATCTATCCAGAACTATCTTTAAATCCTGGTTAACAGCCTTAAATGAAAATGAACCTATTGCTTTTAATTGTTCACTGTTATACATAAAGTCATAATTAGACTGTTGTTTTATCTGGTCCAATACCTCTTTTAATTCGGCATTTTTTAGATCTAGGGTAACTTTTTGCGCATAGATATCAGCGGCATTGACTTGCATCATCATACAGAGCCATCCCGAGGTTATCAGTTTTAACATGCACATAATCTTTTTAGGTCGATAAAGAGTTCCTCTTGTATCGTTTGTTAATAATTTATACATTTGATTAGGTGGTTATAAAATACTTAAGAATCGATTAGTCTTTTTAGCAGATCACCCGTGAAACGGAGGTGTTAGCGCACTTCCGTTATTTTTGATCCGCTTTTTTGATAGAAATATTTTTATTGCACGATCAACCTCCTTCCTTCAATTTTAAATTTGAGATTGGAAATTAGTTCCATTTTATCTAATAGCTCTTTTAAGCTTCTCGTTCTAACGATGTTTAAAGTAATCCTTTCTTTGGAATGTGTTTTCAAAATGATTTGATCCAGATCATACCACTCTTTTAGTTCTTCAAGGATTTCTGGGATAGGTTTATTTTCAAAATTGAAACTTCCATTTTTCCACGCCAATACGCTTCCGATATCGATATCTTTATTTAAAGTAATTATTGGGTCTTGGATATTGGCTTGTTGGTTAGGTAGTAAAATAAGTTCCCGATTTTTGTTTCTAACAAAAATCTTACCCGTAACTAATGTCGCTTCTACTCCACCGTTACCAGTTCTGGATTTGATATTAAAAGTAGTTCCCAGAACTTTAATCTCCACATCTTTGGAATTGACGAAAAAGGGTCTATTGGCATCATGTTTTACCTCGAAATAAGCTTCTCCTATGAGTTTTACATTCCGATTTTTACCAAGACCGTAAAAATTAGATATCTCCAGTTTAGAGGCTGAATTTAACCACACTTCGGATCCGTCAGATAAAATTAAATGACTTGTTTTCCCTTTCGCATTTTCAAAAGCGAAATACATTTCCTTATTTTCTTCGGTAGGATCAACGATAATGGAATAATTTTCTCCACCATGAGATTTAATACCAATGGAACCTATTCTAAGATTTCTTACATTTCTGGTGATTGGTAATATCTTACCATCAAGTAACCTAAAATTTGGATGGGAATTGGATAGCAATGTAATATCATTTTTTTGTTTCTTATAAAAGCCTACGACCTTATTTTCACGCCCAAAATGATCAGTTATTTTCCAGGTCCCGATTAATACTAAAAGAATTACTGCCGCTGCAGCAGAACTTAGAATAGCAATATTTCTTATTCTCTCTCTTTTGGACTTTAAGGATAGTTTTTTTAAAATGGTTTGATAAACATTTTCTTTTGGAAATTTGGCATTATAATCGACTATAATGGTACTATCGATTAAAGCTTCCAAATCTTCCTCTGGAAGCTTCACTAATAATCTTTTTAAGATTACCATTTCGTGTTGGGACAACATATCTTTTTGATATCGGTCCCATAAATCTTTTAAATATTCCAACTTCACAATTGTTTTTCTTTTCTAAAAGAACGTTCCAAAAGTTTAGCATAACTAGTCTGAAATGATTTTTTTTAAGATTTTCTACATATTTTTTTTACAGTAAGAAATTAAGAGCATGCCAAGTAAAGGGTTTATATCCCCATTTTTGATTTTTAATCTCAAATGAGTGAGTGCTTTGGTAATATGATTATTTACCGTTGATGGGGATAGTCCTAATAGACTAGCAATTTGCTGATGATTTAAACCTTTATTCCGGCTAAGTTCGATAACTTTCCTTTGTTGTTCAGGTAATTCAGAAATGCTTAAGTTCAACAGATTGTCTAGTTCCTTGTAAAATATCAGGTCTTCAGGGGATGCCGCAAAATCATTATCATCTCTAAAATTATTTTCCAGAGCCAGTTTAAACCTTTTTTCAGATCTAAATCTGTCTATGCTCAACCGTTTGGTGACTACATACAAAAATACCCACAAATTTCCTTCAGGGTCTAATTTTGATTTGTTTATCCATAACTTAGTGAAAACATCTTGGACAACTTCCTGAGCGTTATCATCATTTTTTACAATTGAATATGCAACACTATATACCCCCGCGCTCATTTGATCGTAAATTGCTTTAAATGCAGATTGATCACCTTTGATAAGGCGTTCTAAAATCTTTCGGTCAATAAAGTTCATAGGTACTCATTGAAATATAGTTTAGTGATAGCATTCTCAAAAAGAAGATTTCCCTCACAATTTATTGCTGCAGGGAAATCTCCAAAAAATTATAAAATATATGAGTAATCCTTAATTTCTGACACAACGGACATTAAATCCCAGTGACTTGCTATAATATTTCATGCTTCTGCCCCCATAAGCTGTAACATAATTATATGGTCTATTGTAACTCACCGATGCATTTTGAACCATTGAAACTGCATTTGAACCGGATGCATCACCTGTCCAATATCCCATAGAAAGATCAGTGGTGTAAGAACTGGTAATATGCATATCCACTTTTTTTCTTGAATTAACAATTGTTCCTGATTGTCTATAACCGTTAAACGTAAATATTACTTTATCACTATAGCCACTAAAGTCACCTTGCCCTGATGAAGATCCCGAGTCTTTATTCCATGATTGATTTGCAACCAGGAACCAAAAATAAGCGTCCGCATACTGATTGCCATTGCCACTAACAGGAAAGCCATAATACTCATATGAAGACCGGTTACCCAGATTCACCATTTCTTCGGTTGTAGGCATCCTCCATATTCCAGTAGGATATACTCTTGAACAGGGGTCTCCTGCTCCTGCCGTACCGGCCGGTGTAAGAGATTTCCAGTTCCAATATTCATTTTGGTTATCGGAATCATATGGTGGGATACCCGCGTCAGCTTTAAAGCGATAACGGTCAATCTGACCACTGGTTCCATCATACCAAAGATCACTTCGTGCCCAAGAAATACCGCCAACTTTTACCGGAGATTCAATAAATCTTGCTTTTAAAGTATATTTTCCATTTGTAACTGGTGTGAATTCCGGATTTGCTAACGCAAGATACGTAGCTGTACTACCATATTTCCTTGTTGAGACACTTGCTGTAGAAGGGGGAACCGCTATCTGATGATCTAAAGAAATGGAAAATATGGGTTGAAAAACAAGCTTTCCTGCCGCTATTTTATCTTCTGCTGGAATAACGGTATAAATCGAAACATTTTTTACTACCGTTCCAGTAGCAACGGCATCTTTATCAACCATGTTTAATCCGGTTTTGTCAGCCGCAATTGCCGATAAAGTGCCAAAAGTTCCAGTTGATAAATTGAAATCACCAATTTTTAAGATACTTTTAAAACTGCTGCCTGTACCTGTTCCAATTTGGGCTGAGGAAAGTGAAGATATACTGCCAAAAATACCTCGCGTATCCAGTTCGATATCAAATCGCGCTGTCATATGCTTGAATACAATTTTCAGGTAATTCTGACCTGTTTTAGTATCTAGCGATCCTGATGCGTATAAAACATCTTTGTTAATTATATCTGCCGCCGTAATCTGACCACCTGTGCTTGTAGGTACATTTTTTTCATTGATAGAAAATGCTTTCCATTGATATGTTGTGCCTCCATCCACAGTAATTTGTGGGTCACTTCCAACTGTACCTTCAACTTCTTTTATTAGGGTTGTTCCCTTTGCATCATAAACCTGTAAGATGTATTTCGTTCCTGAAACCATTGCAACACTTGCATCTTCAGAAGTCACCGCCATAGCTGAGTATTGGTTTGCTGAAGCTTTTTTGGCTGTACCAGCGCTTGAAAATGGGCCATCGGCAGAGAGTAGGACATCAAATTCTCCAGTAGACAACATTTGTTCCTGTGCCCTGGTCCCGGATGAAGAAGTTAATCCCGTAGAAGCCTTCGTGCTCGCCTGTTGACCCGATACCTGTGATTCTGCAACTAAATTATCTTCAATTTCTGGAACACTCAATTTTAAAACTGTTTCTCCATTTTCTACAACAGGAATGTCATCTTTCTTATCTGCGGAACACCCAACGAATAAACTCGTATTAAGCAATAAAAGTCCCATTGCCCCGATTTTCACGAGGCATTTTGAATTTTTAAATCTCATCTTCTGTTTTTTAAAAATCAAAACTATTGGTACCCCCACCTACATCACCCTTTTCACTCCATGAACCTGTGGACGGGAAATCATCATTGCCCCCGGCTGTACCAGAACGTAAATTTGCCGATCCTGCAGCTATTCCATGTTCCATAGCTAATTCAATCTTTTTAATTTTTGGAGCAACATACTGCTCCCTGTTTTTACTTCTTTCAATCGTGTTTTTCATACAATCTGTTTTAATAAAATTTCATAAATTAAACTTTACCTACATTGAAACTGCAAGTGAAATTTGGTAATGTTTGGCTAATAAGAAATTCAATATGGGATTGAATTTGCGACTGCAAAGTTGAGTAAAATCAATTGATACCTACTTGTCGAAATTATCTAATCGGTTTAAAAAAACGTTACAACATCTACTTTTTTTAGATTTATTACCTCCTAATATTTAGGTAGTTGACCCTTTAGTGATAATTATAACAACTTGTTTTATAATTTTTTATAGCACAAATTTGAAAAACTGACAATAAATTTTTCGATTTTTCCGTTTTGATTTCAAAAAAAATTATTCCATATATTCGGGACTTTATAAACATATGAGAACATATTTATGGGAGGCAAAAAAGACCAACACGAAATCGAATTATATAAAGATTTTCAGGAACGAAGGAATCTTCATGAAGACGTAATTTCCTTCACTGTTAATTATCCTTTATATGCTCAGGAACCAAAAGGACTTGATTTTTTTTCTCTTTTGCTTTTCGAAAGCGGAAGTGGTACACATACAATTGATGGGATCGCTTATAAAATTGAACCTAAACAGCTCCATTTTTTATATCCCGGGCAATTGCACAGCTGGAATATATATGGAGATGTCAAAATTCATGTTGTTTTTGTATCTGGAAAAATCTTTAGTCGTTTCGGGAACTATTTCGTATATCCTATCGAATATTTTAAAAATAATCCCATTGTAAATTTAGGCAAGGAATGTTATTCCAATATTTTTAGGGAGGTACTCGGAATAAAAAATGAAGTTCGAATAAAAGAAGGTCTACGGGAAATTGTATTTTCAAGGTTGCGCATCATCGCTATGCTAGTAGGCCGTGAAATTAGAAAAACCTTTGAAGACAAAAAATATGGGAAAAATGATGCAACAATAGCACGCTTTACGCTTCTGGTTAATTCCAATTTTCGCCAACAAAGAAAGGTGCAATTTTATGCTTCCACATTGATGATTACTGCGAATTATCTTAATATTCTATGCAATAAGCATTTAGGGATGACTGCAAAAGCATTTATTGCGCAAGAGATTATCAATGAGATGAAAAGCGAACTCTTAATTTCCAAAAAACCAATTAAACAGATTGCTAGTGAAATGAATTTTATTGATTTGTCTACTTTTTCGACATATTTTAAAACTCATACTGGTTATTCTCCAAGTGATTATGTTATGTTTAATAAAGAATTAGTTGATAGGTCAGACGATGAAATTATTGAATCTGAAACCTAATTAGTTCCATTTTTCAATGTAAAACAAAAGCCTTGCAATTTATGAAAGGCTTTAGTTTTACATTATGAAATTAGCTTATGATTACTGTATCAGATAACCTCCATCTACAGGTAAATAGGCACCGGTACAGAAGCTAGCATCTTCTGAGGCCAAAAATAAAAATGCCTTAGCAATCTCCTCAGGTTTACCTAGACGTTTCATTGCATGTTTGGACTCCATATATTCCCGATATTCAGCACTTGCGGCACTGTTGTCCATCAACAGAGGTGTTTCAATATATCCCGGGCCAATTACATTTACCCGGATGTTATGTGTTGCATTCTCCAAAGCAGCGACTTTTGTAAGTCCCAACAAACCATGTTTTGACGACGCATATGAACCAATACCAATTTCGGATACCTGACTCATTATAGAACCCATATTAACAATACTTCCTCCAGCAGGTTGTTTTCGCATCTGTTCAAGCTGATATTTCATGCAATAAAATACTCCGCTCAAATTAACATTTAAGACTCGATGCCATTCCTCAATCGTTTTTTCGTGGAGGGGTGCGGAATCTACTATTCCTGCATTATTTAGGGCAACATCTAAACTCCCAAATGTATCTATCGTCATTTGGATAGCATGCTTTACCTCTTCCACATTTGACACATCACATTTAAAAAATTTTACCTCGCCGCCTTCCTTCTCAACTTCTTTGATAGTCTCTACATCTTCTTTGATATCCGCAATTACTACCGTTGCACCTTCCCGAGCAATAAGTATGGCAGCTGACTTGCCGATACCCGAATTCCCTCCGGTAATAAAGGCAACCTTATTCTTAAATCTATTCATATCCTTATGTTTTGTTGGATCAAAATTATAATCCTAAACAGAAGTAATTGTCAATTCAATGTCAGTTGAGCGTGTAATGGGTTACTTGTGAGGTAAATAGATAATTTTTTAAACCGAATTTATAATTTTGAAAAGTAAGGTTCGGCTTTCATTATGGAACTTTGTATCAGTTCATGAAGCAGATTATGTGGTAGTGATTTGCTTTCTTTCAAAAACAAGGGTACCGATGTTATCATCGGTGCTATTTTTTGAATTTACATATAATGCGAAGTTTATTTCGATAAAGTTTTAATTGCTTTCATTGGATAAACTTACTTATTGCGAATACCAGTTTTTAGGAAAAGGTATAACCGAACTTGAAAATTATAATGGGCAACATTTAAATAGCATGTCATGAAAACGCAATTGACATACTTCAATAAGTACAGTCTTACAATGCAGGAAAGATATTGTAGCTTGACTTGCTGTTTCCCATATCTTTTAAATTCAAAAATTAAATCCCGCACTTTTTCGAATCCGATTAAATATAATTTTACCTTTCAGGTTGATTTAATTACTAAATCATATAAAAGCCATATAATTCTATGTAACAGATTTTTATTGGATTTTATTTTAACTGATTTTTTCTTTTTTTTAGTGAATATTAGCGGGAATAGTCCTTAAAATTTCCTACAGATCTTAATAAGTATCCAATTTGAGAATGAACCAGAATCGCAAATTAAATTCGATAACTTATGAAGATCATCATAACATTTTTGGTTTTATTGTCCGTTTTCCTGAACAATAAAGCAAACGCCCAGCAATCAGGTGACAGTTTGCCCTCCAGGGCTGATCTGCAACAGTTGCTAGATTATGCCCTGCATAATACGGTTTCTATTAAGCAGGCAGAATTGGATGAACAGATCGGTGAAAAAGATATCAGGATCTCTCTATCAGGATGGTATCCCCAGCTAAGTGCCAATGGTAATTACAATTATAATGTCATATTACCAACGATGTTCATCAACAATTCGAACATTTCAATGGGTACAAAAAATAGCAGTGCATTTACCATTCAAGCCGACCAACAGGTTATAAATCCTGAACTGAGGCAGGCAAAAAAAAGTGCAGACCTTCAGCGGTTCAACAATAGGCTCAACATTGAATCCAAGAAAATAGATGTCATTGTAAATGTCAGCAAGGCCTACTATGATATATTGACAACCGAAGAACAGATAAAAATAATTCAGGAAAATATTAACAGACAGTTTCAACAATATAACGATGCCTATTCCCGGTTTGAGGCAGGAATTGTTGATAAAATTGACTATAAAAGGGCTCAGATAAGCCTGGCAAATTCCAAAGCTGACGAAAAACGGGTCATTGAGATCAGGAAATACAAATATGACTACCTAAAACAGCTTTTAGCAATTGATAAATCCAGAAATATTTCCCTTTCTTTTAATGATGCTGATCCTGAAGGACAAATTCTAGAGGATACCTCAGCAGTTTTAATCCTATCGAACAGGGTTGAATTCAAACAGCTTCAGACCAATAAAAAAATCCAGGCCTTGAATACCCAATATCATAAATGGCTATATCTTCCTTCCCTGAATATATTCTATAACTATTCTCTTAATTACCGAAATAATGCGCTCGGAAAGCTCTTCAATGATAATTTTCCAAGCTCTATCGCAGGAATAAATTTGACTATTCCAATATTTCAAGGCTTTAATCGCAAAAATCAGATTGCAAGATCCAAACTTCAGGAAAAACGCATCGACCTGGATATTGTTGACCTGGAAAATTCTATGTATGCTGAACTTTCATTCGCTAAAGCTTCCTATAAAGCTAATCTAAATGACTGGTTAACGGCAAAGGAAAATATGAAGATTTCCAGAGAAGTTTATCAGACTATTAAATTACAGTATGACGAAGGAATAAAAAACTACCTCGAGCTGATGACAGCAGAAACGGATCTAAAAACATCCGAGCTCAATTATCTCAATACCCTTTATGCGGTATTAGCAAGTAAACTTGAATTCCGAAAGGCTCTTGGTATAATACACCAATAAATATTTACCTAAAACTCTTCAAAAATGGAAATTAATCTCATTATTAGAAAATCGTTTTTAACTGGTTTATTAGCGATTATAGGTTTACATTCCTGCACTGATTCAAAGAAAATAGGTCAACATTCTGAATCAGCCGAACAAATAATTCCGGTGACTATTTCAAAAGTATCTTCCGAAAATATTCAGGATAAGATATCTTATCCAGCTACCATAAGACCGTTAAATGAAGCTAACCTCCTGGCAGAGGTAAGTGGATATATTACCCGGATTTATATTGCAGACGGTTCAATTGTAACCAAAGGTCAGCCATTATACGAAATAGAAGGAATCCGCTATCGGGCAGCCGTGCAGCAGGCATATGCAAACCTTCAAATAGCCAAAACCGAACTCACCCGTCAAAAAAGGGATCTTCAGCGCTATCAGAGATTGGCAGAAAAAGATGCCATAGCAGGACAGATTTATGACGATGCCAAAACAGCTTTTGAAACTTCAATGGCAAAACTGGAATCTGCTAAAGCCGCATTTTTAACCGCCAATACTGATTTAGCCAGATCTTTAATACGTGCACCTTTTTCAGGCACTATAGGTATTTCCTACGTCCGGATAGGCTCCCTTGTTAATGCCGGGACCACTTTGCTGAATACCATCTCATCCACAGATCCAATTTACGTGGAATTTCAGGTGAACGAAAAGGAAATAAATCGTTTTTTAGATTTTCAGCATAATCAAGCCTCCAATGTAATTTCTTTAACTCTCCCTAATGGAAGCCCTTTCAACGAAGCAGGAACAATTGCAATATTAGATCGTGCCGTGGATCCATCTACTGGCACAATTAAAGTAAGATCAAAATTCAGAAACCTATCTAATATGCTCAGAGCTGGAATGAATGCTACGTTGCATGTTTCTTCGGTTACCACAAAAAGCGCTCTTGTTGTACCTTATAAAGCCATATTTGAACAATTGGGGGTCTTTAATCTGTATGTGGTTAATGACAGTAGCCGAGCAGAAATAAGACAGGTTAAATTAGGTACAAAATCTGGAGATAAAATTGAAATATTAGATGGAGTGAAAAATGAAGAGAAAATAATTGTAGATGGGACGATGAATGTGCAGAACGGCATTAAAGTGGTAAATATCGAACAGAAATAAATTGTTAATAATGTGTAACATAAAAAATTGTATATCAGTGTATTATTAATTTTAAAATAGCAATTATGATTTCAGAAGTATTTATAAAGCGCCCTATTACGGCTATTGTTATATCCATATTGATTTCCATTATAGGAATAATTGCCGTGTCCACACTTCCTATCAGTCAATATCCATCAATAGCACCTCCAACAGTTACTGTCACAGCAAATTATACAGGTGCCGACGCACAAACAGTTGAACAGACTGTCACCACTCCTATTGAAAGCCAGATCAATGGTACACCTGGTATGATTTACATGTCCTCCAACAGTACATCAAACGGACAGGCTCAGATCACTGTTACATTTGAGGTAGGTACAGATATTGATATCGCAACTCTAGATGTCCAGAACCGTGTCGGAATCGCAGAACCGTCCTTACCTGAGGCTGTAAGGAGATTGGGTGTCACAACAAGAAAGGCAAACACTGATATATTGATGCTCGTATCTTTAGTTTCTCCAAAAGGTACCCGCGACGAAAATTTTCTTGCAAATTATGCAAACTTATATATTAAAGATGCTCTGATGCGGGTAACAGGTGTAGGCGATGTGACAGCATTTGGGCAACCATTTTCTATGCGGATTTGGCTTGATGCTACTAAATTGGCAACATTGAATCTGACTCCGGAAGACGTCTCCACCGCTATTTTTGAACAGAACCTTAGGGTTCCGGGTGGAAGTATCGGAGCAAGACCACAGGAAACTTCAACAGTTTTCGAATATCCAATAATTACAGACAGCGATCTTTCAGATCCTCAGGAATTTGAGAATATCGTCGTAAAAACAAACAATGATGGCTCTATAGTGCTTCTCAAAGATGTCGCCCGCGTGGAACTGGGGCAGTTCAACTACGGAACTACCTCTAAAGTAAATGGAATGAATTCCTCTGCCATGATGCTCAGTCAGACACCTGGTGGAAATGCAGTACAATCAGCAGAAGGAATTACTGCAGCTTTAGAAAAATTAAAAAAATCATTTCCGCAGGACGTTGACTATGTTATTGGATATGAAACTGTAACTGTCGTTACTGCATCTATTGAATCTGTGATTCATACTCTTGTCGAAGCCCTGATTCTGGTTACCATAGTGGTTTTCTTTTTTCTTCAGAGCTGGCGGGCAACCCTTATTCCCGTACTGGCAATTCCCGTGTCCATTGTCGGAACTTTTATCTTCTTCCTTCTATTTGGCTTCTCCGTCAATAACCTGACAATGCTGGCATTCGTACTGGCCATCGGAATTGTTGTAGATGATGCAATTGTGGTTGTAGAAGCCGTTCAGCATTATATTGACCATAATAAAATGGATGCAAAACAGGCCACAAGGACAGCAATGGAAGACATCACGGCTCCTGTAGTTGCTATTGCTTTAATTTTGGCGGCAGTGTTTGTACCTGTTGGATTCATTCCGGGAATGGTAGGTAAACTTTATCAGCAATTTGCTATTACTATAGCCGTATCTGTGATGTTATCTGCTTTTATAGCCCTTTCCCTTACTCCTGCATTATGTTCAATCCTATTAAAACCGACTGCCGTCAATAAAGATGCTAAGGGGCTGAACAAATTTTTTTATAATTTTAACAATTGGTTTGAAAAGGTGACAACCAATTATTCCCGCGGCGTTAAGTCCGCGATAACAAGGGCTCCGCTTGTCTTAATAATATTATTATGCATTTTCGTAGGGACAGGCTGGATGTTCATGGAAAAACCCACTGGATTTATACCAACCGAAGACAGCGGAATGTTTTTCGCTGGTGTAACCTTACCAGAAGGTTCGTCGACAAATAGAACAAATGAGGTTTTACAGGAGATTGAAAATGATCTACATAAAGATTATCCTGAAATAAAATATGTCACAGCTATTTCAGGGATAAATATCCTGAACAGAGCATTTAAATCCAATGGTGCAACACTGTTCGTTTCTTTAAAATCCTGGTCCGAAAGAACACGTACGGCGAACGAAATTGCAGCAAAGATCATGGCTAAATACATGGTTTATCCCAAAGCAAAAATTCTTGCAGTGACACCGCCGGCAATTCCCGGACTTGGAACATCTGGTGGGTTTACGCTTCAGGTACAGGACCTGCAAACAATAAATATCAAAGATTTTGAAAAAACATTAGGTAAATTTCTAGTTGCGGCCAATCAGCGACCAGAAATCGGTATGGCTTATACCATGTTCAATTCAAATTCACCAAACTACAAAATTCAACTAGATCGGCAGCAGGCAAAGAAAATGGGAGTTTCCGTTTCAAGTATTTATTCAACTATATCAACTTATCTCGGTAGTAGTTATGTAAATGATTTTACTAAATATGGCCGTAGTTATCGTGTGGTAGCCCAGGCAGATATCCCTTATCGAATGCATATTGAAGATATCAATAAATTATATGTAAATAATATCATGGGAGAACCAGTACCACTGGGTGCACTTGTGAAATATGACCTCACAACTATGCCTTCGATAATTAACCACTATAATATTTTTAGAGCCATTGAGGTAAATGGTGATGCAGCTCCAGGATATTCTTCCGGAGATGCTCTGCGTGCCCTTCAGCAGGTTGCAGTGCAGACGCTTCCCGAAGGTTTCGATTATCAATTCTCGGGACTTTCCCTTCAGGAGCTTCAATCTGGATCAAAGACAATCCAGATTTTCGCCCTATGTATTCTATTTGTATTTCTATTGTTAGCAGCTCTATATGAAAGCTGGTCAGTTCCTTTTTCTATTTTACTGTCAGTTCCTCTAGGCGTCTTTGGTGCAATACTAACCTTATCTTTAATTCCTTCCCTTGATAACAATATTTACGCGCAGATCGGACTGGTCACCATTATTGGATTAGCGGCAAAAAATGCAATCCTGATTGTAGAATTTGCAAAGGAACGAGTCGATATTGGAATGAATGTACATCTAGCGACTTTAGATGCTGTAAAATTAAGACTCAGGCCAATTATAATGACATCTTTTGCCTTTATCTTGGGGATAATCCCCTTAATGCTTTCTACCGGTGCAGGTGCGATTTCTAGAAAAACAATCGGCTGGACAGTATTCGGAGGAATGGCCGGAGCCACACTATTGGCTATATTCATTGTGCCCGTACTATTTGTAGTTATTACAAAGCTAGCTTATGGTAAGAAAAAACTTGCTGAACTAGAGTCCACGTTCGATGAAGAAAAGGCAAAGAAACTTAACGATCATTAATATCTGCTAAAATGAATAATTCTATAAATCGAATCTATAATTTTAATAACAGGATTGCCTGAAAATATACCCAATTTTGATATTGAATTATGAGCGTTGTTTTTCGTTTTTCACGCTCATTTTTCATTATGATCTAGGGTAAAGGGACCGTCAATCTAACGGTCCCTTGTTTAAAATATGTAGAGCCGCAAAAATTTAGTCTGAAACCAATAATAATTTATAATTTTCCCAATCGAATATATAATTTTGAAAATCAAATAAATATTGCAAATATCCATCTTTGTAGTGGGTTTAACGTTCCTGATTTTTTATGTCAAGCCTACATCATACAGAAGGGCATCTATATGCCCTTTTTTTTTGAAAATGGGAATGCTATACCCCATGATATTCTATATTAAAAAATATCATGCTTATTAATATTACCCTATTTTATAAAAATGAAACCTTTTAAGGTCAATAACCAATGTAAAGACATCCTAATTGCTATATTATTAATCTTAGCCTTTGCGGCAATGGTGACAGTGAATACCTCTCGAATGGTGGATTCATCATTCTGTAATGTTCTTAGTAATGAGCAGTGGCTTTTGGTTTTTCTATTCTCCGTAATTGTTATTAATGTTTTTGGTTTAAAGCGTATAATTAAAAGCCATGACGCTAAAATCAATGAACCCGTAGAGGTATTTAGATATGACTATATTTTGGATATAATCTATAAACAAGTTCACATTACAAAAGATAAAATAAAGACCGAAGGACTTGAAAATGATATACAAAAATTTATTTCATATTACCATTGCCAAGACACTTCCTTCATTGAAACCAATTTCGCCATACTTGAGGATACACATCTGAGGATTTATAAGGATATTATGAAGATTTTAGCGCATGAAATGAATGTTGCATTTCAGTTTATAAATAGAAGTTCATTCGATTTAAAATCCCAACAATCTTTATCCATGATCCTGCCTAACAATGTACATCCAGAACTACTCAATAGTATCATGGTTTTTAATGAAAAATTTACTGTTTTCAAAAAATCTGAATTCTTTGTTTATCTGGATAGATGTTATAAAATCGATATGCAGAATGATGTTAAACAGGTAATGAAATACCTGTTTTTAACATCATAATAGGTTATAAGCTTTATTATCTTTTCTTTTTGAAAGTGGTATAAGAATTTAAAATATCAAATGGAAAATGTCCAAGATTTTTAGATGTACTTTTCTGAATTTCTGGTACTAACTCGACAAAATGTTGCAATGTTTTTTTATCTTCACATCCAATATATTTGTCAGTAGAAAGTACCATAGCAGCCTGTATTGCAGAGTAAAGCGAATAATTAAATTCGTTATAATCCTCAGAGTCAACAAATTTTAAAAAATCACTTTTGTTAACCTTTTCACTATAGAATAATGCTAGATTTGAAGATAAAGGAAGTATAAACGCTGGGATACCATAGACGTTAACTCTATTATCCTCAAGAAAGGGGCTGTCACTTAAAAGCAGCGGCTGTGGAAAGCTAAGGATAAAACAGTCTTTAAATACCCGCTGGTATAATTCCTGATCCGAAAAAAGAACTCCTGATAGCAGGAATCTCTTTAGCTCTTGTGATACTTCATCATTGTATAATTCTTCTAGGTCAATTTTTGATGTTCCAAGCATTGCATTTATTCCAAAACTGGAAAAACTTACCGTCCTTTTTATCAGCTCAAAATACTGATCTATCTTTGGTACCCGCCACTTAGTAAAATACCCAAAATGGATCAAGGTTCTCAAAGTCTCAACCTCAATCTTCCCTTTGACGACCTCATCCTTAAGTAGCCTGTCGAAAATCACGGCCATGTGATTATCGATATCGCTATAATATTTTTCAAGTTGGTCAGGAGCCAATCCATCTACCTCAAAAGTATTTCTGTCCGAGCTAAAGAAAATATTGGCTGGATGGTAAGTCCTGATTTCATTAAAAGTTTGCTCCCGGCGTAAACTGATCTTAATTTCCCCCTTACTATTACAGAAATTCTTAATATAAAACCGGGGGAGATAATGGTGTTTGCTTGATATTTGTGTCGTAGTACCCATATAATTTGTTATTGTTATATAAAAATTGGAAAAAATCAGTAGCTTTTAAAAGCTTAGATAATTTTCCAAAACGAATACTGTATTTTGTAAACTAAAATTTCCGGGAAAACTTCCAAATTTGCCGTTACATAATTATTGGTGGACCATTAGTCTGACTGATTTAGTTTTCATAGTTATTAGCGATCCTTCATGGGTCGCTATTTTATTTTAGAAAAATGCGATGTTCTGCGATGATATTCCGTCAAAAAAAATGCTATAAAAGGACATAAAAAAAAGAAGCTCCACGGGCAGCGTGGGAGCTTCAAACTAAATTTGTTCAGCGAACATTTTAGAACTCAGAGGTAAATATACCTGATTTTACAAGAAATATTCCCTGTGTTGAAAACTTGAATTTTCCACATTTACTTATTATTGGTTTGACAACTATCAATTTTCTGCATTAATTCTATACAGTTATAGTTTAAAAACAACCTGTAACCAAATGCTATATAAATATTTATATTTAAATGCCAATTAATATCAACAGAAAGCTATGAATAAAAATGATAAAGAAATTGAAGCCATTAAAGAAAAATACCATAATCAGATAGAGAAAATGGGAAAAATGATCTTGAATATGTACGCTGTCTCAAATATCCGGTTTTGGTATTCCTGTTTAAAAAATTTTCGAAAATCTGACGATCAAGCCCGGGATTTATTTGAAATGGAAGCATTTGTTACCAGTATAATTGTTTCTTATGGAAGATTATTTGGCAAGGGAAGCGGTTCATCTAAATTAGAAGATGATGTTATCCGGCCAGATCTACGTTCTGTTCATGAAAAACTAATAAATTTAAGACATGCAAAATATGCTCATCATGGCGAGCTATCTGCCTTCTATAAGGATCTTCAATTAGAATATATTGATAATACTTTTATCATAAACCCAAAAATAGAAATTGAATTTTGCTTAGGTGCACCAAAGGAATGGGAACCTTTATTTGAATATTTGAGCAACTATATGTATGATTTCATTCATAATATTCTTAATAAGCTCACTGAGGAAACAGGTATTCAATGGAAGTTTCCTCATGGACCGGCTCCCTCTTGGATTTAATGGAATTGAAAAATCACCATCCTATACCCTATTTTATATATAACAATATTTTAAAATGCAAGATCCCGCCAATTTTATTTGACGGGACCTTGGACAGCCTTACTGGCATAAATTTCTTTTCTATCTTCCTCCACCGGGACCAGTGCTCCCTCCGAGATTACTTACCATTGCTGACAATGTGAATGATGAGCTAACCGTTGGATTGCTGAAATTTCCACTTAAGTATAATCCGTTAAACGCATTGGCATCCTCAACTGATGATACACTTACAAGTTTGTAGGATTCACCTACCGTAAAACCGCCATTAGATAACAGTAATGTTGAAAATGAAACAGGGGATTTAAAAGTTAAGATTTCCTTATTATCCTTGTTGAGGATACTATAGATCTGACTGGCATTACCTCCACTTAATATAGCCGAGGGCTGTGTAGAAACACTTGCCGTTGGAGAACTTGTTGCTCCACCCACTCCGACCATAAGTCCTCCGGTAATCTTAAAGGTGTTGTTATCGCAATCGAACCCTTCTTCTGGACTCTTTGCGCCTATTGCAAAAATATGTCCCCCCGTGATTGTCATTGTTCCATTTGAATCTATGCCATCATTTGTGGTGCTGTAAGCTACAATCGTTCCACCATTGATATAAATTGCTTTACCTGCATTGATAGCATCATCAATTGCCTTGATGTAAATTTCTAGCTATGAAGAAACTATTCAACCGCATAGACAGGGTCAGGGCATCCGGATTCGCTACGCTAAACCTAGAACAGTCCTCCCCTTACTACTATCTCAACGGCCAGCGGTTCAGAGTATGCAGTATATAAAAAAATCTGACCTTAAATGTCCGGTAACACTTCTGGTGGATAACATGCCGCTGGATTTCACTATAGATGATATTCTCTGACTTATTATATTCCGATCCTATGCATGCGATTAGATTACGAACACCCATCATTTACTACGGCGGTAAACAAAAATTGGCCTCACGGATCATTTCCCTTATCCCTCGGCATACCTTATACTGCGAACCATTTATCGGCGGGGCCGCAATTTTCTTTGCCAAGCGACCGTCGGAAATAGAGGTCATCAATGATACTAATGGAGAACTGATCAATTTTTATAGAACCCTCAAAGAAGATTTTTCTGCATTGGAAGCTGAAATTAGCACGAGCCTGCACAGCCGAGATCTCCACAGAAAAGCCTCCCTTATCTATAATAATCCCGATATGTTTGACAGTGTCAAAAGGGCCTGGGCCGTCTGGATACTCAGCACACAGTCTTTTGCAGGCATGCTCGATGGTACCTGGGATTCGATCTGTCAAAAAACACCACAACAAAAAAATCAATACCAAACGTCACGGCTTCACCCGCACTTTTGCACAAAGACTGCAACGCTGTCAGCTGGAATGTGCCGATGCATTATACGTCATCGCAAGCAGGGATACCCCAGAGAGCTTCTTCTACTGCGATCCTCCTTACTTTAATTCTGAGTTACACTGAGAAAGACTATGAAGACCTGCTTAATCTGCTAAGTGGTATCAAAGGGAAGTTTCTGCTTTCTTCTTACCCTTCGCCTATCTTAAAACGCTTTACGAAGAAATATGGCTGGCAGAAATGGTCCATTAACCAAAAGATTTCGGTCAATGCAAAAGCCGGTAACCAGAAAACCAAAACTGAGGTGCTGGTCGCAAACTATCCCATAGGCCAACAGCTCGCCGTTCAATTGACCATACCGGATACTGACGATCCTGAATAACGAACAATATGGAAGAACATTTTAGAACACTAATGGGTAAACTCCGCCAGTTATATACCCAAGGGAAAGAAATAGGACTTTCGCAGGAAGAAGCGGTCATTTACGGTACCGAATATGCTGATGGATGGTCCATGGAGGAATTGGTAAATCTAGTGAACAGGAGGATCAAGATGGCCAACCTAAAATAAAATCGCTCCATGAGCTGGTCGCAGCCGATCTGATCGAAAGGCTTAATAAAGGAACAGCGCCATGGCAAAAGCCATGGAATGACAGCTCTTCCGCATTCGAATTTCCTTATAACGCGATTACCGGAAAGCGTTATAAAGGTATTAACATATTTTCGCTACTTTCAGCCGATAGGGCCGACCCCGATGGATGACTTTCAAGCAGGCTGCATCTAAGGATTGGCAGGTCCGAAAAGGCGAAAAAGCGAGGCTCGTCCAGTATGTAAAAACTCAGGATCTAATTCCTAAATTGGATGATAAGCGCAAGAAAATACTCGATGAAAACGGAAAACCCATCAAAATTCCTGTCCCGTTTGACCATGCCATTGTTACCGCGGCCTGGGTATTTAATGCGGAACAGGTCGACGAGATACCTCCGTTGGCAAAAAAGACAGCACTTGCCTCAGATTGGGATCCTATTCTAAGGGCAGAAGAACTCGTAAATCTCACTGAAGCTAAGGTATTTCACAACATGGGAAACCGTGCATTCTACAATCTGCATACGGATTCAATAACCATGCCCTTAAAGGAACAGTTTTCAGGCGCCGACCTCTATTACGGCACCCTACTACATGAACTTGCGCACTGGACAGGACATAACAGCAGGCTCGACAGGTCTTTGTTCAATAAGTTCGGTACAGAAGCTTATGCGCGCGAGGAACTGCGCGCAGAAATAGCGTCGATGCTCATTGGTCAGGAGCTACAGATAGGACATGACTCCGGACAACATGCCGCTTATGTGAAAAGTTGGATCCAGCTGCTGACCGATCATCCTTTTGAAATCCATGCTGCTGCCGCAGATGCTGAAAAAATACTGAACTACCTGCTTACTTTTGAAAGAAAGCTTGAAATCGAGCAGTCAAGTTTAAATGAAAACAAGCCTGAACAGGCTGTCCCTGATGCAAAAAAAATAGAACTTTTTATTGGAGATGAGATTCCTTACAAGGATAACATCTTCAAGGTAACTGGACTGCTAAAAAAAGGGCGGTTTCGAATGGAGGAATTAAATAATGGACGTTCTTTCGCCCTGACAAAAAATGATGAACTCTACAGTTCGCTGATCAACTGCAAACAACAGTTTTGGCAAACAAGAATTAAAGATTCAAAACCAGGCCTCGATCCTTCAAAAGAAGAAATTCCTGTCCCAGTCCTAAAAAGATAAAGCATAAGCTTCAATCCCATTACTATTTATTCAGCTGTAGTATCCGGTCCTACTGTCACTTATAATGTTTTATTATGAAAATAACAGATTCTCCACTGTTCGATAATTCCCTCCCCTATTATCATGGCACAGATGCAATCTTTGATAAATTTGATGCTACATTTAAAGGTAGCAATACCGGCTGGGATAATACAAAACATGGCTTTTTCTTTGCTGACAAAAAAGAAAATGCATTATTGTTCGGCGATATCCTCATCACTGCGTATCTTGATATCAAGAACCCCGTAGACTTACGTCTTCATTCGATCTTCTCACTGGAAAATCAGGCTTCGCTCATTTGGGAAATTCTCACTGGGAACCAACTTGAAGCAAAAAAAGCACTTCGCAAACTCAACCGGGAAATCAGCCTGGGTGAAATCGATGACCTATATGACAGTTTGAACAGTGAAGACAGTCATCTCATCCTTGAGGAAGCTGGATATGATGGTATCATATCCAACTTAGGAAGCGACAATCCTGAATTCGTTGTGTTCAATAGTCCCCAGATTGAGATCATCTCCATAGAGCGACAGAATTTCATAGGAAGATCCCGCTAATCGTATTTGAAATAAAAGTATTAATGAGGGTGCTTTTTTAGTTGAGAATAGTCTCAAAAAAGAAAGACATGGGATGAATTGTATGTACTTACAAACGATATCTTAAAGAAATTGATCTCCCAATATCATTGGCAAATTCTTCATCACTGTTGGATTTTTCAAAATACCACTTTCCCTGATTTTTAATAAGCTTTTGAACAATTCCATCCAAAAGAATAGAAATTGTATTAATATCTTTGAAAAGCTCTTTTTCTAAAATTCTTATCTGAAAATCCCGACTTTTATAAGTTATCCGGAATGATTGGGCAGGTATATCATTTTGTGCTAGTGTATCTATCGTTTCGTCCATATTATAGCTGTAAATTTATAAAAAACGCTTTACAAACTTATAATCTAAAAACGGTCGAATCTCAAAATCAGTATCGCAAAGTGTAAATGAAATAATCATATATTTAAGCTTGGATATCAAAATTACACTATAAATTATTTTATTAGTCCCTTGAATTGCTCTGGATTATAATTAATCAATTTATTAGTATCTAATATAAATACAATCTCATACAATAATTTTTGAGATTTAAAAACAGCTATATTAGTCTATCTACCCTAATACCACGTTTATTACTGATCAGATTTTTAGAAGCTAGTTACAAACACTAAAATTCTGAAGAGTGAAATAGTTTTTAAAATTGTGGTTTTAATTTACATTTATAATGATCCCCAATCTATATTAAATAGCCGATTTACCGAATGTAAGAATTTGAATTCAGCGTATTTTCTTTATTCTGGAACGATAGGACACTATTTTCTCTTAAATATGGATATGCAAATTCGATTTTTCCTTAAAATCGCTTCTTAATGTGGCTGGTTACAGGTATTCTTTTTTCAATTCCCCGCTTTTATATATTTGACCTATTGCATGCGGAAATGCAATGTTTTGTGTTAGTGTTTATAGTGGCCACTTTTTAAACCGACTCAAATTATGGTTGATTTAAATTATAAACTTATGTATTTAAGAAACAAAGTCCTATTGGGGCTGATCATATCTGCATCAGGATCATTTTTGATTGGATGCAGCAAAGACGGAGCAAATATTCCACAAAATGAACAAGAAGCCTCTGAATTAAAGGCTGTAGCAAAATCTGATATCCCGGCAGGTTTCGAAGATGCTCATGTCTGTAAAGATGTGTACCTTTCAGGTGTAACTGTTCCAAGAGGTGCAGTTATAACCTCAACAAAATGGCCAAACGGCAGCACCATTTCTGTAAGAATGTATGGCGGTTCAGAAAAAGTTCGGAACAAAGTCATACAATTCGCAAATGAATGGTCAAAATATGCAAATATTACTTTTAAGTTCGTCGATAGTGGTTCTGCTCAGATCCGTATATCTTTCGTCCAGGGTGCCGGATCTTATTCTTATTTTGGAACTGATGCGCTGAGAATTGCTGCAGATCAGGAAACTATGAATTTCGGTTGGTTTGATGATAATACTTCAGATACTGAATTTAGTAGAACTGTAACGCATGAATTTGGCCATGCATTAGGAATGATTCATGAACATCAACATCCATTGGCAAATATACCATGGGACAAAGATAAAGTCTACGCTTATTATGCTGGATACCCAAATTATTGGACCAAAGAGCAGGTCGACAATAATCTGTTTGCAAAATATTCAACAACCCAGACGCAATTCAGCAGCTATGATAAAAACTCAATTATGCACTATTCTGTAAGTAGTTCGCTGACCACGAATGGTTTCAGTGTTGGGGAAAATACAGTTCTCTCGGCTACAGATAAGCAATTTATTGCACAGATTTATCCTAAAAACTAACTATTAAAAATTATTGGACTTAATATCCCCTGCTTCTGCGGGGGATTTTATTATGGTCGAAATGAAGGAACTTTATACCATCTTTATATTTATCCTTTTGCATAATGTTGTACTGCCGCAAAATTTGGATTCAAAATTTACGATTTCCATGTATTCAGGAATAAATCAAGAAAGTTTAAACTGGAGTATTAGCGGGGATATAAATGGAATGAATCCAAATATTTTGTCTGAACTCAAATGGAAAAATCTCCGTGGTTTAGAAACAGTAGTTTCAACTCAATTTTACCTGTCCAAAAGATTTTTGTTCAACACAGCTCTTACCCATCAAAAAATAACAGTCGGAAAAGTAACTGACAACGACTATGCCGGAGACAATCGAACATTTAATACCTCTGAATTAGATTTAAAAAGTGATAAGGGGCATACGCTAATTCTTGACGCTAACTTTGCTTATAAACTATTTAATGATGGACGGTTCCATTTTCAACCGCAAATTGGATATTGGGGCAAATTTCAGACTTTATATTTGCTTGATGGCGATGTTCCTCTTATTTCAGGTAAATTATTAAATAGTACATCTAGACCAAATTGGCAGGGTATTCAATATGGAGTGACCGCAGGTTTGTCTTATGGGTCTTTTTTTTCGGAACTGGAATTTAATACAATTTACATTCTAAACTATTCAGCAAAAGCAAATTGGAATTTACAGACCACCTTTAATCACCCTTTAAGTTTTGTACATTCTGCCAAAGGAAATGGTTTTCAAATTAGTTTTGTTCAGACAGCCTCCCTCTCCGCTAATTTTCTCCCCTTCGTAAAATTTAAATTTAGTACTTTAAAATCAGGAAGCGGCAAGGATATGTTATTCTTGGAAAATGGGGAAATTGAGTCAAGTAAACTAAATGGTGTAGACAATCAGTCATGGAGTATTCTTTTTGGCCTAAAAATAAAAATTTAAGGATATATCAATTTTTGATTAATATATCCATTAATCATTTTCTTGCTGCAGATGACAATATGAAGAGGTTCTGAATCTGGCCCTGAAATCCTTTGGATTATAACCGGTTTTTGCTTTAAAGAAAATTGAAAATCGTGACATCGTTCCGAAATCTAGTTTATATGTGATTTCTTTAATAGGACTATTACTTCCCAGTAACAGTCTTTTTGCCTCTAGAATAATTCTCTGATCTATAATTTCCTTAGCTGTATGTCCGGTATATTCTCTGCACATAGCCGTTAAATGACCTTTTGATAATGATAGTTTTTCAGCGTAAAAACCAGCTCCTTTTTGCATAATAAAATGTTCGTTTAATAGGTCATAAAAGTTTAATACTCCCTGTGGCAAATGTTTTTGGTCCTTGTCGACATGCTTACCTATTTGGGTATCAATAAGTCGTATGATCAATTCAGTTCTTACCTTGATAATGGGTTCAAAATTGAAATCTATTAACTCTTGCTCCAACATGTTTATTTCACTGACTAATTTTTGATAGAACTGTTTGCTTATATCAAGAACCGGAAAACGGTTCAACCTGGAGCGTAATAAATGGCTATCAAATATCAGGTTTTCCAAAAACTCCTTTTTTATGATCAATTTATGTCCTATTGCGCATTCTTCCGTATTCCAACTATGAATCTGCCCTGGGAAAGAAATGTGGATCTGGAGGTCTCTTTCTTCAAATTTTTCAAAATCTATCGTATGGATCCCTTTGCTTTTTTGAAATATGATAAATACATAAGAATCAGGTGAACGGTAATTGTCATATCTACTTGCCCCTGCAAGTTTGTAATGTGCCACTTCATCTACAACTACGGCCTCAGCTTTTAAGTCCTTTGATATAGATTCAATTTTCCTGTAATATTGCTCCATTAATTCCATACGCTTTTTTAGTACTCATTTTAGCAAATACATGACCATAAAATTTATATATCCTAGGGGTTAAGTGTGGTTTAATGTTAAAACACATAATATCAACTACTTAAATTGTAATATTTTTTTTACAATAATTATAACACGCTAAATATTAACTTATTGACTTTGTATAGTTTCCTAAATATTCTAAAGGAAACATTCACTGTTTACGCTATAATTCAAAGGTTCTGTACCTTTTAAGCTCTACATGGTTTGTATAAGTTTATTTTGGCCCATAAGCTAATTAACTCTATTTATACAAAGGTTTACAATTAAAATTGTGAATTACTTAATTAAACGATATGAAGCAATATAAACTGAAGATTGATGAAAAGGATACTTTAAGAATACGCGACCAAAAAAGCGATTTCGTATCAGAAAAACTAAAAAAAGCCTGCAAGAAATATATTGAGCCTTCTTTAACTGCGATCGATACGCTTATTGACGAAACAGATCTAAAAGTGGATTTAGTTTATACAGGTTCGCAAACTGATGAAATTCATACCTGTCACGCCGATATAACTTTATTTAACCGGGAAGGACTACCGGGAATAAACTTTGAGATTAATGTAGAAGAACCTTTTAAAAACGGTTCCATTTTATATGACTATGGATATGGTTTGGATAAAAATTTTATTATATATAATGATCATCTAAAACTACTTGTAGATGCACATTCCGTGGAAGAATTTGAGTGTGATACTTCCACTCCATCAAGAAAACTTAAAGGGTATTTAAAGAATTTAAAGGCTGAAAATATTGAAAATAAGATATCATTCTTTCGGATGATCATTCCATTTGGAGAAGGCGAAAAAATTAAACCAACTGATATCATAAGCCCGGATGGACATTTAATTTTTGACATCGAATACTTCGATCAACAGGAAACACTTATTGGGTTAGCAATGCCCTCAACCGATGGAATGTTTATTCCCTTAAACATCCTCTCTAACGGATTTCATCTTTATAGCATAAATGGAATAAAGTCCATTTGTATTGATTCCCTAGAAAAAATCTCATATGAGGAATTCCTAAAAATCACAAAAGAAATCAGACTTGTTTTTTCTTTTTTAACAGCAAGTGATTATACAGAAGAACTATTCATCCTGGCTTCCGAAAATAAAGATTTTAAAAATATCCAGGATATTGCTTATAGTACCGAAAATTCCTCCTTCACAGGCAAACAACAACTTATCAATCCGCAGGATTTTATTTCCTTTTTAGATAATCCTCCAGATCAGGTTTTTTTGGAAAAATTCAGTAATTGTCCAAAAAAGTTCCCCGCGGCTGTATTTTCTAACTTTTGCAATCTATCACTGAATACTCCTGTTCTTCATCGTGCAACTGAAATACTTGTGGATAATTGTGCTATTAAAAATCCCCTGCAACAGGGTATTTTAGCTTCTGTAGCTTTAGAAACAATTACAGAATTGATAGCTGAAGAAAATGAAAGTTCCTTAAAGCCTATTCCAGATAAGGCACTTGCAAGACAGGTGGTAAAGAGACTTCAAAAAATCCTTACAGATGAGTTTCAGGATATACCCGCTGAAGGAGCCCTTATCTTGGAAAAGAAATTAAACGCTTTAAATACACCGACTAATAAGGATAAACTGTTATTTCCTTTTAAATTATATGATATTGAACTATCTGAGTCAGAAAGTGCCATTCTAAATCATTGCAATAGCTTTTTGCATGGAAAAAATCCAAGCGAGGAGGACATGTGGAATTTGGAACAGATTGCTTTAACCCTTCATTATCTCTCGGCAATTGTAATTCTTAAATATATAGGTTATTCAGGACATGTGGTTTATTTGCCGAATTATGTTCTTCTGAATAATGCGGATAAACTTGAAGATAAATTTCCTAATGGAGGCAGAAGTGCTGAAGAATTACTGGCCAATTTTGATCCAGAATCTTCTTCCGGTACCTTAGAAATCCTGGAACATTTAAAGCTCACTATTAAAAGGCTTAAATTAATAACAGATATTTTTAGGAAAATTTAGCAGCAATTTTAACAACAGATCAGAAATGCAAGTGATCATTTGATTTTTTGTATTTTTGATCATAAAATCTTTTATTGATAATAAATATACCTGCTACCCCATCATATGGTAGGCAATTTACCTCTGTAACTATCAATATTCAATATATCATAAACAAGGACCATGCTTGTCTCCCGATTAATGCCAGCAGCAAAATTTGAAATATAATTTGAAAGTTTACAAGACTCATGTTCCAATAGGTTTACCTGAACATCTGTCCACATTTCAAATTTTTTAAGGTCCCCTCCTAGCTCATAATATTTGTGCAACTCATAAAAGGATTGATTTATTTCCATATCACTAAGAAGCTTATCATATTCTTGATATTCATTCAGTATAGCTATAAAGTACCATTTTAGTCTTTCCTGATCATAATCATTTAAATCATAAGTATCATGAACTAGATATTCAATTTCAATTTGCAAAAGAACGAGGATATCATTATTGTCAAAGGCAGCATCTAATTCTTTGATGATTTGACTTTTACCCAAACCGTCCTTTTCGATTTCCAAAGTATCGGAAAAATATTCCAGCAACTTGCCATATAATTGAATAATCTCTATTGGTTTATGGGAGTCATGTTCCCGATTAAACTCTTTAAAACTCATATATCCAAAGGCCTCTTTCAATTGCTCTGTCAGTAACTTATTCCCTCTTTCTGTATTTTCATTGATAAGGTCCTCGGCATTTGTGATACCTATCATAGCATAAATTTCGTAAAGGCTTTCATTTCCTACTGCGGGAAAGTTATAGGGTTTTCCGGACCATTTGGTGAATAATTCCATATCATTGAAATTTGGAATTCTAAACTCAAATGATCGTAAACAGGCAATTTCAATTGCTTTAGTAATCAATGGTTCATCCTTTTCTTCTAATAACTTTTCTTGATAGATAAGCTCAAAAAGATAGGCAATCTGAATAAAAGAAGTACCGAGCAATTCCTGATAAGGACTACAGCTTTTACGTACCATTGATCTTAGTGATGCAGCAATTGTTTCTTTGTTTTTCCATCTCAACTTTAATTCGCAAAGTATGTTTTTAAAAGAGATAACACTTTCAAATAACTCAGTTCTGGATAATTCATCCAATTCGCCTGCTAAAACGTGACTATTTTCCCATATGGTGTTTTTATATTCTCTATTTCCAACATTATTATTTTTGTTCTTTAAATCAGATGGAACATTTTCACCAAGACAATTAAATAATAAGGAGTCACATAAATTGTTGAACCTTTCCGTATCAGGGGAAGGATGTCTTTCAAGCTCTTCCATCATATTACATAAAAATGTCGTGCTCTCCGGGCTCAGTTTGCATCGATGAAACATCCCTGGATCTGAGCTCATAGGTCTCTTATCCAATAAACCTTTTACAGTTTCAATATGTTTGAATTTTAGAATTTGGTCCAATCTAATGAAAAGGTCAAAATGCATGTGTTCTCCCGGTAATAAATAGCTGTTTAAAGATTGCTGTATATTCCAAAATATGATACACTCATCCTCTTGCCAAAGATGTTTCAGATGATGGAATCCATTAAAAGACTCATTTAAAGTCTGAATTCTCAAACAGAGGCATTCCTCCGAAATTTCTGAATAAAATGTAGTGTCTGTATTGACAGAATAATTTCTGAAAGAGACCAGCCTGCCCTCGCCAATAAAATCAAGTTTGCTCATCTTCCAGTTCTTTCCGAGTGACATTCCATTAAGGATGTGGATTTTTTCATTTCCCCTTGGTTCTGGGAAACGAAATGATATCGGAGGGCGTAAATCGCCCAATTCTGCATGATAGAGTAATAATAGCGGTTTTTCCATAGGATTAATTTTTATATGGATTTTACTGCACTGGTAATAAGCTTCGATATGTCCTATAACTTAGATCTCTTACTAGACATTTCTTCTTCAACAATCCAGCAATTTTTTTATTAAATAACATGCAATAAAGCTATCAAGAATCCCGTAGGCTATCGTTGTACTAATCCTTAGAAGTATGGTATTTTTCGTAAAATTGATTGCATAATTTATGCTTATGCTGAATGCTGATATTATTACTGAATCAGCTCCAAGGCATAAATAAGATAGTGTTAGGAATTATCACCACAAAGCTGACGAGTAATTGGATCTATTTTATGAATAAGTATTTGGAAGAATATTTGTTGCCCTAATAGGCATAATAATATGAGTAACCATTACAGGCTAATTTTTTAGAATTCATTCAATATTTGTGAACTGACGAGAGATTCTTCGGATAATTGTCTCTACCCATTTAAATCGGCGAGTAAAATCTTTCAATTCACTTTCGAAAAATCAATATTGATCGATCAGCAACTTCATTTGGACGGATTCCACATTGATTCTTTTCAACTTGAAACAAAAACAACCTTTAATTTGAAATACGAAATTACGAATAAGCGCCTGTTTTTTACCTTCATAATGGATCAGGATATAGAATTCTCTACTGAGGCGAACCTAACTATTACCGCAGGAAAAAAATTCACGTATTATCTTTTCCATGGAAAATAATGGTATTTATAATGTGAACTGTAATAAAGGTAAAACAATCATGGTTGTAGTTTCCTTTTTGCCCGAATGGTTGATAAATGCCGCAAAAAATCTTCCGCTACTAAGTGAGGCGATCCAGCGGCTGTTAGTTTCAGACTCAACCTTTGAAGTAATACCTGCTTGCAAAATAGATGAACAGGTAATGAATTGGCTGTATCAGGCACGTACAATTGAAGGAATAGATCCAATGGCATTGGAATATTACTTATCATCTCATATCATATTAGGATTGGCTTATTATGAAAAATTGCTTAATGATACTGATTCCGGTAAAATTTATCGGATCAAAAATTATATAATGGAGAAACATATAGATCCAGAAATTGATATAGCAAATATAATTGCGCAAACAAAGCTGCCATATTGGACCGCCATGAGAAAATTCAAAAAAATTTATGGTTTGTCCATGCGTTCCTTTTTGCTCGAAATCAGGATGCGCCATGCAACTGAATATCTTTCATCAGGTGAAATGGAAATAAATGATGTATTTAAAATAGTAGGCTATACAAATGCGAATTCTTTTCGAAAAGCCTATAGGAATTATATCATGAGGAAATAATCTCCACAACAAAAATCTGGTTGGGGACTGAAACAACATAATAGCGATTATAACTATACTAAATTGTCTTTTCAGCTGTTTCCACTTCAAAATAATCAAGTGAATTTTGTATAAATCAATATGAGATATTCTCATTCAATTATTTACAAATTCAAATTATTGAAATTATGAAGTCATTACTGATTTTTTATTGCCCTGGATTATTTAATCCTTGTTTTGAATTTATTGATCTCACCTACACTGCCAAGTTTAGATTTATTCATGCCTCACTAATTTCGTTCGATTCTAGAAATTTTAAAAACTGTTTATTTTATGGATTTTCTTCGTGCAAATAATTCAGGCTATAAATTCTTGGTCAAATTGTGGGGTAAATATTGTGACCTTGACAGTGTTCATTTATCATGGATAAAAAAGAATGTTCGCATTTTATCAAAATTAAAAAAGGAGAATTGCTCTATTACGAAGGCGACAATTCTAAAATTGTCTATTTGGTAAATAAAGGAGCTATTGGCCGAGTGACCCAAGATAATTTATCCGGTAAAAGACAAATAATGACTGTGGCGTTAAACGG
>Ga0222426_100184_pt1 | contig 75749 bp, 68 predicted proteins | sample 2B50Ametagenome_FD_180087 | JGI IMG/M metagenome (GOLD analysis project Ga0222426, IMG submission 180087) | Enriched microbial communities from leaf-cutter ant dump, University of Wisconsin, Madison, United States - 2B50A (version 2) | ecosystem: Environmental > Terrestrial > Nest > Insects nest...
TATGGCGTTGGCATCACCGGCCAAGCCCGCCGGCCACCGCGGCTCGCAGCCGCCACGGACCATCGCCAATGGCTTCATCCCGACAACCCCCACCGGAAACGGTGGGGGTTTTTCTTTGGGCGGCCGGTGCCGGGTGCGCGTGGTGCGTGTGGTTTTACGTTGGCGTGGGGTAGTTCCTCCTGCCGCCGGCTATGATGCCGGACGAGCCGGTTGCAGCGGCACTTGAAGGAGTGGCCTTGTTCGTTCACGTTGAAACACGTCGCCGCCCCCACTGGCATTGGGCCACCTTGCTGGTGGTAACCGTTTGCGTGGCGTGCTTCGTGGGTCTTGCGCTGATGCCGGCGCCACAGCGCATTTCGCTGTTGCTGGAATGGGGAACGGTGCCGGCGAACATTTTCGACGCGCAGGACGCCCTGCTGCCTCAGCTGACGGACCCGGCGCTGCTGCGGCTTTTCACCACGCTGTTCATCCACGTGACCTGGTTGCACCTGCTGAGCAACCTGCTGTTTCTGGCGATATTCGGCTTGCCGGGCGAGCGCGCATTGGGGTCACTGCGCTTCCTGCTGCTGTTCGTGCTCGGCGGCATCGTCGCCAATCTGATCGGTGCCTTGTCGCTGGCCGGGGTGCGTCTGCCGATCATCGGATGCAGTGGTGCCGTATCGGCGGTGGTGGGCGCGTATGTTGCCCTGTTTCCCCGCGCGAGGCTGGGATTGGTGCTTCCCTTGGGGCTGTACCTGGAGTTCGTGCGCGTGCCGGCGTTCCTGCTGATCGGCCTGTGGGTGCTGTTGCAGCTGCTTTTCAGCTATGCCGGCCCCAGCTATGGCGCTTACGTGTGGTGGGCGCACATTGGTGGCTTTCTGTTCGGGGTGATGTTTGCCCTGCTCTCGCGCAATGCGATTGCCCGCCGCTTGCGCGGCTGACCGGCTTCAAGCCCTTTCCCCGGAATGCCAGCCATGCCGGTCGGCAAATTGCCACAACAGGCGACGGGCCAATGGTGTTGCAGCGACCGCGGCGAAGACCCGCCGGACATCGCAGCCTTCGCGTTCCATGTCGGCATGTTTGCGTCGAATATAGGCACGCATCACGTCGGCGGAGAACTCGGGATGAAACTGCGTGCTGAGGGCATTCGGGCCGTAACGCAGCCAGTGATGAGGGTCGCGTTCCGAACTCGCCAGAACCATGGCTCCGGCGGGAATCTCCATGACGCTCTGCTCGTGGGTGGTGTGAGCACGAAAGCTTGATGGCAGACCGGCAGTAGCGCGGTCGTCGCCAACGTCAGGAGACAAACTGATCACCTCCGTACCGATTTCCCGGCCACCCGGCAGATAGTCGACGCACCCGCCCAGCGCATGCGCCATGAGCTGATGGCCATAGCAGATGCCGAACAGCGGCAGGGCATCATCCATGGCGTTGCGGATCCAGCCGGCAGTGCGCTCGCTCCAGGTCGCGCGGTCGGTAACCATGGCCGCCGAGCCGGTGATGATGGCGCCGGCCACGTCCTCGGGACGTGGAAGCGGTTCGTCGACGGTGACATCGATGATCTGCATGCGCCGTGGGTGCAGACCGGACCCCAGACGGAACCAGTGAGGAAAATCGCCATGGCGTGCACGTATCGGGTCCGGAGCACGCCCGGTCCGGAGAATGAGGACGGGTTTCATGCGGGTCAGGTGTCGGTAGGGGAATCTTCCGGAGCATCCATCGGCGGCAGTACGGCGAGCACTTCCTGCACGGTGGTCAGCCCGGCGGCAACCTGGGCGGCTGCGGAGATGCGCAGCGGACGCATGCCTTCGGCCAGCGCGGCGTGGCCGAAACGTCCCAGGTCGAGTTGAGCCGAGATCAGGCCACGCAACCGGGGAGACAGCTTCATCATCTCGTAGATGCCGGTGCGTCCGGTGAAGCCGGTATTGCGGCACTCCAGGCAGCCGACCGGGCGGAACACCTGTGGCGGCAGCGGGATCGACCAGCCATGGGTCAGCACGTTCCACTCCAGCGGATCCTGTTCAGCCGCTTCCTTGCAGTGCGGGCACAGCGTGCGCACCAGTCGCTGCGCCACCACGCCGGTCAGCGTGGACTGGATCAGGTAATGCGGCACGCCCAGGTCGAGCAGGCGGGTGACCGCGCTCGGCGCGTCGTTGGTGTGCAGGGTGGACAGCACCAAGTGGCCGGTCAGCGATGCCTGCACCGCCATCTGGGCGGTTTCCAGGTCGCGGATTTCGCCGACCATGATGATGTCCGGATCCTGTCGCAGCAGGGTGCGCACGCCGGCGGCGAAATCCAGATCGATCGCCGCATGCACCTGCATCTGGTTGAACTCCGGCGAGACCATCTCGATCGGGTCTTCCACCGTGCACACGTTGAGCTCGGGCGTGGCCAGGTGCTTGAGCGTGGAGTACAGCGTGGTGGTCTTGCCCGAACCGGTCGGGCCGGTGACCAGCACGATGCCGTGCGGGCGTTCCACCATGGCGCGCCAGGCGGTGGCCTCGTCGGGCGAGAAGCCGAGTTGGGCGAAATCCTTCACCACCAGGTCCGGGTCGAAGATGCGCATCACCACCTTCTCGCCGAAGGCGGTGGGCATGTTGGAGATGCGCAGCTCCACCTCGCGGCCAGAGGCCGAACGGGTCTTGATGCGGCCATCCTGTGGCCGGCGTTTCTCGGCCACGTCCATGCGCGCCAGGATCTTGATGCGCGCGGTCACCGCGGTCATCACCGGCGCCGGCAGCTCGAACACCCTCTGCATCACGCCGTCGATGCGGAAGCGGATATGGCCGATCTCGCGCCTTGGCTCCAGATGGATGTCCGAGGCACGTTGCTCGAAAGCGTACTGCAACAGCCAGTCGACGATGTGCACCACGTGGCGGTCGTCGGCGCCCACCTCGCCGCTCTTGCCCAGCTCGACCAGTTGCTCGAAGTTGAGGATCGCCGCCGAGCTGTCGCTGCCGGTCTTGGCGTCCTGGGCCAGCTGGATCGAGCGCTGGACGCCGTAGAACTCCTGCAGGTAGCGGTTGATGTCCAGCGGGCTGGAGACCACGCGCTTGATGTCCCGCCGCAGCATCTGCGCCAGGTCGGAGGCCCAGCCGGCGTCAAACGGCTCGCTGGTGGCGAAGGTCACCTCGCCGGCGGAGGCCGCGATCGGCAGGATCCGGTGCCGCCGCGCATACGCCTGGCTGACCACCTGGGTCGCCGAGGCGACGTGGATCTTCATCGGATCGATCTTCAGGTACGGCAGCCCCGCATGGCCGGCCAGCCATTCGGTCATCGCCTCCAGGCTCAGCGGCCGCCCGGGCTCGCGCTGGTTGGCCAGCTTGGCGTTGGCGATCAGCACCAGTGGATGCAGTTCCACCGCGCTGCGCCCGGCACGGATGCCCATGCGCACCTGCTTGGCGTCATCGGCCAGCAGATAACCGTCGACCACCAGTGCGGCCAGCAGTTCGTCCAGTTCGAGTCGTCCGCGACGGCCCAGCAGCGAGGAAATTTGCGGTGACGCAGCCATCAAGCGGTATGTCCCGTGGTGCTTTTCGGAGGGTCCGGACCCGGCGGAAACGCAAGCTGCAGCTATACTAGCGCGCTTTACTCCAGGTCACGGAAAGCCATGTCCGCACGCACCTTCCAGGATGTGATCCAGACCCTCAACCGCTATTGGGCGGAACAGGGTTGTGTACTGCTGCAGCCGCTCGACACCGAGGTCGGCGCCGGTACCTTCCATCCGGCCACGTTTCTCCGCTCGCTTGGCCCCGAGCCCTGGGCTGCGGCCTACGTGCAGCCGTCGCGCCGACCCACCGACGGCCGTTACGGCGACAACCCGAATCGCCTGCAGCATTACTACCAGTACCAGGTGGTGCTCAAGCCGAATCCGGAGAACATCCTGGACCTGTACATCGGTTCGCTGAAGGCGCTGGGCCTGGATCCGCTGGTGCACGACCTGCGCTTCGTCGAGGACAACTGGGAGTCGCCCACGCTCGGCGCCTGGGGGCTTGGCTGGGAAGTGTGGCTGAACGGCATGGAAGTGACCCAGTTCACCTACTTCCAGCAGGCTGGCGGCCTCGAATGCCGCCCGGTCACCGGCGAGATCACCTACGGCCTCGAGCGGCTGGCGATGTACCTGCAGAACGTGGACAACGTCTACGACCTGGTGTGGACCGAGAGTCCGCACGGCACGGTGACCTATGGCGACGTGTTCCACCAGAATGAAGTGGAGCAGAGCACCTACAACTTCGAGCACGCCAACGTGGCCGAGCTGCTGCGCTGGTTCGACGTGTGCGAGGCCACCGCCAATTCGCTGATCGAGGCCAACCTGCCGCTGCCGGCCTACGAGCAGGTAATGAAGGCCAGCCACACTTTCAACTTGCTTGATGCGCGCCGTGCGATCAGCGTCACCGAGCGCCAGCGCTACATCCTGCGCGTGCGCACGCTGTCGCGCGCCGTTGCCGAAACCTACGTGGCACAACGCGAGAAGCTTGGTTTTCCGGGTCTGAAGAAGAACGCAAAGGAGCAGGCCGCATGAGCGCCGCCAAGTCACTGCTGATCGAGCTGGGCACCGAGGAACTGCCGCCGAAGGCGCTGGACGACCTGGCCGCCGCCTTCCTGCGAGGCATCCGCGAAGGACTGGCCAAACGCGGTATCGCTGCCGACCTGGATCAGGCGCGGGTTTTCGCGACGCCGCGCCGGCTGGCCGTGCATGTTCCCGCAGTCGCCATGACCCAGCCGGAACAGGCGGTCGAACGTCGTGGTCCGGCGGTGGCCGCCGGGCTGGATGGCGAAGGGCGCCCGTCGAAGGCCTTGCAGGGCTTCGCGCAGTCCTGCGGCGTCGAGGTGGATCAGCTGGAGAGGCTCGAGACCGACAAGGGCGCATGGTTCGTCTGGCGCACGGTCAAGCCGGGCCAGGCGGTGGCGGCCCTGCTGCCGGAGATCGTCGAGGAAGCGCTGAAGCTGCTGCCGATCCCGCGGCCGATGCGCTGGTCCGATCACGACTACAGCTTCGTGCGCCCGGTGCACTGGCTGGTCATGCTGCACGGCTCGGAAATCGTCGACGGTGAGCTGCTGGGACTGCGCAGCGGGCGCGTCTCGCACGGCCACCGATTCATGCATCCGCAGCCGGTGCATGTTGCCGATGCCGACAGTTGGCTTGACGCCATGCGCGCGGCCAAGGTGCTGGCCGATCCGCAGGAGCGTCGCCAGCGCATTCGCGAACAGGTCGCCGAGGCCGGCAAGGCCGTCGGTGGCCAGCCGCAGATGGACGATGCGCTGCTGGACGAGCTGGCCAACCTGACCGAATGGCCGATGGCGATCACCTGCCAGTTCGAGCGGGACTTCCTGGCGGTGCCGTCCGAGGCGCTGGTCACCACCATGGTGGCCAACCAGAAATTCGTGCCGGTGTTCGACGCCGAAGGCCGCCTGACCGAGCACTTCATCGGCATCGCCAACATCGAGAGCAAGGACCCGGCCGAGATCCGCAAGGGCTACGAGCGGGTGATCCGGCCGCGTTTCGCCGATGCCAAGTTCTTCTGGGACGAGGACCTGAAGACGCCGCTGGCCAGCTACCAGGAGCAGCTCAAGAACGTCACCTATCAGCAGTCGCTGGGCAGCCTGTGGGACAAGAGCGTGCGCGTGGCCGAGCTGGCGCGGATCATCGCCAACCGGCTCGGTGTCGATGCCGCCTCCGCCACCCGCGCGGCCTCGTTGAGCAAGTGCGACCTGCTCACCCGCATGGTCGGTGAGTTCCCCGAGCTGCAGGGCACCATGGGCCGCTACTACGCCGGCCATGACGGCGAGTCAGCGGACGTGGCCGAGGCGCTGGACAGCTACTACCAGCCGCGTTTCGGCGGTGATGCGATCGCCGCCGACAAGCTCGGCCAGGTACTGGCCGTGGCCGAGCGCTTCGATACGCTCGCCGGCATTTTCGCCGTCGGCATGAAGCCCAGCGGCAACAAGGACCCGTTCGCCCTGCGCCGTGCCGCGCTGGGCCTGGCCCGCACCCTGATCGAGGGCGGCCTGGAACTGGATCTGCGTGGCAGCTTCGTCGAGGCACTGGAACTGTTGCCGGAAGCGGCGCTGGCCGCCGGCCTGAAGCCGGGCAAGGACGGCAAGGCACCGGCGTTCGACGCCGCACAGCGCCGTGCCGCCCTGCTGGAGGACCTGTGCGACTTCGTGCATGACCGCCTGCGCGGCTATTTCGCCGAACAGGGTTTCGACAACGCCCAGTTCGAAGCGGTGCTGGCCGTGCAGCCGGCCAGCCTGGCCGACTTCGATCGCCGCCTGCGTGCGGTCGCCGAATTCGGTCGTCGGCCGGAGGCGGCCAGCCTCGCCGCCGCCAACAAGCGCGTCGCCAACATCCTGCGCAAGCACGCCGAGGAAGCCGGTGCGCAGCCGATCGGCCAGCAGGTCGATCCGAAGCACTTCGAGGCGGATGCGGAGCGCGAGCTGGCCGATGCGCTGGCTGCGGCGCGAAACGACACCGCGGATGCACTGGTTGCGGGCGACTACACCGCGGTACTGGCGCGCCTGGCGCAGCTGCAGGCAACGGTCGACGCCTTCTTCGACGGCGTGCTGGTGAATGCCGAAGATCCTGCGGTGCGCGCCAACCGCTTGGCGCTGTTGGGCCAGCTCAAGGCCAGCTTCGGCGCGATCGCGGATATCGCGCTGCTCTGAAGCGATCCATCTTCCGGAACGGAACAGCCGTTCCGTTCCGGAGCACTGTCGTCAGACATTCATGCCGCACGATGCGCGCGACGGATGCGCTCGCCGAGTTTCTGGTTGAACGACACCATCGCGAGCGGATCCATCTGTGTGCCGCCCGGGCCGAGGATGCCGTAAAGCTGGCTCAGCAGATCGCTGTTCTCGGCCAGAGGCAACTCGTGATCGGCCAGACCCAGGCCTGACTGGAGCAGGCGGATGGCCGTGTTCAGACGTTCCGGGTCCAGGCCACTTTGCGGCAGCTTCGTCATCAGTGAAACCGACGGCGAGGCATTTTTTTCATCCTGCGGCTGGCTGCAGACAGCCAGCCGACTTGGCGCCGTCTGCAACGGCCCCTCGCCGGCGACCAGCCAGACCAGCGAGATGCCGAGCGTCTGGGCCAGCTTCACGCAGCGCGCTCGCGACGGATCCGTGTGGCCGTCACGCCAACTGCGAACGACGCCTTCGGAGAATCCGCACATTCTTGCGATTTCGGTGACGCTGCCGACGCGCTGGATGAGGATCTTGATGCGTTCGGCAAAACTGCCCGTGGACGTGTCTGCGAGCCGGTCTTGTTGTGCTTTCATGGTGAACAGGGAGAGTGGGGAGAGGGGTGATGCAGGCTTGGGGATGAGCCTCGCGCAATTCAAGCAGAATCGGGGTTACGAAAGCGTTGACCCCAGCCGGGGATCCGCATTAATCTGCAGGGGAGTCGCAATATATTGCGAATCGTGTCGATAAGGCACACCGTTGGGGGACATCGGAGCAATGCATCGGTTCGGGCTTTCGGCCCGAACGTGAGACTCGCTGGCCCTGCGAGCCGTGTCCGCATGTCATCGGGTTTTCAATTTGATTCCCAGATTGCCACCGACACATCTGCATGTGGACGGTGGTTTTTTTTCATGACTCGCGGGGCTGCGCGCGCTCGCGGCGACGTGTTCGGGATGAGCGTTTCACCTCACGAGCCCGAGAGGTTGGTGCGTGGTTGAGCAAGTCCAGGCGTGGTTGTGCAGCGACACGCCATGGCGCAGGCAGCCATCCGCAGAAACACGCGATTCAAAAGTTATGGTTTTGTTGACATTCGAAAAATACTGCGTTAAACAGTGGCGAAGTGCATGTCCCGGGGGGGACACCGTATCTTCAATCTGAAGTGGGGTGCAGCGCCCAAATGGCGCCAATTCTTGCGTAGCGATTTTCAGCCCGGAGATCCGGGCCGAACCGTACTTGCCGTAAAGGTGGGTGGCGTGCCGGCGGGGTCCGGCATCAAGTTCTTGCGTAGCAAGGTTCGTGACCCGGTCGTTCCGGGTCATCCATGGGGAGGAATCAAATGAATTTGCGTAAACGAATTGAGGGGAGTGCGCTCCGTCGCACATCGTTGGCCATCGGTCTGGGACTGTGCTTTGCCGCGGGTGTCCAGGCGCAGAGCACGACGGGCGGTATCTACGGCACCGCGCCGGCTGGCTCCACGGTCACCGCCACCAGCAACAGCGGCATTACCCGGACCACCACGGCCGACGCCAGCGGTCGGTACACGATCAGCAGCCTGCCGGTTGGCGGCTACAGCATCACCGCAGGCGACGCCAAGCGCGACGTCGTGGTGACCGTGGGCGGCAGTACCAATGTCTCCTTCACTGCCGGCGCCACCAGTCTCGATGTCGTGACGGTCAACGCGGCAGCCATTCCGACCATTGACGTGACCAGCACCGATACCCGCACGGTCATCACGGCCGCCGAGCTGCAGCGCCTGCCGTTGGCACGTTCTGCCGAGTCGATTGCGCTGCTGTCGCCCGGTACGGTCACGGGCAACGGTACCTACTTCGGCAATGAAGTGTCGTTCGGCGGCTCCAGCGTCGCGGAGAATGCCTACTATCTGAATGGCTATTTCTCCGGCAACCCGATGACGAACATCGGTGGTTTCACGTTGCCGTACGGGTCCATCGAGCAGCAGGAAACCTACACTGGCGGGTATGGTGCCCGCTATGGCCGTTCCAGCGGCGGCGTGATCAGCCAGGTCGGCAAGAGCGGCAACAACAACTGGCAGTTCGGCGGGCAGATCATCTGGACGCCGAAGAGCCTCAAGCAGCCTCGTCCGGGTCGGAGCTTCCCGTCGATGAATCTTCCTTCGGGGTATTCCTATGCCGATCCGGATCTGGTCGGCGTGCCCTATGACAGCGGCAAGGACCGTCTGTCCTGGAGCACGGTGTACAGCGCCTATGTCGGTGGCCCGATCATCCAGGACAAGCTGTTCTTCTTCCTGTCCGGCGAGCAGAGCAAGGGTGAGTCGGAGAATCCTGGCGGCAATCCGACCGCCGGCTTCTCGGCCAGCGGTACCAAGTACGTGTCGCACGATCCCAAGTTCTACGCGAAGGTGAACTGGAACATCACCGACAGTCATCTGCTGGAAGCCACCTACGTCAGCGAGAAGTACAACCAGAAGGGTGGAACCTACGCGTTTGACTGGGACTCGTATGCCTTTGGCGACTACCTCAATCGTGCGACGACGACCAAGTCCAATACCGAGTTCTCGATCTTCAAGTACACCGGTTACCTGACCGATGGTCTGACGCTCAGCGCAACCTATGGCCGGTCGCGCAACCGCTATGACACCGATCCGTTCCTGACCGGAATGCCGCTGGTATCCGGCGGCACCCTGCAGAACCCGGCCATCAACGGCGGTCAGCCCATCACCAACACGCAGTCGACCTACCGTGCCACCAAGGGCACCAGCGACTACACCGATGGTCTGCGCGTGGAGCTGGAGTGGGTGTTGGGCGACCATACGCTGACGGCGGGTCTCGACAACACCAAGCTTGAAGGCGTGGGTGAGGGCACGAGCCAGGTGGCGGATGCCTGGTACTACGGCAAGGCGGGCAGCGAGCTTGCCAACGTCAGCGCTGCCCTTGGTGTCGGCCCAACCGGTCTCGCCACCGGCGCCTGCAATGGTGCTCCACTGAACGACATTGGTGGCGGTGGTTCCAGCAACTGCGGTTACAACGTGTATCAGCTGAAGTATTTCGATACCACCAGCATGCACAACAAGCAGAGCGCCTATTATCTGGAAGACAAGTGGCAGGTTGCCGACAACGTGCTTCTGTCGATCGGTGTGCGTGCCGACACCTATGAGAACTTTGCCGATACCGGCCAGAAGTTCGTGGACAGCGGCACCCAGTGGCAGCCGCGTCTGGGCTTCTCCTGGGACGTGAACGGCGACTCCAGCTTCAAGGTGTTCGGCAACGCCGGCCGTTACTTCCTGAACATGCCGAATGCGGTGGCCATTCGTGGTGTGAGCGCTTCGACCTTCACCCGCGAGTACTACACCTATACGGGCATCGGCGCCGATGGCGCGCCCACCGGCTTGACCCCGATCGATGGCATTGGTACCGGCGCTCCTGCTGGCCCGGTGTCATCCAATGGCGAGTTCGGTACGCCCAAGGATCCGCTTACCTACGTGCCGGAGGACATCAAGTCGCAGTATCAGGACGAGTTCTCGCTGGGCCTCGAGCACGTCATCGGAGCTGGCTGGACCTTCGGCGCCAAGTTCACCTCGCGCAAGCTGAAGTCGGCCATCGATGACTTCTGCGATGCGGGCACCCTGGCCGAAGGTGCGGGCTTTGACGTGCTTGGTTTCGACTACAGCCGTGCTGCGTTCATCATCCAGAACCCGAGTGATGACAAGTACTACGCCACCTCCAGTTGCTACATGTTCAATCCGGGCGGCAGCAACACCTACGCGTTCCAGGAAATCACGCCGGACGCCAACGATCCGAGTGGCTTCGCGACCGTGGATGGTTCGTATGCCAAGGTCAAGGTTGCCTCTTCCGCCCTGGGTTTCCCGGCGCTGAAGCGCACCTACAAGGCGGTGGATCTGTTCCTGGAGCGTCCGTGGGACGGCAAGTGGTCGGCCCGCATCGACTACACCTACAGCAAGTCGCAGGGCAATTCGGAAGGTCCGGCCAACTCCGATACCGGTCAGGGATCCAACGCCCATGACAATGGCGTGGGCACCAGCCAGAACTGGGATGCATGGCAGATCATGCAGTACGCCGACGGCTACCTGCCGAACGACCGTCGCCATCAGATCAAGGCGTATGCGGCCTATGCGATCACGCCGGAGTGGTTGCTCAGCGGCAACGTCAGGATCTCGTCCGGCTCGCCGATCATGTGCTTCGGCTACTACGACCCGGATGGCAGCATCGATCACGGTTCGGACGAGGCGGATCCGATCGGCTACTACGACAGCTACCACACCTGCTTTGGCGAGTCGTGGAAGCCGGGCAAGAAGAGCGCCCCGTGGACCCATCGCGTCGATCTCGGTGTGACCTACCGTCCGGCGGCGCTGGACCAGAAGTTCGCGGTCAACCTGAACGTGTTCAATGTGTTCAACGAGCGCAAGCCGACCTCGTACTACCAGTACAGCGAGGATCCGGGTCCGTACAGCGTGAACAACGACTACATGCTGCCGGTCAGCTTCACCACCCCACGCTACGTGCAGCTGTCGCTGTCGTACGACTACTGATCATCTGACTCGGTAGGATTGGGCAAACCAGGGCCGGCTCCGAAAGGAGCCGGCCTTTTTGCAGCCTTCTCCCTTCTGGCCAGGATGGCTGGCATCTCCTGGTGAACGCGTGGGACGAGCAGATTCCCGGCAGAGGCCGTGGAAAGCGTATGCCCCGGCCCGCCGGGCATGTTGGAGGCTTTTCAGCACGGGCAGGGTTGAGCCAAACGTTAGGAAAGTGTTGACCCTCGAAATTTCTTGAATTACCGTTGCGACTACCTGAGTTAGTGCATTTGCTGAAAATCCAAGCAAAATCACGCACTTAGTGGCGGGCCTGCCATGAGGCGGCCTGCGTGCAACAACAAACACAAGTTTTTTGCCCGAAACGTCTGGGCTGAATCTGGGGAGTAACCTTCAATGCAGTCGCAAAAAATCTCAGCGGTCCGCAGCTTGCGCCGCACGTCAATTGCTATCGGCTTGGGCCTGAGCTTCGGCTTGGTCAGCTTGAGCGCGATGGCCCAGTCGAACGCATCTGGCGCCATCTTCGGCGTCGCCAGTGCCGTCCCGGGGCAGACCGTTCATATCGTCAACAAGGACACCGGCTTCTCGCGCGATGCTTCCGTCGATGCGAATGGTCGCTATCGCGTGTCTTCTTTGCCGACTGGTCGCTACACCGTAACGTTGTTGCGTGATGGCGAAACCGTGGGTACCCGCGATGACGTTCGGGTGACGATTGCTGGTGGTGCGGAAGCATCTTTCGCCAGCCAGGACGCACAAGAGCTCAGCGCGGTTACCGTCAGTGCGGCAGGCCTGCCGACGATTGACGTTTCCGCGGTCGACAGCACCACCGTGATCACGGCGGAGCAGCTCGCGAAGATTCCGTTGGCTCGCAACGTGAACGCGGCTGCGTTGATGGCTCCCGGTGTCGTGCAGGGCTCCACGGGTATTGTCGGCAACAACGGTCAGGGCAACTTGCTGTCGCTGGGCGGTGGTGCCCAGTCGGAAAATGTCTACAACATCAATGGCTACAACGTCACCAACGCGCTGGACAACTTGGGCTTCCTGGAACTTCCTTTCGGCGCCATCGATCAGGAACAGGTTCTGACCGGCGGTTACGGCGTGGAGTTTGGTCGTTCGACCGGCGGTGTCGTCAACGTGACGACCAAGCGCGGCAGCAACACCTGGCAGGGCAGCATCGAGTATTTCTGGCAGCCGCGTGGTTTGAGCGATGGCGGGCGCAGCCTGTATTACCCCTCGAACCGCGAGGGTAGCCAGTATGCTGGTCAGCTGCGTTCCTACCGTGGCCGCAACTTCAGCGGTCAGGACAGCATCGCTGTCGACATCGGTGGTCCGCTGATCAAAGATCGCTTGTTCTTCTTCGCTGCGGCAGATTTCACCCGTACGAACAGCCAAGCCTACAACGCGGCCAATCCGTTCCTTGGCACGCTCAGCCCGGGTAATGGTTTCTACACCGCGGAAGATCGTGCTCCGCGTTGGATGACCAAGATCGACTGGAACATCAATGACAGCAACATCATTGAGTTCACTGGTGCTAGCAGCGAGCAGACCGACAACACTTACAACCACAGCATCATTGCCAGCGACGATGGCAAGGAATTCAGCTTTGACCCGGAGGCGGGCCCGACGAGCTACAGCAAAACCTCGCAGTCGCTCTATCTCGGCAAGTACACGGGCTACATCACCGACAATCTGACGGTGACTGGTTCGTACGGTCAGACCAAGGCTGACTATGTGAACCTCCCCGGTGGTGCGGATCCGACCTGCATGGGCGTGATCGATGCCCGCAGCAACAACGTGACTCCGAGCACCCCGATCACGCAGAACTGCACCGCGGCCAGTCCCGGCAGCATCCTGACCAAGCCGGTATCGAGCAACAAGACCAGCGGCTGGCGTCTGGACGTCGAGTACCGTCTGGGGTCGCATGACATTCGCGGCGGCGTGGACAACCAGGAGCTCAAGTCCGAATACGGCGATTCGTACTGGGGCGGTGCGGTCTATGTCTACAATTCGACCACCACTCCGGATCAGCCGCTCAATCCGCGACTGGGTGTGGGTGCCCCGAATGCGGCCAACTATGGCCGGAGGATCGTCTATCAGACCGGCGGTAATCTGAGGACCGTCCAGAACGCGCAGTACCTGCAGGATCGTTGGCAGGTCAACGACAACTGGCTGGTTTCGCTCGGCCTGCGTAACGAGCAGTTCTCCAACTACAATCCCACCGGCGGCAAGTACATCAGCCAGCGCAATCAGCTGGCGCCGCGTATTGGCGCGAGCTGGGATGTCTACGGCGACTCCACGTTCAAGATCTACGCCAATGCCGGTCGTTATCACCTCGGCGTTCCGAACAGTGTGGCTCTGCGCGGTGCTGGTGGTTCGCTGTACACCACCCAGTACTTCAACTACACCGGCGTGGACGAGAATGGCTATCCGACTGGCGTGACGAACATCGGTCCGCTCACCTCGGCCAATGGCGAGTTCGGCCAGGCGCGCGATCCGAACAATACGCACACCAAGGATCTGAAGCCGTACTACCAGGATGAGTACATCCTCGGTTTCGACAAGATGCTGAATTCCGAGTGGAACTACGGCGTCAAGGCGACCTACCGCAATCTGCGTAGCTTGATCGATGACATGAGCGATCCGCGCGCGATCTGTCAGGCTGCGGTCAACCAAGGGCTGGCATTCGACACGGCTCCGGACTCGACTGCGTATGAATCCTGCTTGGAGAACTACGCGTTCGCGGGCTTGGCCTTCAATCCCGGTAGCGGCATCGACTTCACCGATGACGTGAACGGCGACGGTGTCGTCGACCACATCAAGGTTGGTGCCAAGGAGCTTGGTTTCCCGAAGGCCAAGCGCAAGTACGTGGCTCTGGACTTCCACCTGACCCATCCGTTCGACGGCAAGTGGTACGGCAACATTGAGTACGTGCTGTCGCGGAGCTTCGGCAACACCGAGGGTCAGATCAATTCCGATCTTGACCAGCAGAACGTCGGCCAGACCGAAACTTGGGACTTCCCGGAGTTCATGTACGGCGCTGGCGGCGAACTGCCCAACAGCCGTCGTCATCAGTTGAAGGCTCAGGCCTACTATCAGGTGACCGACGAGTTCTTGGTGGGTGCCAACCTGAATGTCGCCTCGGGTCGTCCGAAGAGCTGCATTTCTGCCTACTACTTGGGTGATACCGATCCGTCGGGCTACGGCGGCAACTCGGTTTACTTCACGTGCGACGGCAAGCTTCAGTCTCGCGGTTCCGCAGGTCATCTGCCCTGGACCTACACGCTGTCGCTGTCGGCTTCGTATCGTCCGGAGTTCGCCAACAAGCAGCTCGAGTTCGGTGCAGACGTGTTCAACGTCTTCAACAACCAAGTTGGCACTGCGGCTGAGGAAGTGAAGTACGTCAATGATCCGAGTACGGTTGACCCGGTGTACGGTTCTTACTTCCGCTACCAGCAGCCGAGGTATGTGCGTTTCTCCGTCAAGTACGATTTCTCGCTCTAAGTCGAGCTGGAAACATCTGACGTAGGTAGTTCAAGGAAGAGGCCGCCGGACATTGTCCGGCGGCCTCTTTTTTTGTGACATGCTTCCTGAATTGCATAAAGGGGCTGATCGTTACGCGGCAAATCGATTGACAGTACCTTGATCATGATCCAGAAGGGGAGTGCTTCAACACGGAGCAAACCCATGGAGTTCGACCATGAAAGCAACTACTGCAGTAGTCACGATTTGTGCCGTCGCTTTGGGTGCCTTGTCCCTGTCCTTCCCGGCTCAGGCCAGGATCGATCCCGAAGCGTGCCGCCAGGTCTATGCCCAATGTGATGCCGGAATCCAGTCTGCGTGCGACAGCTCGACATATGACATCTGCATGAGACAGTGGGGGCCAGTCATTCCTTCACCGCCGGTACGTCCAAACGAGTAATGACGGATTCAAGAGAAAACGCCCGACAGGGCGTTTTTTCTGTTTGATCCGTCAGCTGGCGGCGATGCCACGTCTGTCCGCTTAAACTGAGAGAAAACTCCCTGCCTCGTGGAAGAGCCAGGTAGGTACGACAGCAGCTTGCATCACGGCAAAGGACCCCCATGACCCAATTCGCCCTGCTCGGCAAACGCCGCTTCGCTCCGTTCTTCTGGACCCAGGCCCTGGGCGCGTTCAACGACAACGCGTTCCGCAATGCGCTGGTGATGCTGGTGGCGTTCCAGATGGGGCTGGACGATCGCACGGTGTCGCTCTACACCAACCTGGCGCCGGCGTTGTTCATCATTCCGTTCTTCCTGCTGTCCGCCACGGCGGGACAGCTGGCGGAGAAGTACGAGAAGAGCCGGATCATCCGCTGGGTGAAGCTGTTCGAGATCGCCGCGATGCTGACTGCGGCGGTGGGTTTCTACACGCATCACACCTCGTTGCTGCTGGTGGTGCTGTTCCTGATGGGCGTGCATTCGGCCACGTTCGGGCCGATCAAGTACGCGATCCTGCCGCAGGCGCTGGAGCCGGGTGAGCTGGTCGGTGGCAATGGCCTGGTCGAGACCGGCACGCAACTGGCGATGCTGATCGGCATGATCGTGGGCAGTGCGCTGATGGCCATCGCGGGAACCGGCCCGTTGCTGGCCGGGGCGGTGACCGTCGCGGTGGCGGTGGCCGGCTATCTGGCCAGCCGGCGGATTCCGCTGGCACCGGCCACGGCACCGGATCTGCGCTTCAACTGGAACCCGCTGAGCGAGACCGTGCGCGTGCTCGGCCTGACCCGGCGCGATCGCGCGGTGTTCAACGCGGTGCTGGGCATTTCGTGGTTCTGGTTCTTCGGCACCGTGCTGATCGCGCAGTTGCCCAACTACACCCGCATCAATCTGGGCGGTGACGGTTCGGTCAACATCCTGGTGCTGACCCTGTTCTCGATCGGCACCGGCGTCGGCTCGCTGCTGTGCGAGCGCATGTCCGGCCGCCGGGTCGAGGTGGGCCTGGTGCCGCTGGGTGCGTTCGGCCTGACCGCCTTCGGCATCGACCTGTTCTTCGCGCGCTCCACCGCGTCGGTGGCGCAGGGGCTCGACTGGCTGGCCTTCCTGCATTCGGCGGGCAGCTGGCGGGTGGTGGCGGACCTGACCCTGATCGGCGTGTTCGCCGGCTTCTACGTGGTGCCGCTGTTCGCCTTCATCCAGAGCCGCACGCCCCGCGACCAGCTGTCGCGGGTGATCGCCGGCAACAACATCCTCAACGCGCTGCTGATCTGCCTGGCCTCGGGTACCGGCCTCGGGCTGGGCCTGCTGGGTTTCAGCGTGCCGCAGGTGTTCCTGTTCATCGCCGTGCTCAACGCCGTGGTGGCGGTGTACATCTTCACGCTGGTGCCCGAGTTCGTGATGCGCTTCATCACCTGGGTGCTGGTCAACACGCTCTACCGCGTGCGCGCCGATGGCACGCGGAACGTGCCGGACGAGGGGGCGGTCTTGCTGGTGTGCAACCACGTCAGCTTCATGGATCCACTGCTGCTGATGGCCAGCCTGCGCCGGCCGGTGCGCTTCGTGATGTATTACAGGATCTTCAACATCCCGTTGCTGCGCTTCGTGTTCCGCACCGCCAAGGCGATTCCGATCGCCGGCAGCAAGGAGGATCCGGCGGTGCTGCAGCAGGCCTACGACGCCATCGACGAGGCGCTGGCTGCCGGCGAGGTGGTATGCATCTTCCCGGAAGGCGGACTCACGCCCGATGGCGGGCTTGCGCCGTTCCGGCCCGGGGTGGAGAAGATCCTCGCCCGCCGCCCGGTACCGGTGGTGCCGATGGCTTTGCGCGGCTTGTGGGGCAGCGTGTGGAGCCGGCGTGACTCGATGCTGCACCGGGCCCGCCTGCCACGGCGCTTCCGCGCCAGGGTGGAGCTGGTGGTCGACGCACCGCAGGCGCCGGAAACGGTGACCGCGGCGTCATTGGAAGCACGGGTGCGTGAACTGCGCGGTGACATGGCCTAGGAATGCTGTTCCCCCGGAAAAGGCCACCCCCGCAAATCCCGCACGGCATGTCCGTACCGTAGGAGCCCGCTCGCGGGCGATGCTCTTCAAGCCAGTGCGGGAGGATCCCCGGAGTTCCAGCCCGGCTCCCGAGCGGCAGCCTCAGCCCAGCCAGCCACCGATGGCGATCAACGCCGCCGCACCCAGCCAGGCCAGCAGGGCGCGTGACAGGGCTGCCGACAGGCGCGTCAGCTCCAGCAACGGATCGCTGTGATCCTCGGCATAGCCGTCACCGGCTTCGGTCTCGACCTGCACGTCGGTGCGCGCCGCAGCGGCGAGAAAGCCCGGCTCCGCGCTGTACCACGAGGTGGGCGAAGCCTGGCCGTGCCACTGCCGCCAGGCGCCGATCACCGCCTCCCAGTGGCCAACCAGGGCCAGGGTGAAGGTGAGCAGTTGGGCGGCCGGCCAGTCCAGCGCATTGGCGATATGCTGCGCGGCGCGGCGGCTATCCGTGTCCAGCCTCAGCGAGCCGATGCGTGCCAGCGACTGTGCCAGCCGGTACAGCAGGGCGCCGAAGGGGCCCAGCAAGAAAAACCACAGCAGCACGCCGAAGCGTCGACGCAGCGCGGCCCAGGCCAGCGCCTCGCGCAATTCGAACGCGTTCCAGGCAATCGCCTCGCCCTGATCGCCCAGTGCCTGCGCCGCCTTCTCGCGGCTGGCGTCGTCCGCGGCAAGACGGATCGCGTCGAGATCGGTGTCCAGCTCGCGGGGACCAAGGCTGTACATCAGCACCACCAGCGCCAGCAGCGTCTGCAGCACGTCGCCCAGCAGGCCATGGCCGCACAGCCACCACACCAGCACGAACAGCAACAGCGGCAATGCCAGCGCGAGCACCACGCGGCCGACGCCGGCGGTGTCGGCCAGTTGCGCGCTCCAGCGACGGAACCACCGGTCATGGCGCCAGCGGGCCAGCTGCGGCGCGACATGCAGCAGACCCAGGGCGAGCAGGACGACGAGCAGACGGATGGCCATGGCAAAGGACTCGCGGAGGTTGCCGGTATTGTAGGGGATGCCCCGGGCGCATTCAGGGGTTGCCGGGGCCACAGCCATGTTGTCGGGCGGTATCTTCGATCCGTGCCGGCGAGATGTGCCGGTCGATCCGTTCCTGCGGGGACAGTGCCCGCCACGCCTCCACGTCGAGGCAGCGCGGATCGGGCACGCCGAACAATGCCTGCAGCTTGCGTACCGCGCCACCGACACCTTGCAGGCGCGGATCGATCATGTGCAGGCCCGCCACCAGGGTCGTTTTGCTGCCGGGCAGATCGGGAACGGCAGGACGAAGCTGCATGCCGCCACGCGTCAGGTTGCCGCCGGCGATGTAGTCCGGGGCGGTGTCCGCCGGCGTGTAGGGGAGGGGCGGCTGCGCTGGCTCGTCGCTGCGGCTCGGTATCGGGTCGCGGACCGAGCGCGGTCGTGGCCTGCTGGCGATGGCGGTGTGCTGCGCTCGGGACACGGCGGTTGACGAGGTCGGGGTGGTGCGCCCTGGTGGCAGCAGGCGGAGTTGCAACAGCGCTTCGGTGCTTGTCGCTCCTCCCGGGTTGGCGAGCTGCAACGGATCGACATCGGCGAACAACGCCATGGCCAGGCCCAGATGGGCGCCGAGCACGGCTGCGTGGATTGATATCCGTCGGGGTGACAAGCGCCAACACCCTGTATCGCCATCCATCCCCCGCACGCCGCCTGCCCCTCGCGCTGCTCCGTCAGGCATCGACTCCGTGGCATGCGGCAAAGTTTCCGTGCCCGCCCCGGCGAGGGTGGGCACGAGCGTGCCGCTCGTTCAGCCGTGCGATGCGGTGGCGGTCAGCGCGTCCAGATCCAGCCCCGCCCGAACACGCAGCCAGTGCGCCAGCAACTGGTAGGAGATCGACAGCCGGCTGGAAGGCACCAGGCTGCCGTCGGCGATGCCGTCGACGATCTGCTGCGGGGTGAACCAGCGGGCGTCTTCCAGTTCGTGGTCGTGCCGCTGGATCGTGCGCGAGCGGGCATTGGCGATGAAGCCGACCATCAGCGAGGCCGGCATCGGCCAGGGTTGCGAGGAGTGGTAATGCACTTCGTCGACCAGCACGCCGGACTCCTCCCATACCTCGCGGCGCACGGCGTCCTCCAGCGCCTCGCCGGGTTCGACGAAGCCGGCCAGGGTGGAATAGCGACCCGGCGCCCAGCCGGCCTGGCGTCCCAGCAGGCAGGCGCCGTCGTGTTCGACCAGCATGATCACCGCGGCATCGGTGCGCGGGAATTGCAGGCGTGCGCAGTCCGCCGCGGTGCACTGCGCGCGATGGCCGGCCGCGACCAGCTGCAACGGTGCTCCGCAGTTCGGGCAGTGGCGCATGTCGCGTTGCCAGTGCGCCAGCCCCTTGGCGTAGGCGAACAGGCCGGCTTCGTCGGCCGGCAATTGCAGCCCGGCGGAGCGCAGGCTCATGCGGCGTGCGTCGAGTGCGTGCTCCAGCGTTTCGACGGGCATGCCGTCACCCGGCGCAAGCAGGAAGTGCGGTCGCTGGTGGGCGATGCCGAGCAGGGTGGCGGGCAGCTCGGCAAACCACTGCTCGCGCTCGCCCGGATCGAGCCAGCGCAGCGACTCGCCGTCGCGTCGCAGGAATGCGTCGCCTGTCGCATCAAGCAACAGGTAGCGTGCACGGGGATCATTCGCCTGCTGCGCGATCCATGCCGATTCGTCACGCCGCTCGGCGATCCGGTCCAGCACCCGGCTGAGCCCGGCGAAGGTGTTGAGGGCAGGTGGCGAGGCCTGGTCCATGGTCGGCCCGCGTCTCAGATCGAGAACGAGGAGCCGCAGCCGCAGGTGGTCTTGGCGTTGGGGTTGCTGATCACGAACTGGGCGCCGCTGAGGTTCTCGGCGTAGTCGATCTGCGCCCCGGTGAGGTACTGCAGCGACAGCGGATCGCACAGCAGGGTGACGCCCTCACGCTCGACCGCGAAATCATCCTCGGCCTGGGCCTCGTCGAAGGTGAAGCCGTACTGGAAGCCCGAGCAGCCGCCGCCACTGATGTAGACCCGCAACTTGAGCTCCGGATTGCCTTCCTCGCTGATCAGCTCGCGCACCTTGTGCGCGGCGGCGGCGGTGAATTCCAGCGGGGCGCCGCTGCTGCGGTAGTCGGGGATGCTGACGAAAGTTTCCATGGCGCTCAGGTGGGGGCGTGGCAATCAGTGCTCAAGCATAACGCCTCACGCGGGAACGGCCTCGTCGATGGCATGGTCGGGCGACGGCAGCTCAAGCGCTTCCTCGGCGGCCTGGCGCGAAATGCGGCCATTGACCTGGGCGCCGGCGGCCATCTCCAGCGTGTGGTAGCGCAGATCGCCGTCGATGCGTGCCTGCGGCGCCAGTTCCAGCCGGACGCTGACGTGCACGTCGCCGGTGACGTGGCCATTGATCACCGCCTGCGGCACGTGGATTTCGCCAGTCACCCGGCCGTGCTCGCTCAGCGTGAACACGGCATTCTCGCCCTCGCCGATCACGGTGCCCTCGATCTGGCCATCCAGATGCAGCGCGCCGTTGAAGCGCAGGTCGCCGCGAACCGTGGTGCCGCGCGCGATCAAGCTGGTTTCGTGGCTGCTGCTGACGTGGTTGTCGTTGCGTTTACGGTTGAGCATCGTGTTCCCCCTGGGCCATGGTGAGATTGCCGTTCAGCGCCGCGCCCCATGCCACGGCCTGTTCGATCGGTGCGCCGCTGGACGGCTGTATGCGGATGCGCAGTCGCGTGGGACGGAAGCCCTCGGGCAGCACGATGGTGCCGTGCAACTGCTGGAAATAGGTGAAGTGGAAGGGCATGCCGTCTTTCTGCGCGGTATCGCCCAGCGCCGGCCACTCCAGTCGCTCGACCTTGTCTCCGCTCAGGCCCTCGACGGCGACCAGCGCCTTGCCTTCGACGTCACTGCCGCGCCGCGCATTCCGGGTCAGGCCAAGATCGAGGTTCCATCCACGCGAGCCGGTGATGGGCTGCAGCCGCACTTCCTGCAGCTTCAGGCCCTCGCCGCGGGCATCGCCGCCGACCAGCCGCGAATAGAAGCCGAGGTCGGTGCGCAGGCCATTGAGTTCTTCCTCGCGTTGCGCCAGCGTGCCGCGCAGGGATCGGGTGGCGACTTCGTTGACCTGGGCCGAGCGCTCCAGGTTGGCCACCTGCTGCTTCAGATCGTCGATCTGGGCCAGCAGGGCGCGCTGCGAATGGGCATCATGTTCCGGTGGACGGGAGCTGGAGGGGGCCCGGCCAGCCAGCCATGCGGCCAGAGCCAGGCTGGCGAGCCAGCCCAGGCCGAGACCCATCCAGAGCCTGACTCGCCGGTGCCCGGTATCGTCATGTCGGCGCACCACGAGTCGCGGCGGTGGTCGAGAGCCCATGCGCGTCGTTCCGGGAAAAACCCAAGGTATAGCCGCGCCGTGACGGATGCGTCAAGGAACGGGCGCACGGCTTCGGGAAGTGATCTCCCGCGGACGATCAGCTCTGCATCTTGCTCTGCAGATAGCGCTCTGCGCCGATGTCCTTGACCAGGCTGAACTGGGTTTCCAGCCAGTCGATGTGCTCTTCCTCGTCGTGCAGGATGTTCTTGAACAGATCGCGGCTGATGTAGTCGGCAATGCCCTCGCTGTAGGCGATCGCCTCGCGCAGGTCCTTCACCGCGACCAGCTCCAGCTCCAGATCGCCCTTCATGGTTTCCAGCGCGTTCTCGCCGATGCGCAGCTTGCCCAGGTGCTGCAGGTTGGGCAGGCCGTCGAGGAACAGGATGCGCTCGATCAGGTGATCGGCATGCCGCATCTCCTCGATCGATTCCTTGTACTCGTGCTCGGCCAGCTCGGTGTAGCCCCAGTCCTTGAGCATGCGGTAATGCAGGAAATACTGGTTGATCGCGGTCAACTCGTTGTAGAGGACCTTGTTGAGGAACTCGATGACCTTCGCATCGCCTTTCATGGGAATTCTCCGTGGAACGAACAGCGCCGACTATACAAAGTCCGCGAGGTCGCTGACGGAATGCGAATGGCTATGGTTTGCCCGTGCATCGGGCACGCCGCGGGTCGGCGTGGATCGGGCTCAGGCCGCGACGAGCGGCAGCTGGCAAAGCACCTGCGAGACCGCCTGGTCCAGCGTGGCGCGGGCTTCCTGCTCGCAACAGCCGCAGCAGTCGGAGCAGCCGGTGCGAGCCTGCAGTTCCGCAAACGAATGCACGCCATCGGCCGCGGCGCGGCGGATGTCGTGATCGGTGACGGCGTTGCACATGCAGATATACATGCCGCGTATAAGAACGCGAATGCGAACGATTGTCAATAACTTCCGGGTCAGGCGACGCGACAGTTCGGGCCCGATCCAGTCGGTGCGCCCGCGCCCTGGCGCGGTGGAGTCGTGCCCAGCTCCACGCTGCACAGATCCTCCACCAGCGGCGCGAAATGCCGCAGTGCACGCTCGTAGACCTGCCGCTTGAAGTCGACCACGTGGGCGGCCGGATACCAGAAATCGACCCAGCGCCAATGGTCGAACTCCGGCTTCTCGCAGGCGTCCAGCTTCAGTGCGTCCTCCCCGCCCACCAGCTTCAGCAGGAACCACACCTGCTTCTGGCCGATGCAGGTGGGGCGCTGGTGGTGGCGGATGTAGCGGCTGGGCAGGCGATAGCGCAGCCAGCCGTGGGTGGCGGTGATCACCTCCACGTGATGCGCGGACAGGCCGGTTTCCTCTTGGAGTTCGCGGTACATCGCCTCGATCGGCGTCTCGTCCGAGCGCATGCCCCCCTGCGGAAACTGCCAGCCATCGCGATTGACGCGGCGTGCCCAGAACAGGCGGCCGTGCTCGTTCAGCAGCACGATGCCTACATTCGGGCGATAGCCATCCACATCGATCATGTCGCCTCCTGGGGGTCGTGCAACCGGCGGCGGCAACGATGTCGATCAGGCGCCGCACCGGGGTGCCTGATCGATTCAACCACAGCGCACGAAGCAGCGGCAAGCAGCGGACTTGAACCGGCGGTGCGTCCCCACTACACTTCCGCGCCCCGCCCGCAATCGTCCTGATCGGCGCGGCGGCTTCCAAGGCTATGTAGCTCAGCTGGTTAGAGCACAGCACTCATAATGCTGGGGTCGGTGGTTCGAGTCCACCCATAGCCACCATCCTCCCGCGGCACCCAACCCTGTGATTCTCCGGGGTTTTTCCCGAAGCGCTCAAGCCTTCCAGTTCCGTCCGTACGCTTGCGAATGGCGTCTGTGACAGTTTCTGTGACACTTTTCGATGTCACAGACCTGAACGAAAGTGCCAAAACGACCCCGGCACTGTGTGACATGCGAGGTGCGCAAGCGGGCTTCGAAGAGCGGCCGTGTCGGGCTTGGGTGGTACAAATCCGGTCGTTGGAGGGCGTCGTTGAGCAGCTGCGGCGCCTCGTCGATCGACCGCAACCGTTGCGGAACCGGATGTGGGCATGAGGATCACGCATGCCAGTGAATGCAGAGGCAGCCAGAAGATCGGCGATGCAGCTGACTGCCGTGCCAAGACGCATATTGCTGCTGGCCAACGTTCAAAGAGGGATGGGTTGAGCATGAAGGCGATGATGGCTTTGCTGCTTTTCGTGGGTCTTTCGATGTTGGCTCTTCATGGATTTGACGACGAGGCCTGGCCAAGCTTGCTCTACCTTGGTGTTCTTGCCGTGCTCGCGGCCTATCTGGCCTTCCTTGTCTTTCTGTATCGGAAAAAGGTCGATGTCTACGCGAGGGGCGGCATCATCCGATTTTCCGAAAGTCCGTGGGGATACAGATTTTATTTCTTCCTGCTGTTGCTTTTCTGGCTCGTGCCCAGCATTGGCATGATTGAACGGTTGGCAAAGTGAGTCCTGTCTCCTGGCAGGACTCGGGCCGCGTCACCCGGGCGAACCGGCCACGTTCTCCAGAAACGGAATGATCAACGCGGCGATCTCCTCCGCATGGGTCTCCAGCGCGAAGTGCCCGGCATCGAGCAGGTGGATCTGTGCATCCGGCAGGTCGCGTTGGTAGGCCAGCGCGCCGGCGGGCACGAAGGCGGGGTCATGGCGTCCCCACACGGCCAGCAGCGGTGGCTGGTGTTGGCGGAAGTAGGCCTGGAAGTCCGGATAGCGCGCGACGTTGCTGCGGTAGTCGAGGATCAGGTCGAGCTGGATGTCCTCGGCACCGGGGCGGGCCATGTAGGCGATGTCCAGCTCGTACCCGTCGGGTGACAGCAACTGAGGATCGGCGCCGGTGCCGTATTGCCAGTGACGGATCGTGTCCGGTGCCAGTGAGTCCCGGCAGGCCTCGCGGTTGGCCGGATCCGGGTTCCGCCAATAGGCCTCCCATGGCCCCCACTGGTCGCTGAATCCCTCGACGTAGGCGTTGCCGTTCTGCGAGATGATCGCGGAAACCTTTCCGGGATGACGCATGGCCAGGCGCAGGCCCACGGGGGCGCCGTAATCGAAGATGTACAGCGCGTAGCGTTCAAGCGACAGCGCGGCGGTGAAGGCATCGATCACGTTGGCAAGGTTGTCGAACGTGTAGTCGAAGGCGCCGCGCGGCGGTGCGATGGTTTTCCCGAAGCCGGGAAGGTCCGGGGCGATCAGGCGGAAGTGTCCGGCCAACAGCGGGATCAGGTCGCGGAACATGTGGCTGGCGCTGGGAAAGCCGTGCAGCAGAAGCAGGACCGGCGCGTCGCGCGGTCCGGCTTCACGGTAGAAGACTTCCAGGTCGCCAATCGTCTTGTAGCCGTAGGTGATTTTCATGGGGTGTCCTCCGCGCATTACCTGGCGATGTCCGTGGAGGGAGCGGTGACGTCAGCGCGACGGTCTCCACCGATGCCTCCTGCCTGTGCGCCCTGACGGCGTAGATGGATGATCTGGGCGGTGAGGCCGACGACGAACAGAAGCAGCAGGAGGGCGATGGCGCCGAGGACGATCGGGTCATTCGGTCCGCTGGCGATGGGATGGCCGTCCGGCGCGCGGGTCAGGGTTTCATTGACGGAGGGAACCATCAGGAAGAGCACGGTGAGGGTGAGAAAGATCCGCTCGAGATAGGGGGCTGCGCGGCCGAAGGCCGGGAAGCGGTCCACGCGGTAGCCGGCGATCAGCAGCAGCAAGGTCAACGTGCCAAAGCCGTAGCCGATCGGCCCGGGGGCAATGACGTACAGGCTGATGGAGCCGATCACCATCGAAAAGAAATAGATGGCGCCGGCCGTCGACTGCGGCACGATCCGGCCGTAACGGGCAAACATGTAGATGGCCGCCGGAATGGCGGGCAGGCTGCCGAGCGTGTGCACCCAACCGATGGGGGAAATGCCGAACATTTGCTTGTCTCCTTCACTTGATGAGGTGCCGGGGGCGCTTTGGCCGCGTCGGCATCGTGGGTTTTACGGAATGGGTTTTCCGGTTCAGGCGATGCCGAAGGCGACATCGATGTTGTTCCGGATCGCTTTCGAGTACGGGCATATCTGGTGGGCTGCCGCGGTCAGTTGCTCCACCACGTCAGGGGCGACCCCCGGCAGCTCGGCCACGAGGGCGACGCGGAGCCCGAAGCCACCGTGCCGGTCCAGCCCGATGCCGACCGTTGCTGAAATGGAGGTTTCGGTCGGAACCGCGATGTGCTGGCGAAGCGCCGCCAACTTCACGGCGCTCAGGAAGCAGGTGGCATAGCCCATGGCGAACAGTTGCTCGGGATTGGTTCCTTCGCCGCCGGCACCGCCAAGCTCCTTGGGAGTCACGATCTTCAGATCGAGCTTGCGATCGTCGGTGCGGGCCCATCCGTCACGCCCACCAGTTGCGATGGTGGTTGCGCGGTATTTGACGTCGATGATCATGATTTTCTCGCTCGGTGAGGGTGCGGGGAGTGGCCTGCGGATGCCGGTGCAACCGTCTTCCGTGTCGCATGGATGAATCCAGGTCGTTCGCTGCGGCCGTTCGCACGGACCTTTGCCGAAACTGCCGGGCTCTTGTGCCGGGGGTGTCGTGCCGGGACGGCATGCGACGCGGTGGATCCCGGCCTCTCCGGCGGATGGTGGAACGGGCGCCGGGTGGTTGCGGGTCGTCGCCGGCCCCAACCGGACGCGTCTACCTGGATACTGCGGCCTGCAACAGTGCGCGTGCCGGTTCGCTGCCGTCCATGGGAAACAGTTTGCGGGCCTTGATCCGCCAGCCTTCGGGTGTGCGCACGACGTGCCACTGGTTGGCGAGAACGCGGAATATCCGATGTCCGCGTGACAGGCCGTGATTGGGCAACGCGATTTCCTCCGCCTCGCTGTCAAACCGCAGCAGCATCAGGTAGGAAGTGACCCACGCTTCGTCGCCTTCGAGCCGCACATGCGGAAGGTTTCCGAAGTGCGCCAGGCCGCCGTCGAGCGCAGCCCGGTGGGCATCGTTGTCGACGAGGGCCGCCAGTTGGTCGCGGCCGACCGCGCCTGGCGCGGCGCTGCCGCGATCGAACACCACATCCTCGGTGTATATCCCGGGAAAGAACGGAGCGTGGCCGGTGTCGGCGCTGAGTGGATGCGAGGCGATGAGGTTGTGGATGGCGAGCTTGTCCTCAATGAGCGACAGGCGTCGTTCGAGGGTGGATGGATTCGGTATCTCCATGATGATTTCCTGCATGCTTTGTCGGTGCTGAGGTGATGGGGCTGAGCGGGTTTGCCCTGGCATGGGTTGTTCGACGCACGAGGTGTTGAGGTTTCCTCCTGGATGCGGCAGGGACTCAGACCGCCACGAAGCCGCCATCGACCCTCGGTTCCCCGTCGCCGATGAAGCTGCTCTCGTTCGACGCCAGGGAGAGCACGGCCTTGGCGATCTCGTCGGTGCGGGCGAGGCGGTCGAACGGCGTGGCTTGCTGCCCCCATGGCCCGGCCCCCGTGTTGTCGTGCAGGCAGGCCGGCATCGCCGGCTTCAACACCATGCCCGGCGAAATCACGTTCACGCGGATGCCATGCTCTTTCAGGTCCGCGGTCCAGGTGCGCGCCAGGGAGTTGGCGAAACCCTTGTTCCCCGCGCCGGAGCCGGTCAGCACGATCGTGCTGCCGGTGGACATCAGGGGCAGCGCTTTCTGCACGGTGAAGACAACGCTCTTGACGTTGGTGACGAACAGCCGGTCGACATGGTCTTCGCCGATGCCGCCCATCGGCGCAGATCCCGAGATACCGGCATTGGCGAACACCACGTCGACGCGACCGTGATCCCGCCGGATGCGTGCGTAGAGCCGATCGAGGTCGGCCGGATTGGTGACGTCACCGCAGATTCCCACGGCACCTCGGCCGATGTCGGCCATGCTCTCGTCGAGACGTTGCTGCCGCCGGCCCGTGATGTACACATGGGCTCCCTCCGCCACGAATGACCGTGCCGTCGCCAGGCCGATGCCATCGGTGCCGCTGGTGATCACCACCACTTTGCCGTTGAATCGATTCGTCATCTTGTCCACCTCCCGGGGCGAATGAAGCGTGGTTTCCACCGGCCACGGGATGATGTCGTTGCCGGTGCTGGTCGTGAGGGTTGATGGGTGTCGTTGCCGGTGGCGAAGAAGTGCAGCGGCCAGTCGCCGGATACCTCGGGGTCGGATGCCATCTGCCGATGCCCGCGCATTCATGCCGTCCGGAAATCTCGGGGAACCGTGCCGGCTTTCGCCGAAACGGTTGGACAGGAAAACCTTAGCCGGCCATGCTGTGGCGCAAATGCCAAAGATCCCACGATTCACGCCAACTGCTCCGCTCACGATCCGCACGCGTCGGATCGAGGTGCTCGCCTATCCCGGCATGCAGCTGCTCGATGCGGCGGGCCCGCTGCAGGTTTTTGCCTCGGTGAACGATCTGCTGGTGGGGCGGCAGCGGGGCGATGTGCGTCCCTATGAGCCACATGTCGTGGCTGCCGGTGGTGGCATGGTCGACACCTCCTCCGGTCTGGGTCTGGCGGTGCGGCCGTTGCCGCGTTCCGGCGTGCCGGTCGATACCGTTTTCGTCCCCGGTGGTCCGGGCGTGGATGCGGCGGCGATGGACCCGGCGCTGGTCAGGTGGGTCCGGCGGCGGTCCGGGCAGGCCTGCCGCGTCGCCTCGGTCTGCACGGGTGCCTTCCTGCTGGGGGCTGCCGGCCTTCTGGACCAGCGCAGGGCGACGACGCACTGGTCCTTCTGCAAGGAGTTGTCGCAACGGTTCCCGCATGCCCATGTCGAATCGGATCCGATCTTCGTGCGCGACGGCAAGGTATGGACTTCGGCAGGCGTCACCGCCGGGATCGATCTGGCGCTGGCCCTGGTGGAGGAGGATCTCGGTCGTGAAATCGCGCTTGCCGCCGCGCGCCTGCTGGTGGTTTTCCTGAAGCGGCCGGGTGGCCAGGCGCAATTCAGCACGGCACTTTCGCTGCAGACGACGGAAGAGCGCTTCGGTCCGCTGCATCAGTGGATGGCCCGGCACCTGGCTGATGACCTTTCGCTGTCGGTACTCGCCGACCGGGCCGGCATGAGTGAACGCAACTTCAGTCGTCGCTATGTCGAAGCCACCGGCCTGACGCCGATGCGCGCGGTGGAGCAGTTGCGTGCGGAGGCGGCGCGGCAGTTGTTGTCGGAGACGCGGCAGCCAGTCAAGCGGATTGCGCAGCGCTGCGGATTCGGCACGGAAGAGACGATGCGCCGCAGTTTTCTTCGCCTGTTGTCCATCACGCCACAGGACTACCGCAGGAGATTCAGCCTGCGTTGACGCCGGCGCCGGCCTCGTCGCTGCGGATTCGCGTGCCAGCCACTACAATGGGCGGCCACGCCGTGGCGCGAACGCCTGGCCAGCACCCCTCGAAGGACCGGCTTGGCTGGTCACCGGGAATGGCGCTGGACATCGGCGACTCCCGTGCCCGGTGCTCCCGCTCCCGGGGCGTCGCGCGTGGCGCCGCCGCCCCCTTCCGCACAGGCATCCCATGCAAATCTTCAAGGTCTTCCAGTTCGAGGCGGCGCATCGCCTGCCGAACGTGCCGCCGGGTCACAAGTGCTCGCGCCTGCACGGCCATTCGTTCCGGGTCGAGATCCACGTGTCGGGTGATATTGATCCGCAGAAGGGCTGGGTGATGGACTTCGCCGACCTGAAGACCGCCTTCGCGCCGCTGTACGACCAGCTTGACCATCACTACCTCAACGACATCGAGGGGCTGGAGAACCCGACCAGCGAGATGATCTCGCGCTGGATCTGGCAGCGCCTGCTGCCGGCGTTGCCCGGGCTGGACAAGGTGGTGGTGCATGAGACCTGCACGTCCGGCGCCAGCTGCAGTCGCGAGAGTCTTTGACGCGGCACGGCAACATTTTTGTCATCACAAGCGGCGGTTGTTGCTGAACATTTGTTGATTGGTCTGGTTTTTCAGCAAGAAAAATATTGCACTGCACAAAAAGTACTGCTAGAGTGCCTACCACTACCCCATCCTCCGTGAGGACGTGTCATGAATCAGCAGTTCAATCAGCAGCTTTTCGCTTTCACCAAGCAGTTCGCCGACAACGCCTTCAAGGCGCAGGCGGTGGCGCTGAAGGGCCTGGAGACCGTGGCCGGCCTGCAGCTCAAGGCGCTTGAGGAGCAGGGCAAGGCGTCGTCGGCGTTCGTCGCCGAGGTGCTGGAAACCCGCGACATCAATGCCCTGCGTGGCCTGTGGGAGAAGGGCGTCAGCCTGAACCGCGACAACGCCGAGCGTGCCGTGGCGGTGTCCCAGGAAGTGCTGGCGATCACCCAGAAGACCGCCGAGACCCTGAATGCGCTGGCGCAGGAACAGCGTCAGGCCGCCAACGATGCCGTCGTGGCTCCGGCTGCGACCAAGAAGGCTGCCGCTCGCTGATCCGTCGGATCCGTCGACTGCGTGGAAGGCCGGGCTTCGTGCCCGGCCTTCGCGTGTGTCGGGTATGCGTGGCGTCGGGATGATCAAGACAGGACATCGTGGCTTGTGGCTGGAAACGGGGCGCTGATATAATTCCGCAGATTGGATCGTGGCCCGTGGCTGTATCGGTGCCGCCTGGTGCGAACCGCGCGGAGACGTTACGTGCTCAATAGTCTTGCCGCTGGTCGTCGCCTCGCTCTTCGCATGATGCTGCTGCAGCTCGCTGCGGCAGTACTGGCTGGACTGGTTTTTCTGGCGCTTGGGCGCCGTGAGGCCTTGGCCGCCGTTGCGGGTGGTGCGTTGGTGGCGCTGGGAACCGTGTTGCTTTCCCTGCGGTTTTTTCGCGGTGTGAGTGGTGCGGGTCAGGTGTTGGGTCGCTTTCTGGTGGGCACGTTCCTGAAGTGGATCGTGATCGCCGGCGGGCTGGTCGTGATCCTGGTTCATTACAAGTTGCCGCCGCCGGCCGCCATCACGGGGCTGGTGGCTGCGTACGCGGCAAATCTGCTGGTTTTCAGATTCAAGGGTTGACACATGGTGAGCGAACCGCAGGGCGGTCTGACCGAATACATCCAGCATCACCTGCACCACAACACGTTGGTGCTGGGCGATGGCAGCAACCCGTTCATGCAGGTCCATCTGGACTCGCTGGTGGTGGCGTTCGCGCTGGGCGTACTGTTCTGCCTGTGGTTCTGGCTGAAGGCGCGTCGTGCCACGTCCGGCGTGCCGTCCAAGGGCCAGGCCTTCGTGGAGATGGTGGTCGAGTTCGTCGATACCCAGGTGAAGGACACCTTCCACGGCGACCGCCGCACGATCACGCCGCTGGCGCTGTCGATCTTCATGTGGGTCACCTTCATGAACACGATGGACCTGCTGCCGCTGGACGCGCCGGGCTGGTCGATCAAGGCTGCCGCCGGTGCGGAGACTGCGCACCACACCTTCTTCCGCTGGGTGCCCACCGCTGACCTGAACACCACGGTCGGCCTGTCGGTGGCGGTGTTCTTCATCATCATCGCGCACGGCATGAAGGCCAAGGGCGGCTTCGGCTTCGGCAAGGAACTGCTGACCGCGCCGTTCCACGCCGACAACCTGGTGGTCAAGCTGATCCTGGTGCCGTTCAACTTCCTGCTGAACCTGGTCGAATACCTGTCCAAGCCGGTGTCGCTGGCGATGCGACTGTTCGGCAACATGTACGGTGGCGAGCTGGTGTTCATGCTGATCGCGGGCCTGTTCGCCAGCTGGATCAGCTTCGTCCCCGGCGTGCTGTTCAACACCGCGTGGGGGATCTTCCACATCCTGATCATCCTGCTGCAGGCCTTCATCTTCATGATGCTGACGATCGTGTACATCGCCACGGCGCGTGAGCATCACTGACGGTTGTTTCATCCGGTTCCGCTTCAAATCGTTCCAGTCGTTTCCACCACACTTTTTCTTTAGAAAGATTCACAGGAGAACTCCATGAACCTCGTCGAACTCGTCGCTCACGTCCAGGGCCTCACCGCCATCGCCATCGGCGTCATCATCGGCCTGGGCGCGCTGGGCGCTTGCTTGGGCATCGCCATCATGGGCTCGAAGTTCCTTGAGTCGGCTGCCCGTCAGCCGGAGCTGGTGCCGCTGCTGCAGGGCCGCATGTTCCTGCTCGCCGGCCTGATCGACGCGGCGTTCATCATCGGCCTGGCCGTGGCGCTGCTGTTCGCGTTCTCGAACCCGCTCATCGCTGCGGTGCAGGCTGCCGTCGGCGCCTGATCGATCCGAGATGAGTCGCCGCAGCGCCTGTGCGCTGCGGCGATTGGCGGTTTAACGCGTTACCGGAGTTAGTTGGAAAGCTCATGAATATCGATCTGACTTTCCTGGGCCAGATGGTGTCGTTCGCCATCCTGGTCTGGTTCACCACCAAATTCATCTGGCCGCAGCTCAACCACGCGATCGAGGAGCGCCAGAAGAAGGTTGCCGAAGGCCTCGAAGCGGCCGAGCGCGCCCGTGCGGAGCTGAAGGACGCCGACGCCAAGGTGGCGGTCGAGATCAAGCAGGCCCGTCAGCAGGCCGGCGAAATCGTCGACAAGGCGCACCAGCAGGCCAACCAGATCGTCGACAAGGCCCGTGCCGAGGCGCTGGCCGAAGGTGCTCGCCTGAAGGCCGCCGCTGCCGACGAGATCCAGAACATGCAGCAGCAGGCCCGCGAGGAGCTGCGCAGCTGGGTGAGCCGTCTGGCCGTGCAGGGTGCGGAAAAGATCGTGCAGCGCGAAATCGACGCATCGGCCCACAAGGCCCTGCTCGACCAGCTCGCGGCCGAGATCTGATCCATGGCCCAGGCAATCACTCTTGCCCGTCCCTATGCGCGTGCCGCGTTCGAGCTCGCGCACGGTGCCGGCGCACTCGTCGCCTGGTCGCAGGCGCTGTCCTTCGCCGCCGCCGTGGCGGCGGATGCGCAGGTGGCGGCATTGACCACCGATCCGCGCGTGTTGCCGGAGCAACTGGTGGCCTTGCATCTGCCCCGGGACATGGCGGCCGATGCGCCGTTCGCACTGTTCCTGGGAGCCTTGGCCGGGCAGCGCCGCATGCATCTGTTGCCCGAGGTGGCTGCCTTGTACGAGACGTACAAGCGCGACGCCGAATCGCAGCTGCTGGTCAAGGTGACCAGTGCGATGGAACTCGACGCGGCCCAGGCCGAACAGCTCAAGGCATCCCTCAAGCGCCGCTTCAAGCGCGAGATCGAACTGGAAACCCGGGTCGATGCCTCGCTGCTGGCCGGCGTGGTGATCGATGCCGGCAGCGAAGTGATCGACGGTTCCGCCCGCGGACGCCTTGCGCGCTTGTCCAGCGCGCTGGCGAACTGACCACAGACAAGGAGCGGGGAGAAGTGAGAAAACGGGTGGATCCGGCCATGGCCGCACCGCTCCCGACTCACCACCCACTTCTCTCTACTCGTTTCTAGATCTTCAGGATAACGACCATGTCCAGCACCACTTTGAATCCGTCCGAGATCAGCGAACTGATCAAGACCCGCATCGAGCAGTTCAAGCTCGGCGCGGAAGCGCGCAACGAAGGCACGATCATCAGCGTGTCCGACGGCATCGTGCGCATCCACGGCCTGGCCGACGTGATGCAGGGCGAAATGATCGAACTGCCGGGCAGCGCCTACGCGCTGGCGCTCAACCTCGAGCGCGACTCGGTCGGCGCGGTGGTGCTGGGTGAATACCAGCACCTGCGCGAAGGCGACACCGCCAAGACCACCGGCCGCATCCTCGAAGTGCCGGTCGGCCCCGAGCTGCTCGGCCGCGTGGTCGACGCGCTGGGCAACCCGATCGACGGCAAGGGCCCGATCGACGCCAAGATCAATGCCCCGATCGAGAAGGTCGCCCCGGGCGTGATCTGGCGCAAATCGGTCGACCAGCCGCTGCAGACCGGCTACAAGTCGGTCGACGCGATGATCCCGGTCGGCCGTGGCCAGCGCGAGCTGATCATCGGTGACCGCCAGACCGGCAAGACCGCGCTGGCGATCGACGCGATCATCGCGCAGAAGGATTCCGGCATTAAGTGCATCTACGTCGCGATCGGCCAGAAGCGTTCGTCGATCGCCAACGTGGTGCGCAAGCTCGAAGAGAACGGCGCGCTGGCCAACACCATCGTGGTGGTTGCCTCGGCGTCCGAGTCGGCCGCGCTGCAGTACGTCGCGCCGTACTCCGGCTGCGCCATGGGCGAGTACTTCCGTGACCGCGGCGAAGACGCGCTGATCGTGTACGACGACCTGTCCAAGCAGGCCGTGGCCTACCGCCAGATCTCGCTGCTGCTGAAGCGCCCGCCGGGCCGCGAAGCCTATCCGGGCGACGTGTTCTATCTCCACAGCCGCCTGCTCGAGCGCGCCTCGCGCGTTTCCGAGGAGTACGTCGAGAAGTTCACCAACGGTGAAGTGAAGGGCAAGACCGGCTCGCTGACCGCGCTGCCGATCATCGAGACCCAGGGCGGCGACGTGTCGGCGTTCGTGCCGACCAACGTGATCTCGATCACCGACGGCCAGATCTTCCTGGAAACCGACTTGTTCAACGCCGGCATCCGCCCGGCCGTGAACGCCGGTATCTCGGTGTCCCGCGTCGGTGGTTCGGCGCAGACCAAGATCGTCAAGAAGCTGTCCGGCGGCGTGAAGCTGGCCCTGGCGCAGTTCCGCGAGCTGGCTGCGTTCGCGCAGTTCGCCTCGGACCTCGACCCGGCCACCCGCGCCCAGCTGGACCGCGGCCAGCGCGTCACCGAGCTGATGAAGCAGCAGCAGTACGCGCCGCTGTCGATCGCCGAACTGGCGCTGTCGGTGTACGCCGCCGAGAACGGTTACCTGGACGACCTGCCGGTCAACCAGGTGCTGTCCTTCGAGAAGGGCCTGCACGCCTTCATGCACCAGAACCACGGCGACCTGATGAAGACCCTCGTCGCCACCGGCAACTGGGACAAGGACATCGAAGCCACCTTCAAGGCCTCGCTGGACGAATACAAGAAGACCGGTAGCTGGTAAGAAAGCCGGGATTCGGCATTCGGGATTCGGGATTCGACAGAGCTCGGTTTCGCGGCTTTCACGAATCCCCAATCACGAATCCCGAATCCCACGAGTGAGCAAAGCGAGCGAGTAGACGATGGCAAGCGGACGCGAAATCAAAACCAAGATCAAGAGCACGCAGAACATGCGCAAGGTGACGCGTGCGCTCGAGATGGTCTCGGCCTCGAAGATCCGCAAGGCGCAGGACATGATGCATGCATCGCGTCCCTATGCGCATGCGATGCGCAAGGTGATTGCGCATGTGGCGCAGGCGAACACCGACTTCAGCCACCCGTTCCTGGTGCAGCGCGACGAGGTTGCGCGCGTGGCCTTCGTGGTGGTGTCGACCGATCGTGGCCTGTGTGGTGGCCTGAACTCCAACCTGTTCCGCCGGCTGCTGCCGCAGGTCCAGGCGTGGCAGGACAAGGGCGCCGAGGTCGACGTGCTGGCGATCGGCCAGAAGGCCATTTCGTTCTTCCGCCGGATCAAGGGTGTCAACCTGATTGGCAGCGCCAGCCATCTCGGCGAGAAGCCGAAGCTGGAGCAGCTGATCGGCGTGATCAAGGTGGTGCTCGACGCGTACTCGGCGAACCGGCTTGATCGCGTGTTCCTGGCGTACAACGACTTCGTCAATACCATGACGCAGAAACCGACGGTGTCGGCGTTGCTGCCGCTGCCGCTGGCGGCCTCGGAGATGATCGACGCCGAGGGTGCGTCGTCCGGCACGCCGAGCTACCCGGTGGCTGGCCTGAAGCTGGAGCAGAAGCACGACTGGGACTACATCTACGAACCCGATGCCGCCACCGTGCTGGAGCATGTGCTGGGCCGCTACATCGAGTCGGTGGTGTACCAGGGCGTGCTGGAGAACCTCGCCAGCGAGCATGCCGCGCGGATGGTGGCGATGAAGAGCGCGTCGGACAACGCCAACAAGGTGATCGGCGAGTTGACGCTGGTCTACAACAAGGCGCGCCAGGCAGCGATCACGCAGGAAATCTCGGAAATCGTCGGCGGCGCCGCGGCGGTCTGATAAAGCCGGGATTGGACATTCGGGATTCGGGATTCGTAGCAGCGCCAGGCGCTCCGGTTCTTCCGAATCACGAATCCCCAATCCCGAATCCCAACCAACATTCAAGTTACCAGGTGGAGTTATCCCAATGAGCCAGGGCAAAGTTGTTCAGATCATCGGCGCGGTCATCGACGTCGAATTTGCACGCGATCAGGTGCCGCAGGTGTATGACGCGCTGAAGATCGACGGCACCGACATCACGCTGGAAGTGCAGCAGGTGCTGGGCGACGGCATCGTGCGCACCATCGCGCTGGGTTCCACCGAAGGCCTCAAGCGCGGCCTGCTGGCGCGCAACACCGGCGAAGGCATCAAGGTGCCGGTCGGCACGGCCACGCTGGGCCGCATCATGGACGTGCTCGGCAACGCGATCGACGAAGCCGGCCCGATCGGCGAGCAGGATCGCTGGGTGATCCATCGCGAAGCCCCGAGCTACGCCGACCAGGCGGCGGCCACCGATCTGCTGGAAACCGGCATCAAGGTGATCGACCTGGTCTGCCCGTTCGCCAAGGGCGGCAAGGTCGGCCTGTTCGGCGGCGCCGGCGTCGGCAAGACCGTGAACATGATGGAGCTGATCAACAACATCGCCAAGGCGCACTCGGGCTTGTCCGTGTTCGCCGGCGTGGGCGAGCGTACCCGCGAGGGCAACGACTTCTACCACGAGATGAAGGACTCCAACGTCCTGGACAAGGTGGCGATGGTCTACGGCCAGATGAACGAGCCGCCGGGCAACCGCCTGCGCGTGGCGCTGACCGGCCTGACCATGGCCGAGTACTTCCGCGACGAGAAGGACGAGAACGGCAAGGGCAAGGACGTGCTGCTGTTCGTCGACAACATCTACCGCTACACCCTGGCCGGTACCGAGGTGTCCGCGCTGCTCGGCCGCATGCCGTCGGCCGTGGGCTACCAGCCGACCCTGGCCGAGGAAATGGGCGTGCTGCAGGAGCGCATCACCTCCACCAAGACCGGCTCGATCACCTCGATCCAGGCCGTGTACGTGCCCGCCGATGACCTTACCGATCCGTCGCCGGCGACCACCTTCGCCCATCTGGATTCGACGGTGACGCTGTCGCGCAACATCGCTTCGCTGGGTATCTACCCGGCGGTGGATCCGCTCGATTCGACCAGCCGTCAGCTTGATCCGGACATCGTCGGTGCCGAGCACTACGACGTCGCCCGCCGCGTGCAGGGCACGCTGCAGCGCTACAAGGAACTGAAGGACATCATCGCGATCCTCGGCATGGACGAGCTGAGCGAAGAGGACAAGCAGGCCGTGGCCCGTGCCCGCAAGTGCGAGCGCTTCTTCAGCCAGCCGTTCCACGTGGCCGAGGTGTTCACCGGCTCGCCGGGCAAGTACGTGTCGCTGAAGGAAACCATCCGCGGCTTCAAGATGATCGTTGACGGCGAAGTCGATCACCTGCCGGAGCAGGCGTTCTACATGGTCGGCGGCATCGACGAGGCGATCAAGAAGGCTGAGGAAATGGGCGCCAAGAAAGCCGCCTAAGCGGCTTTCTTCCGGGATTCGGGAGTGGGGATTCGGGATTCGCAGAAGCTTGCGTCCCGCAGCTCTTCCGAATCCCGAATCCCGAATTTCGAATCCCTTCGAGCGCAGCGAGAAAAGCCATGAGCCATACCATTCGAGTCGACATCGTCAGTGCCGAGGCCGAGATTTTCTCCGGCGAGGCGACGATGGTCGTTGCCACCGGTGAGATCGGTGAGCTCGGCATCACGCCGCGTCATGCGCCGCTGATCACCCGGCTCAAGCCCGGTCACGTCGACGTGATGATGAACGGTGGCGAGCGCCAGCAGTTCTGGGTATCCGGCGGCATTCTGGAAGTGCAGCCGCAGGTGGTCACCGTGCTGGCCGATACTGCCGCCCGTACGGCTGACCTGGACGAGGCTTCGGCGCAGCAGGCCAAGAAGGAGGCCGAGGATGCGCTGGCCAACCGCACCGACGCGATGGAGATCGCCGAGGCGCAGGCCAAGCTGGTCGAGGCGATGACCCAGCTGCAGGCGCTGGAGCGCTTGCGCAAGACCCTGAAACACTGATCCGGGCATTTGCGCCGGGTCCGAGGCCCGCCGATCCACCGGATCGGCGGGCTTTTTCGTTGTGGCGTCCGTCCCCGGAATGCGCAGGTCCATTGCCCGCAGGCGGCATGGTGTCCGAAGGCTTGCACGTGATCGTGGCGGCTGCCTTTGGCAGCACGCGCGAGAGCGCGAGGAACCTTCCGGGCGTCTCCCCATCGTCCGTTTCCCGGCAGTGGGGCGACTCCGCCTGTCGGCATCGGCGCGGCATGCATCCGGGTGTCCCTTGTACCCTCGGGATTGCGCCGGCACCATGGGCGGTCGACTTCCGCCAGGGACACCGATGAGTTGCCCACGCTTCCTCGCCATTGTCGCCGGGCTGGCCGGGCTTGCAGGTTGTGCTGCCGGGCCGGCACCGATTCCGCCGCCACCACCCGCGGGCGATGCCAGCTGGCGCGCCGTGGAGGCAGCGGACACGCGGCACTACGAGCTGGCCATGGGCGAGGTGTCCAGCGGCGCGGTGCCGGCCACGCGGGTGGCTCCGGTGTATCCCGCCAGCCTGCTGGCCAGCTGCCCGCCGCCACGCGAAGTGACCGCCCGCCTGATCGTCGACGATCAAGGCAAGGTCGCCGAGGTGCGGGTGGCGCAGGAGTCGCTGGCCGATGCGGAGCTTCGGCTGTTCATCGACGCGGTGCGCACGGCAGCTCGACAATGGGACTTCCAGCCACTGACGATTTCCCGTTGGGCAGCCGATGCGGAAGGCGAAAGCCACGTGGTCGATCAATCGGCCAAGCCCTTCAGCCAGGACTATGTCTTCCGCTTCGAGTGCCACGGCGGCGAAGCGGCAGTGACGTCCCAGCCGAACTGAGTGTTGCCGGAGACCGCGGGGCCTGCGCCCGAAGCATGGGCAGGAATACAGATCCCGGCAATTGCTGACCAGCATTCCGGTTTGGTCCGAGCGCGCGGCCGGGGTGCAGATCGACAAGGAATTGTATCGCAATGCGATACAAGTTACGCTTGTGCGCATGATAACCGGGTTTCGACACAAGGGTCTCGAAACGTTCTATCGCACGGGCTCGACGCGCGGCGTACAGGCCGCGCACGCAAACAAGCTGCGCAATATCCTGGGACTTCTTGACGTCGCGGCAGGGCCAGACGATATGGCGCTGCCGTCTTTCAAACTGCACCCGCTCAAAGGCCCGATGAAAGGCCACTGGTCGGTTTGGGTGAACGGGAACTGGCGCATCACCTTCCGTTTCGTCGGGTCGAACGTCGAGCTGGTCGACTATCAGGACTACCACTGAGGAACCAACCATGATGCATAACCCTCCTCATCCGGGCGGCATCCTCAAGGACGAAGTGCTCGCCCCGCTGAATCTGTCCGTGACCGAGGCCGCCAGTCGGCTTGCCATGTCGCGTGTTGCCTTGTCGAGGGTGCTCAACGGCAAGGCTGCCGTCAGCCCCGATCTGGCCGTGCGTCTTGAGAAGGCCGGTGCCAGCACGGCTCGGGCGTGGCTCTCCATGCAGGCGAACTACGATCTTTGGCAAGCCATGCAGCACGCTCAACCGGCGGTGCGTGCATTGCAGGAGCGTGCGGCGTGAGGGGTGTGCCCCGAAAGCTTGCCGGAGGGGGCGGCCTCGTTCCAGTGGCCGCCTGAGACTCCCCGACCGGCTGACACCGGCAGGATGCAGCGCCAGCGTGTTGCCCAGTCATTGCCGGATGCGTTGGTCAGTTGATCTGGAGTACGCACGACTGTGCGCCCACGGACTCTGTTCGCAGGAGCCCGCTTGCGGGCGATGCTCTTTGTCCTGCAAGGGGGTGCATGGGGTCACTGCCGGTCGGGGCCGTGGGTGCATGACGGCGGTAGGCATGGAAGCGCGATTGAAAAGCCACCATCGGCTGACTACAGTCCCGGCTCCACATCTGGCGGGAGGGGCAGGATGCGACGCATCGCGATCATTGGCGCGGGCCGGATGGGCCTGGTGCATGCGAAGGCGTGGTCCAGCCTCGGTGACCGGGTGGCGATCACCTCCGTGGCCTCGCGCAAGCCGGTGGATTGGGCAGATCAGTTCGGTGCCCGCCAGAGCGCCGACATCGAACGCGTGGTGACCTCGCCGGAGGTCGACATCGTCGACATCTGCCTGCCCACGCCGATGCATCCGCGCGTGGCGGTGCTGGCGCTGGAGGCGGGCAAGCACGTGTTGTGCGAGAAGCCGATGGCGCTGGACATGGCCGGCGTGCAGCAGATCACCGAGGCGGCGCGGCGTGGTCCGGGCAGGCTGATGATCGCCCATGTGGTGCGCTTTTTTCCGGCCTACGCGGCGATCCGTGAGATCGTTGAAAGTGGCCGGCTCGGTGCGCCGACGAACCTGAGCGCGCATCGCCTCGCCGCCGGTTCACGCTCGATCGCCTGGCTGCGTGACGCCACGCAGTCGGGTGGGGTGGCGATGGATCTGCTGGTGCACGACTACGACCAGGCCAATCTGCTGCTGGGCCCGCCGCAAAGTGTCTATGCGCAATCCCACGGCCGCGAGGGCGTGAACGTGATCATCCGCCATGCCGGTGGCGGACTGTCGGCGATCGAGGGCAATACCGCGATGCCGGCCGGCTTTCCCTTCAGCACCGCGATCCGCGTGCATTGCGAGGGCGGTGTGGTGGAGCACCATGCCGACGGCGGCGACTTGCGGGTCATCGTCCGGGAGCCGGGCGTCGCGCCGGTGGTCCAGGTGATTGATCCGGTGGATCCGTACGCCGTCCAGGCATGCCATTTCATCGACCGGCTTGATGCCGGCCTGCCGATGGACGAGGGCTCGCCGGAGCAGGGCATCGCGGCGGTGGCGGTGGCGACCGCCGCACTCGCCTCGATACGCAGCGGACAGCCCGAGGCGATCCGCCAACCCGGCTGATCGCCGCCAACAACGACACGCACGCCTTCGCGCCTGATGCGGCGCGAGGCCTTGTCATGCCTGACTTTCGTGCTTGTGCGAGGTTCGCGCACGGCTCCGTTCCGCTGGAGCGGCACGCGCGCGATCCCGCCTCGGTTGCCGCTCCAGCGACCCGCCGAACGGCGCCCCGTCCTGACTTGATGCGCCAAAAGCATGACGCATTTGGTCATTCCAAAGTGCGTCTGAAGACTTTGTTTGACATCGTGGTCATTTTGCTGATATTTCTTTGCGTGACGACACGATGACGATTCCTCGCACTTCAGGTTTCCGTCGTGATCGAGCCTGCTTGATGCAGTCATTGAAGGGCGGCCTGGGGAGGTCGCGAAAGGGAGGGAGTGTGGGAAGAGTTCTCGGCCAAGACGTTGCACACGCCGCGGGAGGGCAGTCGACTGCCTTCATCGCCGCCGATATCGGCGGCACCAGCGCGCGCATCGGCTTGGTGCGTGATGGCCTCGACGGCGTGCAGGTGCTGGCTTACCAGAGCTATCCCTGTGCCGGTCATGCCAGCCTCGAGGAACTCCTGCGCGAATTCATCCAGACGCACGTGAGCGTGCCGGTGGGCGCCTGCGTGCTGGGCTGCCCCGGGCGCGTCGATGACGACGGCGTGCTGCTCAACAACTACCTGCCCTGGCCGGTCTCCCGTGACGCGCTGCGCAGTGCGTTGGGCATCGACGATCTGTGGCTGATCAACGACTTCGAGGCGCTGGCCTATGCCGCCAAGCACCTGGATCCGAAGAACGCCCGCCTGCTGACCCCGCCGCGCGACCACGTAGCCCGCGGCGCGCAGGTGGTCGTGGGTCCGGGCACCGGCCTGGGTTCGGCGGTGCTGATGAATGGCAGTGGGCTGGGTGGCGTGCTGGCCACCGAGGCTGGCCAGATCGCGCTGGCGCCGGGCAATCCGCTGGAGGCGGAGATGCTGGCCGTGCTGGCCGGCGCGAGCAGCTATGTCTCTTACGACCGCGTGCTGTCCGGTCCCGGCCTGCTGAATCTCTACGGCGCACTGTGCACGTTGCGTGGTGCCGAGCCGGTATTGGAGACGCCCGAGTCGCTCACCGCGACGGCGTTGGCTGACAGCGACCCGCTGGCGCGACAGGCGCTCGAGGTGTTCTGTGCGCTGCTCGGCAGCTTCACCGGCGATCTGGCGATGCTCTACGGCGCCACCGGTGGCGTGTGGCTGGCCGGCGGCTTCCTTTCGAAGATCCACGATTTCCTGGTGCGCAGCGACTTCATCGCGCGCTTCCTCAACAAGGGGCTCATGCGCGAGTTCCTCGAAAACATTCCGATCCGGTTGATCGAGCACGGACAGCTGGGCGTTGTCGGCTCGGCCACCTGGTATGTCGAACGGCAGAAAGGGAGCTGCCGCAGTTCTGCCCATTGATGGCGTGGAGGGGCACGGGAAGCCGTGCATGTGGATGAGGTCGTCGTAAAGCTGCAGATGGGGCGTTTTGCAAAGTGGCGTCGTGTCCCTCGGGGTATGTGGGGAGGGGCACCGTCTGGATCACGGGCTTGCTGCCGGACATCGGCGGATCAAGCGCCATCCGAGTGTGAATTCGCCCGATACGGTTCCAGACAAAGATCACTGGCCAGCTGAATACCTGTTCTTGAGGAATGACAAACATGAATACCACCAGGTTTTGCACTCGGCCGCTCGTGGCCGCCATCGCAGCAACGCTCTCGTTGGGGTTGGCGACCTCCGCGTTCGCGCAGGATCAGCAGGCGGCTTCCCCGGATGCCGCCGCGCAGAGCGCCGCCAAGCAGAAGGAGGCCACCGAGCTCGACGGCGTCCAGGTCCAGGGCGTGCGCGCCTCGCAGATGAAGTCGGTCGAGATCAAGCGCGACGCCGCCTCGATCCAGGACTCCATCACCGCCGAGAACATCGGCGCGCTGCCGGACGTGACCATCTCCGATTCGCTGCAGCGCATCACCGGCGTGCAGATCGGCCGCTCGGCGGGCGAGGGCAGCACGGTGGCGGTGCGTGGCCTGCCGCAGGTCGGTACCACGATCAACGGCGAGTCGTTCATCACCGCCGGCCAGATCGTCTCGCAGCAGCCTGACTTCGCCACCATCCCCTCGCAGTTGTTCGGCGGTGCGGACGTGATCAAGTCGCCCACGGCGGGCATGGCCAACGCCGGCATCACCGGCACCATCAACCTGCGTACCCGTCGTCCGTGGGACATGGAAGATGGCTGGACCGTCGCCGGCACGGTCGACGAGACCTACGGCCAGGCCACCGGCAAGTACGAGCCGGAGGCCAACGGCTTGATCAGCTTCAACTCCGGCGGTCGCTGGGGCGCTTTGCTGTCGGTGTCGTACTCGGACGTCACCCACGAGCAGTCGCAGAGCGGCAATGACGAGCAGGGTGGCAACATCTTCGGCGAGAACGCGGCCAGCGCCACCTCGTCCACCGGCTTCCTCGGCTCGTTCGGCGCCAGCCCGATTCCGTCGGACATCGTCCAGCTCGGCGGTGGCAACGTCGACGTGAACGGCAACGGCAATTCCAACGACGCCTTCTACGGCAGCCACGCGGCCTACGGCAACACCAGCGACCGCGAGCGCAAGCGCCTGGGCATCAACGCCTCGGTGCAGGCCGATCTGGGTGGTGGCTTCACCCTGACCGGCGACGGCTTTTTCAGCAAGATGAACGATTACTCGCACAACAACGAGTTCGAGCTGTTCTCGGCCAGCTATCGCGGCTCGACCTTCGTGCCGGTGGTTTCGCAGGACACCGGTCGACTGGTGTCGGCCAGCGGCTTCGCCAGCGACGACCTGCTGAACTTCCACACCACCCAGGTCTACCGCAAGTGGCCGGGTGACATCGAAACCTATTCGCGCGTGGCGGTGACCAACTCGGTGGCGCGCAACTTCAACGTGGCGCTGGACTATGACAACGGTGGCGCGTTCACCGGCGAGTTCCGCGCGGTCAATGGCAGCGCCCACGAACTGCTGATGAACAGCTACGCGCAGTTCTCGCTGTCCGACGGTGCGCAATGGCCGAATTCGCCGTTCGATGCGGCGCCCCCGGGCACCTACGTCTTCCCGGACGGCAACCGTCAGTTCAACCCGAACGGCCTGCCGCCGAACAGCATTCCGATCGAATACGACATGCGTGGCAACGCAATGAGCGTGTCGCTGCCGACCGGCATCCAGGATTTCCTGAACAACCCGGACAACTACGCGCTCAAGTCGGTCTCCAGCGACAACAACCACGAGCGCCAGAGCGGCATGAACATCGTGCGGGCCGATGGCCACTACGACTTCAGCGGCCTGGGCTTCATGTCCGACTTCAAGCTGGACTTCGGCATCCGCAGCAACATCCGCACCGCTTCCAATACCGATTTCCACCTGATCGCCCCGGTCTACGCCGGTGAAGGTGCCAGCGATCCGGAAGGCTGCTACGTGCGCTGGAAGGCGGCCGACGTGGTGATGAACGGCGGTGGCGTGGCCGGCGCCTGCACGGCCGGTAACGACATCGGCTATTTCCGCTCCAACCGGTTCGCTGGCCTGACGCCGGACCAGCTGCCGCCGGCGCTGCGTGACAACTTCCACATGTACAACGGCCTGGGCGGCGTCAACGGCATCAACATCTTCGATCTCGATCCGCGCGTGATGGATGATCCGCTGGCGTTCCAGGAGTCGCTGTACCCGGGCGAGAAGCGCAGCATCAATCCGGGCGGCACCTGGAACATCCTGCAGAAGGAGCGGACCGCCTACCTGCAGGCCAACTTCGGTGGCGATGCCGGTGACATGTACTACAGCGGCAACCTCGGCGTGCGCGTGGTGCGCACCAACCTGCACGTGTCCCGCCGCATCGTCGGCTCGCGTCCGCCTTACGGCGTGGCCGCGCAGGACAACGGCATGGAGGCGGTCGATCGCCAGTACACCGACGTGCTGCCGTCGCTGAACCTGTCGCTCGATGTCACGCCCAAGCTCAAGATCCGCGGCGCCTACACCGAGAACATGATGCCGCTGAACCTCGACCAGTGGGGTGGCGGCCTGACCCTGGGCTACGACATCGACACCTCGCAAGCCGGCTCGACCCGCTTCGTGGTGCAGGGCGGCAGCTCCTCGGGCAACCCGAACCTCGATCCGTGGCGCTCGTCCAATTACGACCTGTCGCTCGAGTACTACATCAACCCGACCAGCGTGCTCAGCGTCGCGGCGTTCTACGTGAAGGTGAAGAGCTTCATCAAGAACGGCAGCGTGCTGAACTGCGAACTGCCCGACCTGGATGGCACGATCAGCGGCCGTTGCGTGCCGATCAGCGGCCCGATCCAGGGCGAGGGCAAGTCGCTGCACGGCATGGAGTTCGACTACAAGCAGGCGTTCACCGGCCTGCCGGGTTGGTTGGCCAATACCGGCATGGAGGTGAACTACACCTGGTCGCCGAGTGACGGCGGCAATGTCGACCTGGCTGGCAACCGCGTGCCGTTCCAGGGCAACTCCAAGTCGTCCGGCAACCTGGTGTTCTGGTACCAGAACGACCGCTTCCAGGCCCGCGTGGCCGGCAACTACCGTTCCAAGCAGGCGGTGTCCGAGGACTTCAGCGGCATCAAGGGCATGGAGGTGTACCAGGCGCCGACCAAGTACGTCGATGCGTCGGTCAGCTACAAGGTGACGCCGAACGTGCAGGTGTTCCTGCAGGGCGAGAACCTGACCAACGAGCATGAGCGCTACTACCTGGTGTGGCCGAGCCAGGTGGCGCACTCCATCGCCTTCGAGCGTCGTTACATGCTGGGCGTTCGCGCCAACTTCTGAGCAATACCGGGTGCCTGCCGACGACGACCCTCAGCGTCGCCGGCAGGCACGGCAACGAGGGCTTTCCCTGCGGCAAGGGGCCCGAATGACAGCGCGGATTTCCGCATGACGGGGACATATTCATGAAACGCGAAAAACACCTGATCCGCCGGCTTCCCGCCGGCATCGCCGCGGGCCTGGCCCTCGCCTTCAGCGCCGGCAGCTTCGCCGCCCAGGTGCCGCAGGTCGGCTCCGGCAGCGTGGCCATTGCCGATCCGGCGGTGCCGCGCCCGAACACCAAGCCGTGCGTGGTCGAGCTGTTCCCGAAGCAGAACTTCGCTTCGATCGGTGACAACAAGCGCATGGACGCCGAGCCGCAGGCGTTCAAGTACGCCCCGCCGAAGGACTGCAAGGGCCCGTGGGCCAAGGTGGTGCTGGAGGCTGATTTCGACGTCGAGGCCGGCTACCAGTACGACCGCACCGCCTCGATCTGGCTCAACGGCGTGAACCTGTACTTCGGCACCACCCAGGAGCCCGATCCGGACACCGCGCCGCACTGGCAGGTGCAGCGTGACCTGACCGACTACAGCGCCATGCTGAGCCAGTCCGGCGAAGGCATCGCCTGGATCAACAACTGGCTGGACGACGTGCGTTCGGCGGTGATCCATCTCGGCGCGCGCCTGCTGTTCTACCCGGCCGACGCCAGCACCCCGGCGCCGGAAGTGCCCGACGTGGTCTACGCGCTCAACGGCGAAGGCACCACCCCCGCCAACCTCAAGACCGCCGACGAGAAGCTCTCGCGCAGCATCGAGTTCCCGCGCAACACCTCGCGCGTCTACCTGGACGTGTTCGCGCAGCCGCAGTTCCACGACGAGTTCTACTACCGCTGCCTGGAAGAGCGTTTCATCGACCAGACCTCGGACTTCGCCATGAAGCGCGGCTACATCGGCGCGCCGAAGAAGCCGCGTGCCTGCGGTGGCGGCAACTTCCGCGAAGTGGCGGTGAGCATCGACGGCCAGCCGGCCGGCCTGGCGCCGATCGCGCCGTGGGTCTACACGGGTGGCATGGATCCGTACATCTGGCGTCCCACGCCGGGCATCGAAACGCTGAACTTCATGCCGTACCGCGTCGACCTGAGCCCGTTCGCCGGCCAGCTGGCCGACGGCGCCAAGCATGACGTGGCGGTGAGCGTGGTCGACGTCGACAACTTCTTCTCGGTCGCCGCCTCGCTGCTGGTCTACCGTGATGCGGGCACCGACCACACCGGTGGCGAAGTCACCAGCAACACGCTCAAGGGCCAGCCGGTCAAGTCCACCGTCACCAGCAACCTGGGCACCGTCAAGGCGCCGGGCGTGAACGGCGACGTGGTCACCACGGCCAAGAACAGCTACGTGATCGAAGGCTACGTGAACTCCTCCAAGGGCAAGGTGCTGAACCGGGTGGAGAACACCATCAGCGCCGGCAACGTGCAGCAGTTCGCCGGTGCCGACGAGGCCGGCAGCCGCCACATCGTGCGCCAGACCGCGCGCGTCGAGAGCAACAGCACCAGCAGCGGCGGCAACTCGCAGGGCCGTCATCTGGAGCAGGTGTTCGATTACTCGCTGTACGTCGACACGCTCACCGGCAACCGCAATGACGGGCGCAGCGACCGCACCCTGGTGCTGCAGCAGGACTTCGACCGCCACGTGCTGCAGGGCCAGGACGGCCTGCCGCTGTACCAGTCGATCACCAGCAACAGCAACGTCAGCTCGGATCACGTGAACTTCGATCCGAAGGACCGCACGTCCTACCAGACCCGCGGCCAGAACAGCACCCAGACCTACGCCTTCCGCAACTCGCTGGGCGACTGCTACCAGGCTTCGGTGGAAGCGCATGACGGCAAGTTCACCCGCCTCACCGAAGGCCAGGGCTGCTCCAACGGCAAGGCGTCGATGCACTGGTACGTGCATCCGGATGGCTCGCCGGACAGCTTCGGCTGGCGCGACGCGGCCAAGCACTGAGTGCCGGGCAACGCGGGTCGGCCATGAGGAGCGGCTGACCCGCAGCCGGGGAGTTCACGGAGCGTGATGCTCCCCGGATGTACCGAGTGGTGGTGCCGGTTCCTGGCGATGAGTCGCTGGAGCCGGTCGGGAAAGGGTGGTCGATGGCGGGAATCCCCCCTCGCCGTCATCGACCGCCCGATCCCACTTGTTCGAAGACGACGCCGGGTGGGCCCACTGCCAATCATCCCGACCCGGCCCGTCGTCTTTTCCCGGTCTTTGGCCGCTGATCCGGCAAAGTCCGGATCGGGTTGCCGGACCGATGTTCGTGGCGTGTCGTCCATTTCCGCCGAGCATCGACATGCGCTGCATCGACATTCACGCTTTCGAGGAGCTATCACCATGCGCAAACTCATCCTTGCCGGTGTTTTCGCCGCGCTGGTCTCGACCGCCCTGGTGGCGGCCAACCGACATGGTGACGACGATGCCGCGCCGGACCAGGCCAGGTCGGCCAGCGTGCAAGCGGCGCTGTTGACACCGCAGTCCTCGACCACCAGTGGCTCGGTGACCGTCGGTGGCAAGCGCATCGACTACAACGCGGTGGCCGGCACCCTGGTCCTGCATGGGCAGGGCAGCAAGGAAGACGAGCCCACCGTCAGCATGTTCTACACCGCCTATTTCCGGAAGGGCGCCGACGCGACGAAGCGGCCGATCACCTTCGTCTACAACGGCGGCCCGGGTTCGGCCACGGTGTGGCTGCACATGGCCATGGGCCCGCGCCGCGTGGTGACCGCGGATGATTCGCACACCCCGGCCGCACCCTACAACGTGGTCAACAACGACTACAGCCTGCTCGATGCCACCGACCTGGTGTTCATCGACATGCCCGGCGCCGGTTTCAGCCGCCTGATCGCCAATGATCCGGATCCGGCCAAGCGCGCGGCCCAGATGGCCGAGCGCAAGAAGGAGATCTACAGCGTCGATGGTGACGCCGGTGCCTTCGCCCAGTTCATCCAGCAGTTCCTGTCCACCTACGGCCGCTGGAACTCGCCCAAGTACCTGTTCGGCGAAAGCTACGGCACCACCCGTTCGGCGGTGCTGGCCAACATCCTCGGCCGCGCCAGCGTCGATCTCAACGGCGTGATCCTGCTGTCGCAGGTGCTCGACTTCGACGTCAAGATCGACCGCCCCGAGCGCAATCCGGGCCAGGACATGCCGTACGTGCTGGCCCTGCCCAGCTTCACCGCGGTGGCCTGGTACCACCACAAGCTGCCCGGCAACCCGGCCGACCTCGAGGACATGATCGAGAAGTCGAAAAAGTTCGCCGTCGACACCTACATGCCGGCGCTGTGGAAGGGCGCGCTGCTGGGCGACGTCGAGAAGCGCCAGATCGCCGAGCAGCTGCACACCTTCACCGGCCTGCCGGTGGACTACCTGATCAAGGCCGACCTGCGTGTCAGCGGCGGCATGTTCGAGCAGCACCTGCTGGGTGCCGAAGGCGATACCACCGGCCGCCTGGATGCGCGTTTCCGCGGTGCCTCGCTGGATCCGCTGAACAAGGACACCCAGTACGATCCGCAGTCGGCCGCGGTCGGCTCGGCCTACGTGTCCTCGTTCAACGACTACGTGCGCAAGACGCTGAAATTCGGCGACGGCATGACCTATCGCCTGCGCGCCGACATGGATCACTGGGACGATGAGCGCCATGTCGCCGCCGGCGGGCGCCGCGGTCGCAGCGCCACGCTCAACGTGATGGCCGACCTGGCCTCGGCGATGAAGCTCAATGGCAACCTCAAGGTGATGCTCAACGGTGGCTATTACGACCTGGCCACGCCGTTCTTCACCGCCCAGTACGAGATGTCGCATCTGCCGATTCCGGCGTCGTTGCAGAAGAACATCTCCTACCACTGGTACCCCTCGGGCCACATGGTCTACCTGCACGAGCCGTCGCTGAAGACCATGCACGAGAACATGGCCAGCTTCATTCAGGCCAATGCCGGCGGCGCGGATTGATCCCGCGTCATGGCCGGAGGACGGCCGGCCCGGAAGCGGCTGCCCGGGCCGCGCCGGGGGAACGGGGTGCAGCCGCTATAATCCGCCGACACATCACGCAATGAGCATGGAGTTCACGTGGCCGCCACGATGAAAGACGTCGCCATGGCCGCGGGGGTCTCGCCCAAGACCGTTTCGCGGGTCATGAACAACGAAGCCTCCGTGAGCGAAGCGAAGCGGATGAAGGTGCTCAAGGCGATCGCCGAGCTCAGCTACCGGCCGAACCTGTCCGCACGCAGCCTGCGTGGTGCCAAGTCCTATGCCATCGGGCTGGTCTACGACAATCCCAATCCGCACTACATCATCGCGCTGCAGGATGGCGCGCTCGCGGTCTGCCGCAAGCTGGGCTACGGCCTGCAGGTGCAGCCGTGCGACTCGAAGGCACCGAAACTGGCGCTGGAGCTGTGCGACGTGGTCCATCGGGCCAATCTGGCCGGCCTGGTGTTGGCACCGCCGATGTCCGAGAAGCTGGAGCTGATCCGGTTCCTGGCCAAGGCGAAGATCCCGTTCGTGCGCATCCTGTCCGCGCCGAAGGACCCGCAGGACGGCTATCCCTGCGTCTACGTCAACGACCGTGCCGCCGCCTATGCGATCACCGCGCACCTGATCAAGCTGGGCCACATCCGCATCGGCTTCCTGTGGGGTGCGCGCAAGATGAGCTCCAGCCTGCAGCGCTACCAGGGTTACGTCGACGCGCTGCGCGACCACGGCATCACGGTGGACAAGAAGCTGGCGGCCGAGGGTGACTACACCTTCGAGGACGGTTTCCGTGGCGCGCGCAAGCTGCTGGCGGCCAAGCAGCGGCCCACCGCGATCTTCAGCTCCAACGACGAGATCGCCGCCGGCGCGCTGGCGGCGGCACGCTCGGTCGGCATCAACGTGCCGTACGACCTGTCCATCGCCGGTTTCGAGGACAGCCCGTTCTCCAAGCAGTCCTGGCCGGCGCTGACCACCGCGCATCAGGAAATGGACAAAGTGGCCGAATACGCCACGCGATTGTTGATCGACCAGTTCGGTGACGGTCCCGCGACGATGGCCAACAAGGGCTTCAGTCCGGTGCTGATCTCGCGCGAATCCACCGCGCCGCCGCGCGCCACGGGCGGATGACCGCCACGGCTGGCTGTCCCTGACGATCCGGATGCGGCAAAGTGGCGGCCTGTTTTCACAGGATATCGTCGACATGGCTGTTCCTCTTCACGTCATCGTTCTCGCCGCCGGCGCCGGCACCCGGATGAAATCGAGCCGGGCCAAGGTGCTGATGCCGCTGGCCGGGCGCCCGCTGCTGTCCCACGTGATCGACACCGCGCGCGGCCTGCAGCCGGCCGCGCTGCACATCGTCCACGGTCACTGCAGCGAGCAGGTGCAGGCCGCCTTTGCCGGACAGGCCGACCTGAACTGGGTACTGCAGGCCGAGCGGCTGGGTACCGGTCACGCCGTGGGCCAGGCGCTGGACGGCGTACCTGACGGTGCACGCGTGCTGGTGCTGTACGGCGATGTGCCGCTGACCCGGCTGGCGACGTTGCAGCAATTGGTGGCGCAGGATGAGGTGCTGGCACTGCTGACCATGCGACTGGTCGACCCGCGTGGCTATGGCCGCGTGTTGTGCGATGGCAACGGCTATGTGCGCGCGGTGGTCGAGGAAAAGGACGCTGACGACGTGCAGCGGGCGGTGGAGCTGGTCAATACCGGCATCCTGGTTGCCGATGCACAGGCCTTGCGTGGCTGGATCGGGCGGCTGGACCGCAACAACGCCCAGGGCGAGTACTACCTCACCGACGTATTCGGCATGGCCGCCGGCGAGAACCGCGCGGCGTTCAGCGTGGAGTGCGGCGACCCGATCGAGGCGGCCGGCGCCAACAATGCGCGGCAGCTGGCGGAGCTGGAGGACGCCTACCGCGAGCGTGCCGCGGTGGCGCTGATGGACGAAGGCGTGCGACTGGCGGATCCCCGTCGCATCGACGTGCGTGGCACGGTCACCGCCGGCCGCGACGTCGAGCTGGACATCGACGTGATCCTGGAAGGGCAGGTGGTGCTGGGTGATGACGTGCGCATCGGCGCTTTCACCCGCCTGCACGACGTGCAGCTGGCCAGCGGCACCGTGGTGCAGCCGCACTGCGACCTCGATGGCGTGGTCACCCACGGGCCGTGCACGATCGGCCCGTTCGCGCGCCTGCGGCCGGGCACCGAGCTGGAGGCCGGCGTGCATGTCGGCAACTTCGTCGAGACCAAGAAGACCCGGCTCGGCCAGGGCAGCAAGGCCAACCATCTCACCTATCTGGGCGATGCCGTGGTCGGCAGCGGCGTCAACGTCGGCGCCGGCACCATCACCTGCAACTACGACGGCGTGAACAAGTTCGTCACGCGGATCGAGGACGGCGCCTTCATCGGCTCCAACAGTGCGCTGGTCGCGCCGGTCGTCATCGGTGCCGGGGCCACCATCGGCGCCGGTTCGGTGATCACCCGCGACGCGCCGGCCGGCGAGCTCACCGTGGCGCGCGGAAAGCAGCAGACCTACCAGGGCTGGCAGCGCCCGGTGAAGCGCAAGTAGCGCGCCACCTCCCGCGCCCCTCGTTCCTCACGACGTCCGTCCTCAGGCGTAGCGCCAGCCGTCGATCTCCACCAGCAGCTCGCTGCGGCAGATGTCGCCATGCAGCAGCAGCATCGGCACGCCGGGAAGCCGCTGCTGCAGGAAGTCGCGCACGCGCGGCACGTCGGCGGCGTGGCGGACGTAGGTCTTCAGCGGAGAATGCGTGTCGAAGCCGGCGGTCATGCCGGCGCTGGCCAGCAGTGCCTCCAGATTGACCAGCGTCTCGCCCAGCTGGGCCTCCAGATCGTCCTGGTGTGCCGAGGCGTGGCCGACCACGGCGGCGGTGCCGGAGATGGCCAGCACGTCGTGTGCCGGCAGCGCCATCGCGCGCGCGAAGCTGGGCGGGGTGCGGCCGTATTGCCGCGGATAGCGCCAGGCGCTGACCTGGCGCGGATTTTCGACCCGCTGGCCGGGCTGGTCGCAGGCCAGCAGGTAGATCTGCAGGTGGTTCTCGTCGCCGAGGTGGCCGATTGCCGTGGCGGCGGGGAAGCCGTCGGCGAAGCATGTGCCCATGCCTCGTGCGCGGCCGTTGCAGAAGTGCTTGTAGCGTTCGGCATCGCCGTCGCCGCGGTTGATCGCGCCCAGATAATTCCAGATGCGCACCACGTGGCTTTCGGCGCGGCCGGCAACGAAGTCGCGCAGTGCCGCATAGGCGGCTTCCGCGCAGGCCTCGGTGCCGCCGTGCTCGCGTTCGTCCAGTTCAATGGCGACAAACAGCCAGCCCTCGCCGGCCGACCAGCGCAGTGCGTCGTGGCGGCCGCATTCGACCGGGCCGTCGACCTGCCACAGCTCCAGCGGGGCAGGTGCGTCGAAGGCCTCCAGCGCGACCTGCAGATAGCGCGGATCGTCGCTGGCCGGCGCATTGGCGGCAAAGCCGAAGGCGGCCAGCGCGCCGGGCTCGGCCAGTGCGACCGCGGCTTCGGCGTTGCGGTAGGCAATTCGTGGTGCGCGCCGCGGCAACGTGGCGGGCAGGGGGTGTTCACATCCTTGGAGCATCGTGCAGAACCGGGAACGACAAGACCGCTATGGTACACTCCGCGCCCATTGCCGCCGGGGGGAGGCAGGGCAATCAGGCATGGAATCGAGCATGGCGGAACAGACGGCAGCGCAGCATGAATTGGCGACCCTGATCGCGGAGTGCCTGAATCTCGAAGCGGGCACCGCCGAGACGATCGACCCCGACGCACCGCTGTTTGGCGGCGAGCTGGGCCTGGATTCCATCGACGCCCTGGAAATCGCGCTGGCGGTTTCGCGTCGCTACGGCTTCCAGCTGCGTTCGGACAACCCGGACAACCGGCAGATCTTCACCAGCCTGCGCACCCTGTCGGCGCATGTCGAGCAGCACCGCGCCGGCTGAGGCGGTTGCTCCGGCGATTTCCGCCGGCACGCCCGTCAGACCCGATGCATGGAACGGTGCCGAACCCGTCCGGCCCGCCGATCCGATGAGCGATCCGATGCCGCTTTCCGGCCCGCGCACGCCCCGCGGCTTCCGGCTGCACGGGTGGATGCTGCTGCCGGCATACCCGGTGCTGGCGATCGCTGGCGGGCTGACCGGGCGGCCGTTGTTTGCGTTGCTGGCGTTGGCCTTGCTGCTGACCGTGGTGATGCTGCCGCAGCTTTCTTCGCGCCGCGTGCTGCCATGGCTGGCCTGGGCCGGCGTGCTGGCGCTGTTGATGTTGGCATCGCATTACGCCGTGGCCGGGGTGCTGCTGGAGGCGGTGCCGGTCGTGATCAATGCCGCGCTGGCCTGCTGGTTCGGTCTGAGCCTGCGTTCCAGCGAGCCGCTGGTGGCTCGCTTCGTGGCGGTGATCGAGGGGCCGGGGCGGCTGCATCAGCCGGGCGTGGCCGATTACGTGCGCCAGGTCACCGGGTTCTGGACGCTGCTGCTGGCGACGCAGGCGCTGCTGTTGGCGGTGATGCTGTTGTGCGCCGAGCGCAGTGGTCTGCTGGTGCGGCTGGGGCTGAGCGTGCCGTGGCCGGTACCCGAACGTCTGGCGGCGACCTGGCTGCATCTGGGCGGTTATGTGCTGCTGGGGGTGGCCTTTCTGCTGGAGTACGCGTGGCGCCGCTGGAGGTTGCGTCATCTGGCGCATCCGGGCTTGCATCGGATGCTGCTGCAACTGGGCCGTCACTGGCCGCAACTGGTGCGCGGCCACGGAGCGGACGGCCGATGAGCGGCGGCACGTTCGAGCGCTCATGGCGCCTCGATCCGGCCCATCCCGCATTGTCGGGCCATTTTCCCGGTCGTCCGCTGGCACCGGGAGTGATGTTGCTGGAACAGGTCGCGCTGGCGCTGCACGACTGGCGCGGGCAGCGGCTGGCGCGGGTGCCTGAAGCCAAATTCGTGGCACCATGGCAGCCCGGGGAAACGGCGTGCGTGCGGCTGGTTGCCGTGGCGGATCACGCCACGCTCGCTCGCTTCGAGATCCGCGGCAATGGGGTAGTGCTGGCAAGAGGCCTGGTCGAGGGAACGGCATGAGCACCGACGAACACTGGCAGAGTCGCCCCGAGGGCGGCGGGCGCTTCGCGCTGTGGCTGATCCGCACCATCGCGCTGCGTGGCGGGCGACGGCTGGGGCGTGCATGCCTGTACCCGATCACGTTGTATTTCTACCTGCGCCGTGGTCCGGAGCGCCGCGCGTCGCGAGAGTATCTGGAGCGCGTGTTCCGGCGTCCGGCCTCGCCCTGGCAGGTGATGAAGCACCTCCACTGTTTCGCCGCCACCATCCTGGACCGGATCTTCCTGTTGGCACATGGCGAGCAGCCGTTCCGGATCGAAACCGAAGGACTGGAGCTGCTGGAGCGACGGCTGGGCCAGGGCCAGGGCGTGCTGCTGTTCGGTTCGCACCAGGGCAGCTTCGAGGCCTTGCGCGCGATCGGCGCACGTCGTCCGGGTACTTCGCTGCGGGTGGTGCTGGACAAGCAGAAGACGCCGGCCATGACCGAGCTGCTCGAAGCGCTGGCGCCGGAAGTGGGGGCTTGCGTGATCGACGCGGCGCAGGACGGCACCAGCATCGCGCTGGCGATGGCCGAGGCCTGCGCTGATGGCTCGTTGGTAGCCATGCTGGCCGACCGCGGGCGCGGCCATGAAGTACTGCGCCGTGCGCCGTTCCTCGATTCCACCGCGCCGTTCCCGATCAGTCCGTGGTTGCTGGCCCATACGCTGCAGGTGCCGGTGGTGCTGTGCTTCGGGCTCTATCTGGGCGGCAACCGCTACCGGCTGGTGTTCGAGCCGTTCAGCGAGCGGGTGGAGATTCCCCGGCACGATCGGGGTCCCGCGCTGGATGCGGTGATCGGCCGTTATGCGCAACGCGTGGAACACTACATCCATGTCGCCCCCTACAACTGGTTCAATTTCTATGATTTCTGGCAAGACGCGCCTGTGGCTGGCGAGCCTGTGGCTGCTGACGTGGGTGAGCGCGTCGGCGTCTGAACCGTCGCCGGCAGCCACCGCGATGATCACCGGCATGGGCCAGCCCGCGCCGGCGCACACCGCCTTTGCCGAGGCGCGCTTCATGCAGATGCTGGAGCGGCCGCTGGTGAGCTCCGGTGAGCTGGCTTGGCTGGGCGGTGACCGGTTGCAGCGACGAGTCGACCAGCCGCAGCGTGAAACCGCGACGATCGCCGATGGCGAGGTCACCCAGCAGCGCGAGGGCAAGCGCGCACGCCATTTCTCGCTGAAGCGCGCACCGCAGTTGCAGGTGCTGCTGGACAGCTTCGTGGCCTTGCTTGGTGGTGACGCGGCGCGTCTGCAGCAGGACTTCGAGATCACCGACGAGGGCGAGGCCGGCGGCCAGTGGGCGCTGACCCTGGTGCCGCGTGATCCGCGCGTGGGCAAGACCGTCGCCAGCATCCGCATCGACGGCGCTGGCAACCAGCCGCGCTGCATGCGCATGCAGGAAGCCGACGGCGACCTGGCGGTGGATCTGCTCGGCCCGCTGGCCGCGCAGATGCCGGTGCAGCCGACTCGCGAAGCGCTCGACGCGCTGTGCCGCGGCCGGCCCTGAAGATGCGTCAGGGCGCGCGCATCACCCTGTTGTTGCTGTGGCTGTTGCTGCTGGCGGCGCTTGGCGTCCTGGTGGCGCAGCGGCTGAAGGTCAGCACCGACCTGCGCAGTTTCATGCCGGCGCCGACCACGCCGGACCAGCGCTTGCTGATGGAGCAGGTCGGCGAGGGCCCGGGATCGCGTCTGCTGCTGCTGTCGATCAGCGGCCAGCCGGACGAGGCGCTGGCGGCGCTGAGCCAGGGCCTGGTCGCCGCCTTGAAGGACGATCCGCGCTACAGCCAGGTGGTCAATGGCAGCTTCGATCTCGGCGCGCTGGATGCCAGCCTGCTGCCGTACCGCTACCTGCTGTCGGACACGCTGGATACCCAGCCGATGGACGAGGCATGGCTGGCCGACCAGTTGCAGCAGCGACTGGATGACCTGTCCTCGCCCGCCGCCAGCCTGCTGAAAGGCCTGCTGCCGCGTGATCCCACGCTGGAGGTGCTGAAGTTGGCCGAGGCGTGGTCGCCACCGACCGCGCCGGAAGTGCGCGAGGGTGTGTGGTTCTCGCCGCAGGACGAAGCCTTGCTGCTGGTGCAGACCCGTGCCGCCGGCTTCGATCCGGATGCGCAGCAAGAGGCGATCGACGGTATCGAGCAGGCGTTCCATGCCCTGCCGGACAGCGCCAGTGCGCGGTTGCAGTTGAGCGGGCCGGGCTATTTCAGCGTGGTGGTCGGCGCGCAGACCCGCCAGCAGGCCGACTGGATCGGACGCATCTCCACGGTCGGCTTCATTGCCCTGCTGCTGCTGGCCTATCGCAGTTTTGCCTCGCTGCTGCTGTCGGCGTTGCCGATCGCCAGCGCGGCACTGGCCGGCATTGCCGCGCTGACACTGCTGTTCGCCGAGGTGCACGGGATCACCCTGGCGTTCGGCTTCACCCTGCTCGGCGTGGCGCAGGAATACCCGATCCGCGTGCTCAGCCATCGCCGTGCCGGTGAGGACGCGGTGGCCAGCGTGCGTGCCTTGTGGCCGTTGCTGCTGACCGCGATCGCCTCGGCCTGCATCGCGTATCTGGCCTTCTACGCCTCCGGCGTGAACGGGCTGAAGCAGCTGGCGGTGTTTACCATCGTCGGCCTGCTGGTGGCCGGTTTCAGCACGCGCTACCTGTTGCCACACCTGCTGCCGCAACGGGTACGTGACGTGGCCGCGATGCCGTGGCTGGCGCGGGCACGCGAACGGGTCGACCAGCTGCCACGACCGCGCTGGATTCCGTTGCTGGTGGCGGTGGCGATCGTGGCGATGCTGGGCCTGGCCCGCGGTCCGTTCTGGCAGGACAACCTGGCCGCGCTGACTCCGTTGCCGCAGGATCTGTTGCAGCACGACGCACGCCTGCGTCAGGCACTGGGCGCGCCCGACGTGCGCTACCTGCTGGTGCTGCACGCGGACAGCGCCGAGGACGTGCTGGCGCTGTCCAGCCGCCTGCAGCCGCGGGTCGATGCGCTGCTGGCCGATCACGCGGTGGATGCGCTGGAGCTGCCCTCGCGCTACCTGCCCACCGTGGCCGCGCAGCGCGCGCGCCAGCACAAGCTGCCGGATGCGGCGACCCTGCGCCGTGATCTGGACACCGCCCTGCAGGGCCTGCCGTTCCGCACCGACCTGTTCCAGCCCTTCCTCGACGACGTGGAGGCGGCCCGCCAGTTGCCGCCATTGACGCCCGAACGCTACGCGCAGACGCCGCTCGGCCAGCGCCTGGCGGCGATGCTGGTTGAGCGCGACGGCCACTGGCTGGGGCTGGGCACGGTCAGTGGCGTGCACGACGTCGCCGCCTTGCAGACCTTGGGGCAGGACAGCCACGGCGCGGTACGGCTGCTCGATCTGAAGGCGGCTTCCGAATCGCTGGTGGTCGATTACCGCACGCGCATCCTGCGCGCCCTGCTGGCTGCCACCGCACTGCTGGTGCTGACCATCACGCTGGCGCTGCGCAGCCTGCGCCGTGCCTGGCACGTGCTGGCGCCGATGACCCTGGCCACCTTCCTGGTGCTGGCAGTGGAGCGCGTGGCCGGCATCGAGATCTCGCTGTTCCATCTGGTCGCGCTGATCCTCGCCGGCGGGCTGGGCCTGCACTACGCGCTGTTCTTCGAGCGCGACACCGGCGACCCGGCGGAGCAGCGCCGTACCCTGCACGCCACCCTGGTCTGCGTGCTGTCCGCGCTGCTGGTGTTCGGCATGCTGGCCTGGGCCACGATTCCGGTGCTGCGCGCGATCGGCCTGACCGTGAGCCTGGGCGTGGCCTTCCATTTCTGTCTTTCGATCCTGATGGCACCCCATGCTGGACAAGAGTGACTGGGCCCACCTGATCCCGCACGCCGGCACCATGTGCCTGCTCGACGCGGTGCAGGCCTGGGACGAACGCACGATCCACGCGACCAGTGAAAGCCACTGTCGCGCCGACAACCCGCTGCGCGGCGAACACGGCCTGCACGTCATCCATCTGGCCGAATACGGTGCGCAGGCGACCGCAGTGCACGGCGCGCTGCGCGCTCGCGCCAGCGGCGACGAAACCGTGCGTCCGGGCATGCTGGTGAGCCTGCGTGACGTGCAGCTTGCCGGGGAATGCGTCGATCAGCTGGATGGTCATCTGGACGTCCATGCCACCTGCCTGCATGCCGATCAGGGTGGCGCCCAGTACCTTTTTCGCGTCGAGCATCGCGGCCGGGTGCTGGCCAGCGGACGGGCGACCGTCCTGCATCCGTCGGCCTCGCATTGACGCCCGACACGTGGCGGTGTGATGCTTTCAGGCTCACTGCCAGCCGCGCTGGATGCTCGCCTGGCAGATGATGTTGCCGATGCCGCCATGGCATCCGGCAGGGGTCCGGGCCTTCGCGCCCGATGACATGGCACCCGGGCAGCACCGGCGGCCACTACCTTGAATTCACCAAGGGGGAATGAGATGCGCAGCTCGCAGCAGGGTCACGTCGATACCGCGATCAACCACCGCCGCATGCGGCATCGGCCGCTGGCCCTTGCCTGCGCTGCAGCGCTGGGCATGATGGCCGGAATGCTTCTGTCGCCACCTGTCGTGGCGGCCGTCACCACCAGTCAGGGCGGCACCGGCGGTGTCGGTGGCGATAGCTATGGCGGCAGTGGCGGTGCCGGCAACGGCAGCGGTGGCCAGGGCGGTGCCGGCCTCGTCGGCTTGCCCGCCGATGGCGGCAATGGTGGCGCCGGCGGTCATGGTGGCTCGGCCATCAGTGCCGGCGGCGCCGGCGGCAGCATCGGCGCGACCACCGTCGGCGGTGTCTCGGTCGCTGGCGGCGACGGGGGGGAGGGCCAGTTCGATCCGGGTACGTCCTACATGAGCGGTGGTGGTGGCGGCGGTGGCGCGGGCGTCTACACGCTGGACGCCAGCATCAACCTCGCCACCGGACTGACCCTCAGTGGTGGCCACGGTGGCGCTGGCGGCGAGGGCGATCGCATTGCCGGTGGCGGCGGCGGTGGTGGCGCCGGCCTGGTCGTGCTGTCGAGCACCGCCACCATCGACAACGCCGGCAACATCGCCGGCGGCGCCGGTGGCAATGGCGCGAGCGGGCAATGGGGCGGCGGCGGTGGCGGTGGTGGTGACGGCATCCTGCTGCTCGGCGGGGCGGGCGTGCTCACCAATACCGGCAGCATCGTCGGCGGTGCCGGTGGCCAGGGTGGTCCCGCCAGCTACTACCCCGGCAGCCATGGCGGTGGTGGTGCCGGCGTCAATCTCGGCAGCGACGGCAACACGGTCATCAACAGCGGCACGATCGTCGGCGGCTCCGCCATCGGCGGGTCGCTCTTCGGCGGTGCCAGCGGCGCGGGCATGATCGCCGGCAACGGCTCGCAGGTGACCAACCAGGTCGGCGGCAGCATCATCGGTGGCGAGGCCAGCGGTACCGGAAGCGTGGGCGGCCAGGGCATCGTCGCCACCACCAGTGGCGCGCAGACCATGGCCATCGACAACCACGGCAGCATCGTCGGCGGCACGGGCGGCCGTTCCCTCGGGGGAAGCACGCCAAACGGCACCGGCGGGCAGGCGATCGCCGCCAGTGGCAATGTCTCGATCACCAACGACGGCACGATCGCCGGCGGCCACGGTGGTGGCATCGGCGGTGGCCGTGGTGGCATCGGCATCGACATCGTTGTCGTCGACGGCGAGCAGGCCACGATCACCAACCTCGACGGCGGCGTGATCCAGGGCGGCTACGGTGGCGACTTGAGCAGTGGGAATTTCGGCGGCGCCGGCATCCGTGCCGACGGCAACGTCACCATCGTCAACCAGGCCGGTGCCTCGATCCTCGGTGACGAGGGCGGCTTGAGCGACATCAGCACGGCCGGCGGCACCGCGATCGGCGCCGCCAACGGGGTCAGCATCGACAACAGCGGCCTGATCGCCGGTACGGGAGGCCTCGGCGCCCGCTCCGCCATCACCGCGCACGAGGCGTCCATCGTCAATCGCGCCGGCGGCTCGATCATCGGCGGCAACGGCCAGGGCGATAGCGCCGGTGCGGTCGCGATCTCCTCCAGCGGCGGCACCCGCATCGACAACGCCGGCAGCATCGTCGGCGGCCATGTCGACAACAGTGGCGCACAGGCCGATGCCGTGCTGCTTGCCGGTGGCGGCAACACGTTGCAGCTGCTGGCCGGTTCCAGCATCACCGGCGATATCGTCAGCATGAGCGGCTCCGGTGCGGGCGGCGACAGTTTCATCCTCGGCGGCGATGTCGACGCGCCCGGCGGCAATGCGTTCGACGTGGGCACGGTTATCGGATTCGCCGACTACCGCAAGTCCGGCGCCAGCCGCTGGACCCTGACCGGCACCGGCTCGGCCGGCCAGCTCTGGACCATCGAGGACGGCAGCCTGGTGGCCGACACCCAAAGCCTGGTCACCGACGTGACCGACAACGCCACGCTGGTGTTCGATCAGGCTGTCGATGGCATCTATGCCGGCATCGTTTCGGGCAGCGGCAACCTGGTCAAGCAGGGCGAAGGCACCCTGACGCTGACTGGCAACAGCAACTACACCGGCGGCACCACGATCACGGCCGGCACGCTGCAGATCGGCAACGGCAGCACGGACGGCGCGATCATCGGCGACGTCGCCAACGCGGGCACCTTGGTGTTCGATCGCAGCGACGATGTCGCCTTCGACGGCGTGGTGTCCGGCATTGGCTCGCTGGTGCAGCAGGGCGAAGGCAGCCTGGCGCTGACCGGCGACAGCAGCTACACCGGCGGCACCACGATCACGGACGGCACGTTGCAGATCGGCAACGGCGGCACGACCGGTTCGATCGTCGGTGACGTGGCCAACGCGGGCACGCTGGCCTTTGACCGCAGCGATGCCATGACCTTCGCCGGCGTCGTGTCCGGCGGCGGTTCGCTGGTGCAGCAGGGCAGTGGCGCGCTGACCCTGGATGGTGACAGCGGCGCGTTCACCGGCGACACCGAGGTGCGCAGCGGCAGCCTGGTCGTCGGCGGCACGGCGGGCAACGGTGCGGTGCTTGGTGGCGATGTGTTGGTGAATACGTCGGCCACGCTGGCCGGCCATGGCCACATCGGCGGTGACGTGGAAGTGCGCTCGGGCGCACACCTGTCCGCCGGCAGTGCCACGGCAGCCATCGGCGATCTGGATATCGGCGGCAACCTGGCGCTGTCCGCCGGCAGCCACGTCGATGTCGATCTCGGCACGCCGCTGGCCGACTTCCAGCCCTTCGGCGCCAGCGACCATGTCACGGTGGCCGGCGACCTGACCCTGGCCGGCGTCACGGTCGACGTCGCCGATGCCGGTGGCCTGGGTGCGGGCCTGTACAACGTGATCCGCTGGGACGGCAGCCTGAGCGGTGGCGAGAGCGATATCGCCCTCGGCAAGGTGCCAGCCGGTTCGAGGCTGTCGCTGCAGCTGTTGTCCGCGCAGCGCCAGCTCAACCTGATCGACACGCGGGGGCTCACCCTGAATGTCTGGAATGCCAACGGCAAGGCCGACGCCACGCGCATGGGCGGTGGCGACGGCACATGGTCGACCACCTCGCCGGTGTGGACCGACGCCAAGGGCACGGCACCGAACGCGGCGATGGTGCCGCAGCCCGGTTTCGCCGTGTTCGGTGGCGATGCCGGCACGGTGACGATCGACGGCGGCGATGGTGATGTCAGCGCCACCGGCATGCAGTTCGCCGTCGACGGCTACCGGCTCACCGGTGATGCGCTGACCCTGGTGAAGAACGCCGATGGTGATGCGCCGATCATCCGCGTCGGCGACGGCAGCGCCGCCGGTGCATCGACGCGCGTGGGCATCGATGCCGTGCTGGCCGGCAGCGACGGCCTGGTCAAGACCGACCAGGGCACCCTGGTACTGGGCGCGGCCAACACCTTCAGCGGTGGCGTGACCGTCAACGGCGGCACGCTGTCCGTCGCCGACGACGGCAACCTGGGCGATGCCTCCAATGGACTGACACTGGACGGTGGCGTGCTGGAAGTGACCGGCACCGGCTTCAACACGACGGCCCGCGACATCGTGCTGGGCGACCACGGCGGCGGCTTCGCCATCGACGCGGCGGATGCCACCTTCACCGTGGCCTCGTCGCTGGATGGCAAGGGCGCACTGGCCAAGCGCGGTGCCGGCACGCTGGCGCTGACCGGCGCCAACAGCTACACCGGCGGCACCACGATCACGGCCGGCACGCTGATCGGCGATACCACCAGCCTGCAGGGCGACATCGCCAACGATGCGGTATTGCGCTTCGACCAGCAGGCCGATGGTCGCTATGCCGGTGCGTTGTCGGGTGGCGGCGTGCTGGACAAGCGCGGTGCCGGCACGCTGGCGCTCGACGGCGACAGCCACGCCTATGCCGGCAGCACCCGGGTGCGTGCCGGCGGACTGGCCGTGGACGGCAAGCTGGGTGGCGAGCTGGTGATGGATGCCGGCACGCGGCTGTCCGGCACCGGCACGCTGGAGAATCTCGACCTTGCCGGCACCCTGGCGCCGGGCCATTCGATCGGCACGCTGACGGCCAGCGGCGACGTGGTGATCCGCGATGACGCCAGCTACGAGGTGGAAACCGATGCCTCCGGCCACAGCGACCGGCTGGCCGTCGCCGGACATGCCACGTTGCAGGGTGGCTCGGTGCTCAACCTGGCCCGCGATGGCGCCTATGCGACGCAGACCACCTACACCATCCTCACCGCCGACGGCGGCGTGAGCGGCACGTTCGGCGGCGTCACCAGTTCGCTGGCCTTCCTCGATCCGACGCTGGTCTACGACGCCCATGCCGTGCAGCTGACCCTGGTACGCAACCAGGTGGACTTCTGCGCGGTGGCGACCACCGCCAACCAGTGCGCCACCGGCCAGGCGATCCAGCACCAGGGCGACGGCCCGCTGCACGAAGCGTTGGTCACGCAGGATGCGGAACATGCGCGCGAGGCGATGGCGCAGTGGTCGGGCGAGTCGCTGGCCTCGACCCGCACGGCATTGCTGCGCGACAGCCGCTTCGTGCGTGAAGCGATGAGCGAGCGCCTGCATCGCGCGGACTCGGCACGTGATGACGCCCGCGCTCTTGGCAGCAGCGCCGGCGCGATCTGGATGCACGGCTGGGAGCACGCCGGTCGGGCCGATGGTGACGGCAATGCCTCGCAGGCGAAGTCGAATGGTCATGGCCTGTTGCTCGGCGTGGACGCGCCGCTCGGCGACCACCTGCGTGCCGGCATCACCGGAGGCCAGGGCCAGGACGATCTGCGGGTCGACGCGCTGCACGACACGGCCAGCGTGAAGAGCCGTCATCTGGGCTTGTATGCCGGTGCCCGGTGGGGCGGATGGCAACTGGATGCCGGTGTGGCGCAAAGCTGGCATCGCATCCGCAGCACGCGTCACATCGATGTCGTGTTGCCGGCCACGTTGCAAGCGGACTACCACGGTCGCAGCCGTCAGGCCCAGCTCGAGGGCAGCTACCGTTTCGCCATGAGCCGGGGCAGCGTGCAGCCGTTCGTGAATCTCGCCTACGTCGCCGCGCATACCGACGCGCTGGACGAACACGGTGGTGTCACGGCACTGCACAGCGCCGGTGAAACCAGCGAGGCCGGCTTCGGCACGCTGGGCGTGCGCGGGCTGTGGACCCTGGCCGGTACCGGCGCGGAAACCAGCGCGATCTACGGCACGTTGGGCTGGCGGCACACCTTCGGCGACCGGGTGCCGCTGGCGCAGCAGCACTTTGCCGATGGCGAGCGTTTCACCGTCCGTGGCGCACCGCTGATGGCCAACGCGGCGGTGCTGCAACTGGGCGTCGACGCGGCGCTGTCCGGTCGTACCCGGCTGCGCGCCGGCTACGACGGCGTGCTGGCCGGCGACGGCAAGGACCACGCGGTCAAGCTGACGCTGGAGGTGGCCTTGTGAGTCTGCGCTAGACTCGCGCCCCCTCCCTCAAGGTGACGGCCATGACCGAACCGGTACATCCACGCTGCGCCCTGGTTACCGGCGGCAGCGGTGATCTGGGCACGGCGATCTGCCACGCGCTGGCTGCCGCAGGCCACCGCGTGGTGGTGCACGCCAACCGGCACCGTGCGCAGGCCGAGGCGGTGGTATCGGCGATCAAGGCCGCCGGCGGCGCTGCGCAGGCGGTCGCCTTCGACGTCACCGACGCGGCGGCCACCACGGCGGCGCTGGAGGCCTTGCTCGCCGAAGGGCCCATCCACGCGGTGGTCAACAATGCCGGCATCCACGACGACGCGCCGATGGCGGGCATGAGCCAGGCGCAGTGGCACCGGGTGATCGATGTGTCGTTGCACGGCTTCTTCAATGTGACCCAGCCGTTGCTGCTGCCGATGGCACGATTGCGTTTCGGCCGGATCGTCACGGTCAGTTCGGTGGCGGCCCTGTTCGGCAATCGCGGCCAGGCCAACTACGCTGCAGCCAAGGCCGGGCTGCACGGTGCCACTCGCTCGCTGGCGCGCGAGATGGCCTCGCGCGGGATCACCGCGAACGTGGTTGCTCCCGGCGTGATCGCCGGCCGCATGGCCGAGACCGCCTTCCCGCCCGAACGCATCCGTGCCGAAATACCCGCCCAGCGCGCCGGCAAGCCGGAGGAGGTCGCCGCCCTGGTCGCCTTCCTGTGCTCCGACGCCGCCGCCTACATCAACGGCCAGGTGATCGGCGTCAACGGCGGCATGGGATGACAAAGCGAGAAGTGAGCGGAGAAGCGAGGAGTGAGTGAAGAGGAGTGAGAAGTGAGAGAAAGCAGCCGCCTTCATGCGGCTCCCGGCTGCGAGCTCTTGCTCTTCTCTCTCCACTCACTCCTCTTCACTCACTCCTCGATTGTCGGTTTGCCGCGCGAGCGCCGGTAGCTGGCCACGATGTGGCCGTAGTGCAGTACGCGGCCGATGGTGTAGGTGGTGATGCGGGTGATGTCGCGCACCGGCTTGAGGTGGCTGGGGCGGAAGCTGGCCTGGTAGCGCGAGGCGATCGGCACCGAGACCACGCCGATCTGTTTCTCGCGGCAGGCGGCGATCAGGATGGCGGCCTCGAACACGAAGTGCTCCGCCGGCAGATCGACCAGTTCCAGCGCGGCGCGCGGATACCAGCGCTGGCCGCTCTGGGTGTCGGCCACCGGCTGTGCGCAGGCCCAGGAAATGCCCCAGTCGGCCACCGCGTTGGCGCGGCGGCGGCCTTTGGGTTGCTGCTCGCGTTCGAGCAGGCGTGCACCGATCACCAGGTGGTCGGGGTGGCGGGCAGCGGCAGCGGCGATTCGCGGGATGTCGGCGGCCAGATGCTGGCCATCGCCGTCCATCGTCAGCACCGCGCCGAAACCTTGTCGCAGCGCCTCACGGAAGCCGTGGCGCAGCGCCTCGCCCTTGCCCTGGCGCTGCTGGTGACGCAGCAAGGTCACCGGCAGCCCGGCGACGATCTCCGCCGTGCGGTCCCGCGAGCCGTCGTCGACCACGATCACCGGGACGTCCAGGGCCAGTACGGACTCGACCACCGACTGGATCGCGGCTTCTTCGTCAAGGCAGGGAATCAGTACGCACCAGCGCAGATCGGGGGGATTCAAGGAGCCTTCTCCATGGCGATCTCCAGATCCAGTGACGGGGTGGCGGTCAGGTGGAAGGATCCGCCATCGCCGGCCAGTGCGGCAAGCAACGGCAGTCCTTCCGCCGAGGGGTTGGCCCGGCGCCAGTCGTCCAGCGGCTCGGGCAGCGCGCTGGCCGGTCGGGTCGGAACCAGTGTCATCCGCAGTCGTGCCAGCGTGCGGGCACCGGCCACGGGCGAGATCACCAGCGCACTGCCGAAGGGCTGACGGCAGCGGGTGAGCTCAGCCAGCAGGCCACGGCCGGCGATATCACTGCAGACCAGCAGCACCGGGGATTGCGTGGCCAGCGCCTGGCTGGCGGCTTCCAGCAGGCCGGCACCGAAACTGGCGCGTTGCGCGGCTACCGCGGTGGATGGTGCATGGCAGCCGGTGGCAATGGTCCAGTAGCCCACGGCGGCGTTGTGCACCGAGTTGTGGAAACGGGTGGGCGACAACTCGGCGGGTGCGTTTGCCAGCGTGGCGCACATGTAGTCGGTGATCGCCTGATCACCGTGCGAGGACGCGAACACGCAGGCCAGGCCGGCAGCCTCGTGACCGCTCATCGCCACCGCCTGGCCGGCAACCTCGACCGCCAGCAGCACGCTTTCCGGCGCACGGCGGCGTTCGTTCGGCGGCAGCGTGGCCGCGGCTGGGCGCGGCGGTGGCGGGGTGATGGCCTGGCCAGCCAGTTGCTGGCGCAGCGCCGCGAAATCAGCCAGCTGCGGTGACCACAGGCCGACACCTTCGACAAATACGGTCAACGCGCTCATGCGTGGAACCCTGCGCGGGCAAAGGCCAGACAGGCGTTGTTGCCGCCGAAGCCGAATGAATTGCTCAACGCCACGTCGATGCGTGCCGACTCGTTGCGCCAGGCAAACTGCGGGCCACAGGCGGGGTCGGGCGTGTCGGCACCGAGGTTGCCCGGTACCAGCCCGTGCTCGATCGCCTGCAGTGCGATCGTCGCCTCGAGGATCCCGGCCGCGCCCAGGGTATGGCCGGTGAAGCCCTTGGTCGAGCTGGCCCGCGTGGTGGCGGGGAAGCGTCGCGCCACCAGCGCCGCCTCCACCTCGTCGTTCTTCTGGCTGGCCGTGCCATGCAGGTTGATGTAGCCGACCCGAGCGACGTCCAGGCCGGCGCGGGCCAGCGCCGCGTCCAGCGCCAGCTCGGCACCCAGACCCTGCGGATGCGGGGTGGACATGTGGTGCGCGTCACTGGCTTCGCCGTAGCCGATCAGCCGTGGTGCATCGGAGGCGACGTCGGTCCGTTCCAGCAGGGCGAAGCCGGCGGCCTCGCCGATCGAGATGCCATTGCGTGCCGCATCGAACGGACGACAGGGTCCGGACGACACCAGTTCCAGCGAGTTGAAGCCGAACAGCACGCTGTCACACAGCGTGTCCACGCCGCCGACCAGGGCGGCGTCGACCAGGCCCAGCCGGATCATCCGCTCGGCGTTGGCGAACACCTTGGCGCTGGACGAGCAGGCGGTGGAGACGGTCAGGCAGGGGCCTTCCAGCGCCAGTGCCTCGGCCACGAAGGCGGCCAGCGAGTGAGGTGCGTGGATCAACGGCCGCTGCAGGTCGTCGGGAAAACGGCCGTCGGGGGTAAGCCGGCGATAGGCCTCCTCGGTGGCGCCGATGCTGGCGGTGGAAGTGCCCAGCAACACCGCCACGCGCGAGGCGCCATGGCGCTCGCGCGCGGCATGCACGTGGCCGAGGAAGTCGTCCTGCGCCAGGCCCAGCCAGGCCAGTCGATTGTTGCGGCAATCCCAGTGCGCCAGCGAGGTGGGCAGGGTGGTGTCTTCGACGCCATCGACGCGGCCGATCCAGCACGTCAGTGGCGCGCTGCTGATGTCGTTCGGACGCAGGCCGCTGCGAGCCTGTCGCAGGGCGTCAAGCTGGGCGCCCAGACCGTGGCCCAGCGCTGAACTGGCGGTGTAGGCGGTAACGGTGAGAGGGGTCATCGGATCAAACATCGCGAAAGCCTAACGGCGGTGCCGACGAATGCCTAGGGATGCTTTGATCTGTTCAGCGCAGGCGTCACCGTTTCTGTCTGTTCGCAGCTGTGTGGCGCACTGACGAAAGCAGGCGTCGGCCTGTCGAGGAAGTGCGCCGCGCAGATGTGGACAGACAGAAACGGCCCCAATTGCTTGAAAATGAAAGATGGGGTGATGTCCAGAAGGTCCGCACGCGACCGCGCGCGCCTTGCCAAGGCGGCCAGCCTTGCCGGCGCCACGCACGATCACGTGCGAACCTTCTGGACACCATGCACGCCTGTGCGGAATAGATCAGAGCATCCCTAGGGATGCCTTGATCTGTTCAGCGCAGGCGTCACCGTTTCCGTCTGCCGACAGGTTCGTGGCGTGCTGATCCGGGATCTCGTGTCACCGATGGCAAGGGTGTGGCGAACGTTGTCATCCCGCTAAGCTGTTGCTGTCCCCACCGGCTCAGATTCCACTTGTCCCTGCCGCGAAACCCCTGGAAATACCTGCGCGATCCCGACGTGCTGCATGCGGCAGTCGTCGCCGCACTGGTTCTGCTGCTCAGTGGCGGCCTGGTGTGGCTGGGCTATGCCGCGCATATCCTGCGCATCGCGATACGCAGCCCGTTGCTGCCGCCGCGACGCATGACCGTTCTGGTGTTCGGGCGCCGTCTGGAAGACGACGCACCGGGGATCGATTACCGCTGGCGCCTGCAGCGGGCCCTGGAGCTGGTGCGGCGCCAGCACGCCAGCCGTTTGTTGCTGCTCGGTGGCTGCAGTGGCGGGCACATCAGCGAGGCAGCGGTGGGCCATGACTGGTTGCGGCAGCAAGGCCTGCGGGACGAGGTACCGGTCGTGCTGGAGCAGGACTCGGTCGACTCGCTGGAGAACCTGCGCCAGGCCCGTCGCCTGTTGCAGGCCGAAGGGGGAGTGCCGCCGGTGGCCTTGGTCACCAGTCGCTACCACCTCGCACGCTGCCTGATGCTGGCGCGCCGGCTCGGCTTCGATGCCCTGCCGGTGGCGGCCGAGGCCAGCATGCCGTGGCGCGTGCATTACCTCGGCCGGATCGTGCTGGAGGCGTCGTATCTGATGTGGATCGACATCGGCGTGCGCTGGGCCCGGCTGATCGGCAACGAGCGCATGGCCGCGCGCATCAGCTGATCCGCCACGCGGCTGATCCAGCGCAGGCCCGCGCGACGTCGCGCCGCATGGCCGGCGCGGCGGCTCTTGCTAAGCTCGCCGCATTGTCCAAGCCAAGAGTCCGACGATGAGCGAGCAGGCCGACCGTGCCGAAAACTTCCTGCGTGAACTGCAGGACCGCATCTGTGCCGCGATCGAGGCGGCCGACGGCAGTGCGCGCTTCGAGGAGGACGCCTGGCAGCGCCCCGCCGGCGGCGGTGGCCGCACCCGCGTGCTGCGCGACGGCGCGGTGTTCGAGCAGGCCGGGGTGAACTTCTCGCGCGTGTCCGGCAACCAGTTGCCACCCAGCGCCACCGCACACCGCCCCGAGCTGGCCGGCGGCAGCTTCGTCGCCACCGGCGTGTCGCTGGTGCTGCACCCGAAGAACCCGCACGTGCCCACCACCCACGCCAACGTGCGCTACTTCGAAGCCAGCAAGGAAGGCGTGGAGCCGGTGTGGTGGTTCGGCGGCGGCTTCGACCTGACCCCGTTCTATCCGGTGGACGAGGACATCCGCCACTGGCACGGCGTGGCGCGTGACCTGTGCCAGCCCTACGGCGACGAGGTCTACCCGCAGTACAAGAAGTGGTGCGACGAATACTTCCACCTCAAGCACCGCGGCGAGACCCGCGGCGTCGGCGGCCTGTTCTACGACGATCTGAACGAGGGCGGCTTCGAGCGCTGCTTCGGCTTCACCCGCGACGTCGGCCAGGGCTTTCTCGACGCCTACCTGCCGATCGTCGAGCGCCGCAAGGCCACGCCGTGGACCGAGCGCGAGCGCGAGTTCCAGCTCTACCGCCGCGGCCGCTACGTCGAGTTCAACCTGGTCTGGGACCGCGGCACCCTGTTCGGCCTGCAGTCCGGCGGCCGCACCGAATCGATCCTGATGAGCCTGCCCCCGCGCGTGCGCTTCGAATACGCCTACGAGCCCGAGCCCGGCTCGGCCGAAGCCAAACTGGCCGAATACCTCCAGCCGCGCGATTGGCTGTGACGCAGAGCGGGCACCGCCCGCAGCTTCCTGCTCCGGCTGGTGCCGGGAGCAGGACAGGCCGGAGAGCCGCACGCATCGTCGGGCGGTGCCCGACCTGCGCAACTGGCGAGGAGTGAGAAAAAGCACAGCCTGCAGCTGCTGCTTCTCACTCACTTCTCACTCCTCTCCACTCACTCCTCGCCCTTACGGCTTGTCGCCGCTGAACTTCACCACCGTGGCGCCCTTGACCGGCCCGATCTGCGCGCTGTCGCTGACTTTCAGCGTCACCTCGCGGCGGAATTCCAGCGTGCCTTGCACCACCGCGTGCGGGCCGATCACCACCACCGGGTTGCGGCTGCTGTTGTTGAACCAGCCGTGCGGCTTGTCCACCACGATGCCGCCTTCGACCTGCGAGCCGGCGCCGATGGTGATGTCGCCGGCCACGGTTTCCAGGCCACCGGCGACATGCGCCGCATCCAGGCTGATCGCGCCGTTGACGTTCTCCACGTGACCGCCGACATCGGCACCGTGGCCCAGGGTGATGCTGCCGTTGACCGCCTCGACATCACCACTGACGCGGCTGTTGCTGCCCAGCTGGATCGAACCGTTGACGGTCTCCAGTTCCTTGGCTTGGGCGCCGTCGCCCAGTTCCACCGCACCGTTGACCGTGCTGGCCTCCTCCACGGTGGCGCCGGCGCCGATGTAGACCGCGCCATTGACCGAGTTGACGTCACCGGCGTGCTGGCCGGCCGCGACCCGGGCGGCACCGTTGATCTTGTCGATGTCACCGTCCTTGGCGGTGGCCAGCAGGGGCAGGCCCAGCGCGAGGGCGGTGAACATGAAAACCGTCGAAAGGCGACGCATGGCGAACTCCTCGATTGGATGAGGCCCTTGAGATGCCGCGCCGGAACGAAAGGTTTGCCATGACCTGTGGCAGGGTGCGCATTGACGCTGCCGGGTCGCGCTTGCACCATCCCGGTTTCATCCGTTGCCGAGTCCTCCCATGCACAAGCTTGTCCTGATCCGCCACGGCCAGTCCCAGTGGAACCTCGAAAACCGTTTCAGCGGCTGGGCCGATGTCGACCTGACCGAGCAGGGCATGGCCGAGGCCCGCGAGGCCGGCCGGCTGCTGACCGAGGGCGGCTTCAGCTTCGACGTGGCGCACACCTCGGTGCTCAAGCGCGCGGTGCGCACGCTGTGGGGCGTGCAGGACGAAATGGGCCTGATGTGGCTGCCGGTGGTCACCGATTGGCGCCTCAACGAACGCCACTACGGCGGCCTGACCGGCCTGAACAAGGCCGAGACCGCGCAGCAGTACGGCGAGGATCAGGTGAAGATCTGGCGCCGCAGCTATGACACCCCGCCGCCGCCGCTGGATCGCGCCGCCAACGAATCGGTGCACGACCCGCGCTACGCGAAGCTCGACCCGAAGGACATCCCCGACACCGAATGCCTCAAGGACACCGTGGCCCGCGTGCTGCCGTACTGGCACGAGGTGCTGGCCCCGGCGATCAAGGCCGGCCAGCGCGTGCTGGTCGCCGCCCACGGCAACTCGCTGCGCGCCCTGGTGAAGTACCTCGACGGCATCTCCGACGACGCCATCGTCGAACTGAACATCCCCAACGGCGTGCCGCTGGTCTACGAATTCGACGACAACCTCAAGCCCCTGCGCCACTACTACCTCGGTGACGCCGATGCCATCGCCGCGAAGATGGCGGCGGTGGCGAATCAGGGGAAGAGCCGGTAGTGGGGAATCGGGAATGGGGAATGGGAAGAGCCAAAGCGTCGCCAGCGTGCGAGCTTTTCCCATTCCCTATTCCCCATGCCCCATTCCCGGCAAAAGCATGACATTCGTCAGTCGTTCCGTTCTTCCGGTCAGCTTAAGCTGATCGGCATCACTCCCCGGACAACGTCATGCCTGCGCATCTGACCAACTACCTCATCATGGTTCCGCTGCTGGCCTGGATGGTGTGGCGACGGGTCAGTCGGCAGTTCGGGCGGCAGCCGATCCAGCGCAAGCGGATGGTGTTCCGCATCGTGGTGTTCGCGGTGATCGGCGTGTTGCTGTCGTTGGGCGGATTGCACAAGCCGGCACTGGCGGAAGGATTGCTGGGCGGCGCGTTGCTCGGCGCGGGGCTGGGCCTGCTGGGCTTGCGGCTGACCCGGTTCGCGATCGATCCGGTCAAGGGCGACTGCTACGTGCCCAATCCGTGGATCGGCGCACTGCTGACCGCGTTGCTGCTGGGCCGGTTGGCCTGGCGCTTCTTCGCGATGGCGCCGCTGATGCAGCAGGGCGCGAACGGCACCAACCCGATGCAGACGATGGGCTACGCCTCCAGCCCGCTGACCATGCTGGTGATCGGCCTGCTGGTGGGCTACTACATCGCCTACTTCAGCGGCCTGCTGATCCACCACCGCCGCTTCCAGCAGACGCAAGGCAATCCAGCGTAGGAGCCCGCTCGCGGGCGATGCTCTGGGCTTGCGCAGGGAATGGGGAATGGAGAACAGGGAATAAAAGCAAAAGCATCGCCCGCGAGGGGACTCCTGTGCCGGGCGATGGCAGCTCTACGGCGCGATGCTGATGTCGATCTCGATCGGGTAGGCGTTGCCGTCCCCGGAGGCGGGCGGTGGCGGTGGGGTGAATTTCGCGAAGCCTTCGGCGACGCACACGGCGACCGGGGTGGCCGGTTGCGATTCGATCCGGCCGGGGTGGCCGTCGGTGGCCAGATCCGCCACCAGGGTGAACGGTGATTTGTCCGCCGGGGCGTTGCGGGTGATGCAGTCCTGCAGCAAGGCGGTGAGCGGATCGTTGATCACGGCCCAGAACTGCTTCTGGTACTCGGGGCCGCCGGGACCGGCTTCGGCCAGGCGGCCGCGCAGCACGCGCGCGGCGAAGTCGTCGGCAGCAGCCGGGGCGGCGGACAGGGCGGCGGCGAGGGCAAGCGAGGCAAGCATGGTGGTCTCCGTGGACGGGTCGACGGCCAGATTATCAGTTGCCTGGCCGGCTCAGTCGCGGCGGTGCTCCAGCGCCAGATAGGCCTCGCTCTGCATCTCGATCAGCCGCGATTCGGTGCGGCCGAACTCGGCGCGCAGGCGCTCGCCGTCGTACAGCTCGGTGATCGGCGCGGCGGCGGACAGCACCAGCTTCACGTGGCGGTCGTAGAACTCGTCGACCAGCTGCACGAAACGCTTGGCGGCATCGTCGCTGTAGATGGTGAACTGCGGCACGTTGGCGATGATGATCGCCGGGCCGGCCTTGGCCAGCTCGATGTAGTCGGCCACCGCGCGCGGACCTTCGCACAGCGCGGCGAACTCGAACCACAGGATGTTTTCGGCGCGCTTGAGGTAGGGGATCTCGCGGCTGTTGATGTGCAGCGTGCCGTCGTGCTCGATGGCGCCGCTGGCCTGGCTGTCGAAGATCTTCTCCAGCGCGCGCTGCGCCTCGGCGCCGGGTGGGGTCAGGTAGACGCTGGCCTGGCTCAGCGAGCGCAGTCGCCAGTCGCGCGAGGATTCCATTTCCACCACGTGGCAGTGCTGTTCGATCAGCGCGATCGCCGGCAGGAAGCGGGCGCGCTGCAGGCCGTCCTTGTACAGGTTGGCCGGCGCGGTGTTGGAGGTGGTGACCAGGATCACCCCGCGCTCGACCAGCGCCTCCAGCAGGTTGGCCAGGATCATCGCGTCGCCGATGTCGTTGACCAGGAATTCGTCCAGGCACAGCACGCGGCACCGCGCGGCCAGTCCGGCGGCCACCTCGACCAGCGGGCTCTGCCGATCGCCCAGCTCGCGCAGGCTCTCGTGCACCTCACCCATGAAGCGGTGGAAATGCCGGCGCAGCACCGTGCCATGAGGCAGGCTGGCGGCGAACAGGTCCATCAGGAAGGTCTTGCCGCGGCCCACCGTGCCCCACAGGTACAGGCCGGGCACGGCCTCGCGGCTGTCATTGCCGAGCAGGGATTTCAGGCGGCCGAACAGACCGCTCTCCGGCGGCGGCGCGGTCAGCGCGGCATGCAGGCGGTCGAACTCCGGCAGCAACGCCAGCTGGGTCGGGTCCGATTCCCAGCGATGCGCGGCCACGCCCTCCTGGTAACGCGCGCTGGGCGCGAGCAAGGTGCTGTTGCTCATGAAACGAAGGATTCCGGTCAGGAACGCGTCGACGGCAGCCAGTGGGCCACCGCGTGCTTGATCGCGCCGCGCAGGTCGAGCAGGCGGCGGTGGAAGAAGTGGCCGGTGTCCGGCATGCGGATCAGCTCGGGCTTGCGCTCCAGCGCGTCGATCCAGTCGAACACCGCCTTCGGCTCGACCACCTCGTCGGCCTCGCCCATCACCACCAGCCACGGGCAGGTCGGCAAGGTCAGGGCACCGAATTCCCAACGGCCCACCGGCGGCGCGATGCTGATCAGCGCGTCGGCGCCCAGTCGCACCGCGTTGTCGATGGTCACGTAGCTGCCGAACGAAAAGCCGGCCAGCCACAGCGCATCGTCGGGATGGGTGCGGCGCGCCCACTCGACCACGGCGGCCAGATCATCGCCTTCGCCACGGCCTTCGTCGTGGCTGCCCTCGGACTGGCCGGTGCCGCGAAAGTTGAAGCGCACCGTGTCCAGCCCCGACTCGCGCAGCGAGCGCTCGACCATGGTCACCACCTTGTTGTGCATGGTGCCGCCCTGGACCGGGTTCGGATGGCAGATCACCGCCACGCCGCGTCGGGCTTCGGCCGCCTCGGCCACATCGCTGATGGTCTCCAGCTTGCCGGCCGGGCCGTCGAGCATGAAACTGGCCGCGGTGTCGGGAAAGCTGGCGGGGTTCGCCGGGAGTTCAAGCATGTTCATGACGGGAATGATAACCGCCGGGCGCGCCCGACGCCCCACCGCACCCATCAAGGGTGGCCGGTGAACCATCTGGCCCACGCCTGGCTGGCCGGCGACGATGACGACCTGCGACTGGGCGGCATGCTGGGTGATTTCGTGCACGGCCGACTCGAACACAGCGAGCTGCCGCCGCGGGTGGTCGAAGGCATCCGCCTGCACCGCGCCATCGACACCTTCACCGACGCCCATCCCGAGGTGCTGGCCGCCAAGGCTGTGTTGCCGTCGCCCTACCGACGCTACGCCGGCATCCTGCTGGACATGTGGTTCGACCATTGCCTGGCGCGCGATTTCAGCCGCTGGAGCCCCCAGCCGCTGGGCGAATTCTCCGATGAACTGCGCGCCCTGCTGCACCGGCGGGATGCCTTGCTGCCGCCGGCGCTGCGCCGCTTCCGTGACTACATGGACCACCACCACCTGCCCGCCGGCTACGCCGACCCGGCCATCCTCGGCCACGCCCTGAACGGCATCAGCCAACGCCTGCGCCACGCCAACCCGCTGGCCACCGCATTGCCGGTGCTGCAGCAACACGACGCGCAGTTGCAGATGCGCTTCGAAGCCTTCCTGCCCCAGCTGCGCAGCTTCGCCAAAACCCCATCCACCCCCGACACCCCCGCGCCCCAGCCGTTGTAGGAGCCCGCTCGCGGGCGATGCTCTTGGCTGGCGCAGGGATTGGGGAATGGGGAACAGGGAATGAAAGCATCGCCCGCGAGCGGGCTCCTACAGGGGGGCGGTGATGCGCGGCTTCAGGCGGCTTTGTCGCAGTCGCTCGCGATATCCGCATGCACCGTATCGCTGGTCCCGGTG
>Ga0222426_100188_pt1 | contig 73643 bp, 66 predicted proteins | sample 2B50Ametagenome_FD_180087 | JGI IMG/M metagenome (GOLD analysis project Ga0222426, IMG submission 180087) | Enriched microbial communities from leaf-cutter ant dump, University of Wisconsin, Madison, United States - 2B50A (version 2) | ecosystem: Environmental > Terrestrial > Nest > Insects nest...
TGGCGGCATGACAAGAAAAAAGCCGGACGATCGTCCGGCTTTTTTCGTGGGCCCGGGCGCGACTGGAATCAGTCGCGCGAATCGGTAGCCGGCGCCACGGGGGCATCGGCTTCGTCGGTCTGGGTGACTGCCGCCGACGTGTCGGCCTGCTCGCCATCAGCCGGCGGAACCTGGGCAGCAGGCGGCGTCTCGACATCCGCGCTTTCGGTGATGGCCACCGTCGGCTCCGCCAGCAGGTCACCCTGACGGGGCAGGGGCTGCGACGCGACGGGCTCGCTGGCAGCGGCATCGGCTTCAACGACATCGACTGGCGCGACCGTGTCCTGCGTCGGTGCTACCGGTTCCATGGTGGCCGCTTCGACCGGTTCACCGACTTCCACTGTCTCGACGGGCGATGCCGCGGGAGCAGGTTCAGCTGCTTCCGGCGCAACATGGCTGGTGGCCGGAGCCGTGGCCGCGGCAGCGCTGGCGGCGACTTCCGGTTCGGCGACGGCAGGCGTCACCGGTGCGGCAGGCGCTTCCTCGACAGGGGATGCTTCCACCGTGGCCGGCTCGCTCGAGTCGTCGGCGGCGACGTTGCCGTCGGTCTGCGCCGGAATCGGGGGCAGGGTGGGCAGGGCGAAGGTCGTGACGACCGGCGCCGGGGCCTCGTCTTCGGGCTCGGCTTCCGGCGTGGCGGTGACGTCAGCCGGGGCGACCGTGGCGGCCTTGTCCTGGCTGGCGACCCCGGTGGCGGCGTCGGCAACGACCGGCGCGGCAGCCTGAGCCTGTGGCGCCACGACCGTGGCCGTGGTGCTTTCCGGCTCCTTCACGACTTCCTTTGCTGCCGCTGCGCTTGCGACGGTGACGGCGGCCTTGGTGGCGTTGCCGGCAACCGCGGCATCGTCACGATCCTCGTCATCCAGTGCCTGCGCCTGTTCGGTGGCGCCCTCGTTGCCGGTGGTGGTGGCGCTGTCATCGTGACGGCGACGGCGACGACCACCGCGACGACCGCGGCGACGGCGCGACTGGCCACCTTCGGTCTCCGGGGTTTCTTCGCCGGCTTCGTTGGCCACGGCAGCGACAGGCAGCGCGACGGCCAGCAGCTCGGCTTCCTTGGTCGGATCCTCCTGCGTCACCGCGGGTGCCACGCGCTCACTGGCGACCGGCTTCGGCTGGCGTTCGGCCTTGGGCTGGGCCGGCTGCTTCGGCTGGCGTTCGGCGCGCGGCGCCTGGTTTTCCGCCGCGGGGCGCGGCTGCCGCTCAGCCTTGGGCTGGGCCGGCTGCGCCGCGTTGCGCGACGGATTCTCGTTGTTGCGCTGGCGGTTGCCCTTGGTCTGCTGCTGGCCGCCGGCCTTCGCTGAGGAAGAAGAGGACTGGGCTTCGTTGCGTCGGCCCTGGCGCGGCGTTGCCTGCTTGGCGGCATTGCCGTTGCGCCCGCCACGCTCGTCACGGCGATTGCTGCGACCGTTTTCCCCGTTGCGGCTCTCGGACGGCTTCGTCTCGGCAGCCGGCGTCGCCGCTTCGGCGCTGCGGAACCAGCCGAACAGGCGCGAGATGATGCCGGCCGGTGCCGGGCTGGCTGCGGGCGCCTTCGCCGGTCGGCGACGCGGTGCCGGGGCGCTCGCCGGGGCCGGAGCTTCTTCGCGCACCGGTGCCGGGCTGGCCGGCACGATGCCGCTGACCGCCGGCTGTTCACTGCTGCCCAGGGCCTGGCCCATCTTCGGCAGCTCGGGCGTTTCCACCGTGGTGAGGCGCTCGTAGCTGGGCTTGCTGTGCTCGCCCATGTCGGCTTCGCGGATGCGCTGGATCTCGATGTGCGGCGTCTGCAGCTTCTCGTCGGCGACGATCATCACGTGCACCTTGTGGCGCAGTTCGATCTCGACCACGCTGGCGCGCTTCTCGTTGAGCAGGAAGTTGGCCACGCTGGCCGGCGCCTGCACCAGCACCTGGCCAGTGTTGTCCTTCATCGCGTGCTCTTCGATCAGGCGCAGGGTCGACAGCGACAGCGATTCCACGCCGCGGATGTGGCCGTGGCCCTCGCAGCGCGGGCAGGTGATCTGGGTGGCCTCGCCGAGGCTGGGGCGCAGGCGCTGGCGCGACATCTCCAGCAGGCCGAAGCGCGAGATGCGGCCCACCTGCACGCGGGCGCGATCCAGCTTCAGCGCTTCCTTCAGGCGCTCTTCCACCTCGCGCTGGTGGCGCGGGCTGTCCATGTCGATGAAGTCGATCACGATCAGGCCGCCGGTATCGCGGATGCGCGCCTGGCGCGCCACTTCCACCGCAGCCTCGCAGTTGGTGTTGAACGCGGTTTCCTCGATGTCGCTGCCCTTGGTCGCCTTGGACGAGTTGACGTCGATGGCGGTCAGCGCCTCGGTCTGGTCGATCACGATCGAGCCACCCGACGGCAGGCGCACCTGGCGCTCGAACGCGCTCTCGATCTGCGTCTCGATCTGGTAGCGGGTGAACAGCGGGGTGTCGTCCTTGTACAGCTTCAGCTTGCGCAGGGCGTTGGGCATGACCTGCTGCATGAACTCGCGCGCATCGTTGTACAGCGGCTCGTCGTCGATCAGGATCTCGCCGATGTCGCTACGCAGATAGTCGCGGAGGGCGCGGATGAACAGCTTCGATTCCTGGTAGATCAGGAAAGGAGCCTTCTGCTTGCTGGCCGCCTCGGAGATCGACTTCCACAGCTGCAGCAGGTAATCCAGATCCCATTGCAGCTCTTCGGCATCGCGACCCAGGCCGGCGGTGCGCACGATCAGGCCGACCTCGTCGGGCACGGTGACGTGTTCCAGCGCTTCCTTCAGCGCCTGGCGGTCCTCACCCTCGATGCGGCGCGAGACGCCACCGGCCTTCGGGTTGTTCGGCATCAGCACCATGTAGCGGCCGGCCAGGCTGATGAACGTGGTCAGCGCGGCGCCCTTGTTGCCGCGCTCTTCCTTCTCGACCTGCACCACGACTTCCTGGCCTTCCTTGACCAGCTCGCGGATGCCCGCTTTGTGGTGGTCGAGGCCGGGGGTGAAGTACTCGCGGGCGATTTCCTTCAGCGGCAGGAAGCCGTGGCGTTCGGCGCCGTACTCGACGAAGCAGGCTTCCAGCGAAGCCTCGACGCGGGTGATGCGGCCCTTGTAGATATTGGATTTCTTCTGTTCCCGCGAGGGGATCTCGATGTCGAGGTCATACAGGTTCTGGCCATCGACAATGGCCACACGCAACTCTTCACGCTGAGTCGCGTTGATCAACATACGCTTCATGGTGGTAATCCTCGGCCTGGCCGCGCGTCGCGTGCCACGGTGGCGCCTCGATGGCGGCCTGCCGGGGATCGCGCCGCTGCGGTAAAGCAGCAAAAAAACGGCACCGTCGCCGGTGTCGGGATGATTCGGTCAGCTGCGCTCACCGCCCCGGCGCACGATGGCTCCGGACAAACAGCGGTCCAAACCGTTACGATGATTGGGAGTCGCATCCGGCCGCCCTGGGGCAACCGCGATAATCCTCGCCGACGCAAGCGGCAGGTACCCGACCCGATCGACCTCGATGGGGCAGGGTGTCGCGCTGGCCGAGTATCCTATCTGATCAGGTTTTTTTCAATGCAGACGGCAACTTCCCATGACGCACTTCACGGTGTACGTCAAGTCGAGATCGGCCCCGAGCGGGACGGTCAACGGATCGACAACGCCTTGATGACCCTGCTCAAGGGGGTGCCGAAAAGCATGGTCTACCGCCTGCTGCGTACCGGCCAGGTGCGGGTCAACGGCAAGCGGGCCAAGCCGGACACGCGCCTGGCCGAAGGCGACATGCTGCGGATCCCGCCGGTGCGGGTTGCCGAGCGCCCCGAAAGTGCGGCGCCGGGGCGGGGCATGGTGGCGCTGGCCGCCGAGGCGGTGATCTTCGAGGACAAGCACTTCCTGGTGATCGACAAACCCTCGGGCATGGCCAGCCACGGCGGCAGTGGCGTCAGCCACGGCGCGATCGAGCTGATGCGCGCGGCCCGGCCGCAGGAACATCTCGAACTGGTGCACCGGCTGGACCGGGATACCAGCGGCGTGCTGGTGTTCGCCCGCACACGGGCCGGACTGACCGGGTTGCAGGCGGCGATCCGCGCCGGCGAGGTCACCAAGCAGTACCTGTGCCTGATGCTGGGGCATCCGTCCAAGGCCAAGTTCGACGTCAATGCGCCGCTGCTGAAGTCGGTCCTGCAAGGCGGCGAGCGCATGGTGCGGGTGGCCGAGTCCGGCAAGCCCTCGTTGACCTTCTTCCGCGAGATGGAGCAGTACCCCAGCGCCCGCCTGATGCAGGCGACGTTGGGCACCGGCCGCACTCACCAGATCCGCGTGCATGCGGCGCACATCGGCCATCCGCTGGCCGGCGACCCCAAGTACGGCGACCGCGAGATGAACAAGCGCTTCCGCGAGATGGGGCTGGAGCGATTGTTCCTGCACGCCTCGCACATGAGCTTCGACCTCGATGGCCGGTCCTACAGCTTTTCCGCGCCGCTGCCGGACGAGCTGAAGGATTTCCTCGACGTGCTGGCGGTGAAGGGCAAGCGGCTGTTGTGGATGAAGGAAAAGTCGCGCACAGACTTCTGATCAGCGCTCCAGCAGCGCCTCGACCCGTGCGGCGCAGATGAAGTCGTTCAGCGACAGGCCGCCCACGTCATGGGTCGACCACAACACCTGGCAGTGCCCGTAGCCGGCTTCCAGATCGGGATGATGGTCTTCCTGGTTGGCCATGAAGCCGACCGCGTTGATGAAGCCCAGCGTGTGGTGGAAATCGGCGAAGCGGAAGTCCTTGACCATCGCCTTGCCGTCGTTGCGCAGCTCCCAGCCGGGCAGCTGCGCGAGCAACTCGGTGATCCGGGCGGCATCAAGGGCGTTTTCCGCTCCCTTGCGCGGCTGGCAGTGGAGGCGGGCCAGTTCGTCGATGTGCATGCATGGACTCCTTTGAAAAGATGGCGAAGGGTCGGAGTTGCGCCGGCAAAAGTCAAAAAGTGGGCATGGCCGATGAAACAGGACTAAAATGGTGCTGTTTCGCCGGCGACCTTCGCCGGCCACCTTTGGCGTCACTGGAGCAGGCATGATCGACATTTCCGAGCGCGCGCAGCAGCACTTCTTGCGGCTGCTTTCCCAACAGGGCATCGAGGGGCTGGGCATCCGCCTGCAGGTGACCTCGGCGGGAACGCCGGCGGCCAATTGCGAGCTGGAATTCTGCGAGCCGGCCGACCTTTCCGGCGGCGAGTGGACCATCGAGTGCGCGGGGTTCGAATTCCATGTCGATGGCGACAGCGCTTCCTGGCTGGAAGGCGCCAGCATCGACTACGAACCCAACGCCACCGGCGGACAGCTGAACATCCGCGCGCCGAAGATCAAGGGCGATGTGCCGGGTGTCGAGGCCGGGCTCATTGAACGGGTGCGCTACGTGCTGGAGGCCGAGATCAACCCGAAGCTGGCGTCGCACGGTGGCCGGGTCAGCCTGCTGGAGATCGACGCGGATGGCGCGGTGCTGCTGCAGTTCGGTGGCGGTTGCCACGGCTGCGGGATGGTTGACGTGACCTTGAAGCAGGGTGTGGAAAAGACCTTGCGCGAACGCGTGCCGGAAATCACCGCGGTGCGGGACGCCACCGACCACGCCGGCGGCGAGAAGCCTTATTACAGCAAGGCAGAGGGCCGTTCGGCGATCGCCTGAATCCACCACTCCCCCATGAAAAAAGCCCGCTTTCGCGGGCTTTTTTCATGGGCGTGCAGCTGTGGCGATCACTCGCCCGAGATGTGGCCCTTGAGCGTGTCGAGCTTGGTCGGCAGGCTGGAGAAGTACGTGGCGACATCCTCGATGTCCTGGTCGGACAGCGTGGCGACCATGCCCTTCATGATCGCATTGTCGCGGCCGCCATCCTTGTACTCGTGCAGCACCTGCTGCAGGTACAGGTTGTACTGGCCGGCAAGGCGCGGGTACTGCGGATCAATGGAGTTGCCATCGGTGCCATGGCAGGCGAAACAGGCCGCAGCCTTCGCCTTGCCGTTCTCGGCATTGCCGGTGGCCAGCAGCGAGGTCGAGGCGAACGCCAGTGCGACGCCGAACGGAAGCAGGGCAAGTGAACGCTTCATGCGGAAAATCCTTACTTGGCGAGGCTGGAGAGGTAGGCGGCGATGTTCTGGATCTCCGCGTCGGACAGGCTCTGCGCCTGCGCACCCATGGCCGGATGCTTGCGCTCGCCACTCTGGTAGCCATGCAAGGCGTTGACGATGTACTGCTCGTTCTGGCCGGCAATCATCGGCACCGGATACTGCGGATAGGCGTTGGAGTAACCCGGTACGCCATGGCAGCCGGCACAGGTGTAGATCAGCGCGCGGCCAGCGGCCTTGTCGCCTTCGGCGTGCGCCCCGGCACTGGCGAAGAGGGCGGTGGCGGCAGCAAGGCCAAGCAATTGCAATCGTGTCATCGAGATCGTTCCCACAATACGGCGAGTACAGGGTGATTTAGCCCGGCAAGTATAGACGTTGCGTCCACGCCTGAACAACACTCGGTCAGGCGATCGACGCACGTGCGGCACGCCGCGTCGCAAGCGTATGGCTCCATCCACGTCGATGTCGGGGGAATGCGTCCGTCGATGAACAAGTGAAAGAAAACGGTGCGCAGCGGATTGCCGTTCGTTGTGCCGGCCCCATATACTGCGACGGTCAATCGCGTTTCCCCGGGGGTGTCCTGGCTTCGACGGGGGCAGTGAGATGACTTGGTGCATGCCGAGGGGGCAGCTTTCCTCGTTAATCCAGCAGCAAACTCATAGTTGCCAACGACGACAACTACGCTCTGGCCGCTTAAGGCCTAGCCCCGAACCCACTTGTGCTCATGCTCGTCGGTGTAGGGTCATTATCATGAGATCGCCGAACGCCGCTGCCTGGCGGTTCTAGGTCAAATCAATCAGGCTGGTTCCGCGGTGCGCCTTGCCCACCGAGCTTGTCGCGGAACGAGATCGATCGGTGAGCTAAGCATGTAGATCCGGGCGTTGAGCGCCTTCGGACGCGGGTTCGACTCCCGCCACCTCCACCAACAAGAAACCCCCGGGGAACCGGGGGTTTTTTCTTGTGCTCAGGCGGCGCGGTTGTGCGAGCGCATGGTGCGTTGTTTCTCGATCTGCCAGTCGCGCTGCTTGGCGGTGTCGCGCTTGTCGTGCTCCTGCTTGCCGCGGGCCAGGCCGATCTCGACCTTGACCTTGTTGCCTTTCCAGTACATCGCGGTGGGTACCAGGGTGTAGCCCTTGCGCTCGACCGCGCCGACCAGTTGGTCGATCTCCTTGCGGTGAAGCAGCAGTTTGCGCGTGCGCCGGTCTTCGGCGATCACGTGGGTGGAGGCGCTGATCAGCGGCGGGATCGAGGTGCCGACCAGGAAGATCTCGTTTTTCAGCACCACCGCGTAGCTGTCGCCGAAATTGATCCGGCCGGCACGCAGGGCCTTCAACTCCCAGCCTTGCAGCACGGCGCCGCACTCGAAGCGCTGGTCGACGTGGTACTCGAAGCGGGCGCGCTTGTTGAGCGCGATGGTGCCGCTGCCTTTGTTGTCTTTGTCCTTCGACTTCGCCATGTCCGCTAAACTCGGGCCCTGTTGCCCTGATGCCGGTTCGGCCGCATGTCGGGCCGGATCGGGAGTGATGTGAATGAGGTTGCCGTGATCGAAATTCGTCGCAGCGCGCTGGTGGCTTGTTCGCCGGCGCAGATGTTCGACCTGGTCAATGAGGTCGAAGCATACCCAAAGCGGTTTGCCTGGTGTGACGGCGCCGAGGTGATCGAACGCGGTGACAACGTGCTGGTGGCCCGGCTGGATCTCAAGTTTGCCGGGTTTCGGCAGAGCTTTACCACCCGCAACACGGTCGAACCGCCACATCGGCTGAAGATGGACCTGGTCGATGGGCCGTTCCGCAGCCTGGAAGGCGTGTGGGATTTCACTGCGCTGGGTGATGACGGTTGCAAGGTCGCCTTCGCGCTGGATTTCGAGTACGACGGCCGGCTCGGCGGAACCGCGTTGAAGCTTGGCTTCCAGGGATTGGCCGGGCGGATGGTCGATGATTTCTGCCGCGAGGCCGATCGTGCGTATGGCTGACCGGACCATGCTCGTCGAAGTGGTGTTCGCGGGGGCAGGGCAACCGATCCGGCGCGAGGTGGCGATCAGCGAGGGCGGCACGGTGATGCAGGCGATCGAGGCCTCGGGCCTGATGTCGGTGCTTGCCGCCGGTTCCGTCGATCCTGCCCGGCTGGGCGTTTTTTCGCGCCGCGTGCCTCCGGATCACGTGCTGCAGGCCGGCGATCGGGTCGAGATCTACCGGCCGCTGATGCTCGACCCGATGGAGGCGAGGCGCCGTCGCGCCTCATGAGTTTCGCGCGATGGGCAGCGGATCTTCTTACTGATCCTTGCCGTCGCTGCTGCCGCCCTGGCCGAAACCACCTTCGTCGCTGTCGCCGGGGGTCTTGCTCTTGTCGCCCTGGGTTTCGTCAACCGGATAGCCTGCGTTGTACTTCTTGCTGTCCTCGATCAGCTGCTGCGCGTCCTGCGCGAAGAAGTCGCCCTCGGTGCTGACCAGGGTGTCATTGTTGAAGGTCAGGGTGAACGTGCGCACCTTTTGCGGAGCGCCGCGACGCGAATAGGTGGAGACGTAGTCCCAGCGGCTCTGGTCGAACGGCGTGGCTACCGAAGGCGTGCCCATCAGCACCAGCACCTGGTGCTTGGTCATGCCGGGCTTCAGCTGATCGACCGTTTTCTTGTCGAGCAGATTGCCCTGCTGCACGTCGGGCGTGTAGACCATGTGGCAGCCGGTGACAGCCAGTGCCAGCGCGGCGAAAACCAGCAGGTTGATCAGCTTTTGCATGCGTGTCGCGTCCGGATCGTAAAGTGGTCGATGATACACTACAGCCTTGGCGTGGCCGCGTGCGGAGAATGGAAATGGAACAGGAAACCAACGAACTGCGCCGGGTCGGCCTGAAGGTAACCCACCCGCGGATGCGCATCCTGCAGATCTTCGACGAAGAGAACGCCAAGCATCTCACGGCGGAAGACGTCTACAAGAAACTGCTTGCCCATCAGGAAGACATCGGGTTGGCCACGGTGTACCGGGTGCTGACCCAGTTCGAGGCGGCGGGCATCGTCGTCAAGCACAATTTCGAGGGTGGCCAGGCTGTTTACGAGCTCGATCGCGGCAAGCACCACGATCACATGATCGATGTGGACAGCGGCAAGGTGATCGAGTTCGTCAGCGAGGAGATCGAGCGCCTGCAGCACGAAATCGCCGAGCGTCACGGTTACGTGATCGAGGACCACAGCCTGGTCCTGTACGTGCGTCCCAAAGCCTCCCGCAAACGCTGACCGCCCGGTCTTCCGGTACATGGAAGACTGCTGGCGGGAGCCGGTGCCGGACTGGCGCGCATAAAAAAGCCGCGGGAGGGACTCCTGTCCGCCCGCGGCTGCTCCCCTACCTGATGGCCGGCAAACGCGAGAGTTCGCGACTTGTCCGGATTTCGCCAGGTAGCGGCGAAACGGCATCCTGCCGTTGTTCCAGAGCCCCGTCCCCACGGTAGCTCTGGATCCGCCATCTTGCGATGGCGGCTCCCCCACATCGATGGGTGGATCGTAACGAGCTTTTCACGAGTGCGGTATTGGAAAAATTCCTAGGGATGCTCTGATCCATTCCGTACAGGCGTCACAGGTTCTGTCTGTTCGCAGTTTCGTGGTGTGCGGTGAAGGCAGGCGTCGGCCTGTCGAGGAGACGCGCTGCGGAGATGCAGACAGACGGAACCGGCCCCAACTCCTGAAAATCAAAGACGGAGTGATGTCCCGAAGGTCCGCACGTGATCACGCGCGTCGCCAACCTTGCCGGCGCCACGCACGATCACGTGCGAACCTTCGGGACATCCTGCGATGGATCGGGGCCTTCCTGGTCGGCAGGGATTTCCTCGTCGCGGAGACCGTTGCCACGCAGCAGGATGCGCAGATGTACCCCGGCGTGAGCGGAGCGAAGGCGAAACTGACCACCGAGTGAGGTGACCCGGTCGCGCATGCCCTGCAGGCCACGGCCGCCTCGCGGAAGCCGGCTGGGCAGGCCATTGCCGTTGTCGCGCAGATCCAGCACGGCTACCGCGATGCCTTGTCGCTCACCGATGCGCAGACGCAGGCGAAACTCGCTGGCATGTGCGTGCTTGACCGCATTGGTGGCGCTTTCCTGCACCAGCCGGTAGATCGCGGTGCGCGTATCGTCATCGAGCAGGCGTGGGTTGCCGTGCAGTTCCGTGTGGTAGGTCATCCCGGCCACCTGCAGCAGGTCGCGGATCGGGCCTTCGTCCAATGCCCGCATCAGCCCGAATTCGTCCAGTACCGCCGGGCGCAGGTCGTCCAACAGGCGATGCAGGGCGCGGCGCATGTGGGCAAGGATGCCATTGATCGAGGTGCCGACCTCCTCGATGCCGGCTTGTTGAAGGCGCGCCTGGGCCAGTTTCACGTGGGTCTGGATGGCAGTGATGTTCTGGCCGAGCTCGTCATGCAGCTCCGCAGCCAGATGCCGACGCTGGTTCTCGTCCGCCTGCAGGTTGCCGCGCGCGGCGTTGCGCAGCTGATGGGCCAACTGGTCCAGGCGCCGATTGACTGCGGCCAGGTAGATGTTCTGCTCGGCCACTTTCTCGCTGCTGCGTCGAAGTGCATCGGTGGCCGAACCCAGCATCAGTGCACCGGTGCCGGCGACGGCGAGAAACAGATAGGCGGCAGCGGCCGGCGCTGCACGACCCAGATGCCCGTCAACCAGGGTCATGCCGACGCTGGTGATCAGCATCGCCAGACTGGCTCCGCGCCAGCCATGGCGGAAGGCGAAGAACAGCACCGGCGCCAGCGACAGCACGCGTGCGAATTGAGGTTGGGGCGCGGCTTGTTCGGACAGCACCAGCAGGATGGCCATGGACGGCAGCATCACCAGCAGGCCATCCATCGCCAGGCCGGCCGAAGCCCGTTGTCCGGGTGGTGCGCGAAACAGCATGATCAGCAGCGGTACCAGCAGCAGGATGCCCAGATAGTTGCTGAGCAGCTCGATGCCCAGTATCCGCAGCATCGAGATGGGTGCGTGCGGCGAGTGGATCATCGTCAGCAGGGCTGCGTCGGTGGCGGTGGTGGCCGCGACGACCAGGGCCACCGAAAGCAGCAAGCGGGTCACTTCCTGCGGGCTGTCGAGGCTTGCATGCAGATTGAACCGGCGCAGCAGCCACAGACTGGCAGCCATGATCAATGGTTCGGGCATGTCGCCGATCAGAAAGCCGGCCCAGCCCAACGGTTGCTCCTCGGCCAGTTCGATGCCGGCAGTGACCAGCAGTTCGGCGCCGAGCAGCCAGCCCCAGTGGCGTATCGGCGTCAGCAGAAGTACGCCGAACCGCAGGCCATAGGGAAGCATCCAATAAGGTTGCACGGTGGGTTGCAGCATGGCCCAGAGCAGCAGGTAGACGACTGCCAGCAGGGGGCCGGAATCAGGCAGGGACAATGTTCTCAGGCGCATCCGGCGATGGTACACGCGCGGCCGTGCCGGGTGACTTGATGTCGTGTCGGCGGACAAGTCTGTCTGGGGATGGGGCCAATGTGTAAAGTAGGGCGATGTACAGCATCGTCCTGGTTGATGACCACGCCATCGTTCGCGAAGGCTTCAAGCGCTTGATCGAGATGGAGCCCGATCTCGACGTGGTGGCCGAGTGCCGTAATGCCGATGATGCGGTGGAGGCCGTCGGACACTGGCGTCCGGATCTGGTGGCACTGGATCTTTCGCTGCCTGATGGCAGCGGATTGCCGTTGATCGAGCATCTGCTCAGCGTGTCGGCCAGTACCCGGATCGTGGTGCTCAGCATGCACGACGGGGAGCCCTACGTTTCCGAAGCCTTGCGGCGTGGCGCCAGTGGCTACGTCACCAAGGGCGTGGCGCCGGAGGAGCTGGTGGCCGGCCTGCGTGCCGTGATGCAGGGCGAGCGTTTTCTCAGCTCCGACTTGCGCCAGCGGCGAGCCAGTCGGCCGAGTGACGCGCTGGAGCCGGTCAACCGGTTGACCGGGCGGGAACGCGAGGTCTTTCTGTTGCTGGCTGGCGGTCGCACGCCGAAGCGGGTAGCGGTGGAGCTGGGGATCGGCCAGAAAACCGTCTACATCCACCGCGCGAGCCTGATGGGCAAGCTGGGTGCAGGATCGGAGCTGGATCTGTACCGGATGGCCGTTGAGCTGGGGTTGCTGCCGCCGGCGGGGTAGCTCCGCCGTGCTCAGGATGCCTGGGCACGCTCCAGCATCTGCTTGGCGTGCGCACGTGTTTCCCTGGTGATCTCCACGCCGCCGAGCATGCGTGCCAGCTCGGCCTGACGACCGGCGGCATCGAGCGGCTCGATCCGGGTATGCGTGGACTCGCCGTCGCTGTGCTTGCTGACTTGCAGGTGCGCGTGGCCCTGGGCGGCCACCTGGGGCAGATGGGTGACGCACAGCACCTGGCGATGTGCGCCCAGCGCACGCAGTTTCTGCCCGACCACTTCGGCGACGGCGCCGCCGATGCCGGTGTCGACTTCATCGAAGACCATGCTGCCGACGGTGTCCTTGCCCAGCGTGGCCACTTCGATGGCCAGGCTGATGCGGGCCAGCTCGCCACCCGAGGCCACCTTGCGCAAGGGGCGCGGCGGTTGGCCGGGATTGGCGCTGACCAGCAGTTCGCAGCGCTCCCGACCTTGCGGGTCGGGTTCGTCGTTGCCGGTGGCCTCCAGCTCGATGCGCAGCAGGCCGCCAGCCATGCCCAGTTCCGCCATCAACGCGCTGACTTCCGTGCCCAGCCGCTCCGCGGCGGTGGCGCGGGACTGGCTGAGTTGCTTCGCTGCCTTGGCGTAGTCCTCCTGCAATCGCTGGCGCTGTGCGGCCAGTTGTTCCAGTGCATCGCCGGCGCCTTCCAGTTCGGCCAGCTCGCCCCGCACGGCGAGCAGCTTGTCGTGCAGTTCGGCGGTCGGCAGGCGGTGGCGGCGTGACAGTTCATGCAGCCGCGCCACGTGGTTGTCGACCTCGGCATAGCGTTCGGGGTCGAGGTCGACATCCTGTGCATAGCGGCCCAGCCCGTCAGCCACCTCGCCGATCTCGATGCCGGCGTTGTCCAGCAGTTCCAGCAGCGGCGCAAGCCGCTCGTCGAGCGTGGCCAGCTTGCCCAGTTCGGCATGGGCGCGTCCCAGTGCGCGACGCAGCGCAAAATCGGTATCGCCGTCGAGCAGTTCGACCACGGCGGCACTGCCCTCGGCCAGCTTGCCGGCGTTGGCCAGGCGCTTGTGACTGGCTTCCAGCTCGGCCAGGGCTTCCGGCGGCAGTGCCCACTTTTCCAGTTCGTCCAGTTCGTGGCGCAGCAGGGCGATGCGCTGGTCGCGATCCTCGCCGCCGCTGAGGCGCTGGATGCGGTTGCCCAGTTCGCGCCACTGCAGCGCCAGTTCGCGCACCCGCGACAGCAGGTCGGGGTGGTCGGCGCAGGCGTCGAGCAGGCTCAGCTGATGCTGGCGCGACAGCAGCGCCTGGTGTTCGTGCTGGCCGTGGATCTCGACCAGCAGCGAGGCCAGCTCGCCCAGCTGACGGGCATTGGCGGGACGGCCATTGATCCAGGCGCGCGAACTGCCTTCGGCACGCAGGACGCGGCGCAGTTGGCAGTTGCCGTCCTCGTCCAGCTCTTCGCGCTCCAGCCAGTCGCGTGCCTCGGGCAGGTCGGCCAGGTCGAATTCGGCGGCCAGTTCGGCGCGGTCGCTGCCGGCCCGTACCATGCCGCTGTCGGCACGGGCTCCGGCCAGCAACATCAGTGCGTCGACCAGCAGCGATTTGCCGGCACCGGTCTCCCCGCTGACCACGGTCAGGCCCGGGCCGAAAGTGACTTCGGCAGCCTCGACGACGGCGAAATGGCGAACGTAGAGCGAAGTGAGCATGGGCGATACGCTGATGGAGTCGGGGGATTGTAAGGGATGCCCTGATCCATTCAGAACATCCCGGCGGGACCGGATTGCGGGAAACATCGGGGGTAGACTTGCAAGCTTCGCGCGCAAACCTTATTTGTTGCGCGTCTCAAGGATTGCTACAAACGCATGATTCCTTTGTCCGGCCATGACCTCGACACCCGCGCGCGACGCCTGCTGCGCACGCTGATCGCCCAGTATCTGGCCGATGGCGAGCCGGTCGGTTCCCGCACGCTGTCGCGTTCGTCGGGGTTGGACGTGAGCCCGGCGACCATCCGCAACATCATGGCCGACCTGGAAGATGCCGGCCTGGTCGCCTCGCCACATACCTCGGCAGGTCGCGTGCCGACGCCACGAGGTCTGCGGCTGTTCGTCGACAGCCTGATCGAACTGCAGCCGTTGCCGCGTGCCGAGATGGATCGCCTGCAGCGCGAACTGCCGCCGGGGCCGACCACTACCCGTGACCTGCTGGGCAACGTCTCGACCCTGTTGTCGGCGATGACCCGCTTCGCCGGCGTGGTCACGGTGCCGCGCCAGGCGGATTTCCCGCTGCGTCACATCGACTTCGTGGCCCTGCCGGGCGCGCAGGTGCTGGTGATCCTGGTGTTCACCGACAACCAGGTGCAGAACCGCATCGTGCAGCTGGCCAAGCCGATCGGCACCAGCGAGCTGGAGCAGGCGGCGAACTATCTCAACAGCCATTTCGCCGGCGTGCGCGTGGACGACATCCGCACGCGCCTGCTGGCCGAGCTGCGCGAGACCGGCAGCGAGCTCAACCGGCTGCTGGCCAGCACGGTGGAGCTGGCCACCGCCTCGTTCGCGCCACAGGCCGAGGGCAGCGACATGCTGGTCAGCGGGCAAACCAATCTGATGGCGTATTCGGAGCTGTCGGACCTGCAGCGCCTGCGCGAGCTGTTCGAGGCGTTCCAGCAGAAGAACGAGTTGCTGCAACTGATGGAAGTCTGCGCACGGGCCCCGGGCGTGCGCCTGTTCATCGGCGAGGAGTCGGGCTTCACCGCACTCGACGGCTGCAGCATGGTCACCGCCAGCTACGAGGCGCAGGGCCGCGTGCTGGGTGCGGTCGGGGTGATCGGCCCGACGCGGATGGCCTATGAGCGGGTGATTCCGGTGGTGCAGGCCACCGCCGGATTGCTCAGCAATGCCTTGAATCGCGCCGCCACGACCCTATAACCGCGGCGGAGGGGCGTTCCCGTTTCCGTTTTGGAGGCCGGCATCCGTGCCGGTCATGACCTTTGTTTGGAGCTTGAACATGCAGAACAACGAGCCGCAGTCGCCTGGCGATGTGCCCACGCAGGAGCCGTCGGGCGAATCGTCGACCACCGAGCTGGATGCCCTGCGCGAGCGCGTGGCGGAACTGGAGGCGGGCAACGCCGAACTGCGCGACACCATGTTGCGCGAGCGCGCCGAGCTGGAGAACCAGCGCCGGCGGATGCAGCGTGACATCGACCAGGCCCGCCGTTTTGCCAACGAGAAGCTGCTGAACGACCTGCTGCCGGTCTATGACGGCCTGGAAAGCGGCCTGGCGGTGGAAGGCGGCGACGTGACCTCGATCCGCGAAGGCCTGAGCCTGACCCTGAAAGCCCTGCTGAAAGTCGCCGAGACCTACGGCATGTCGCAGGTCGATCCGGCCGGGCAGGCGCTGGATCCGGAGCGCCATCACGCGGTGAGCATGGTCGAGGCGCCTGGCGTGGCACCCGGCACCGTGGTCAGCGTGCTGCAGAAGGGCTACGTGCTCAATGACCGCCTGTTGCGCCCGGCTCTGGTGTCCGTGGCGCGCGACTGATCCGGCCGGATACGCAAAAAAATCGCATTCGAGGCGGTTGCCGGCGTTGAATTGGCACGGCAGCCCCCCATCTGAAAATCCATCGCGGCCGAGGGAGCCGCAGGAAAACTCTGGAGAGATCACACATGGGCAAGATCATCGGCATCGACCTGGGCACCACCAACTCGTGCGTGTCCGTGATGGACGGCAGCAACACCAAGGTCATCGAGAACTCGGAAGGCGATCGCACCACGCCGTCCATCGTCGCCTTCACCAAGGACGGCGAAGTGCTGGTCGGTGCCTCGGCCAAGCGCCAGAGCGTGACCAATCCGAAGAACACCTTCTATGCGGTCAAGCGCCTGATCGGCCGCAAGTTCTCCGACGCCGAGGTGCAGAAGGACCTGAACATCGTGCCGTACGCGATCGCGGCGCACGACAACGGCGACGCCTGGGTGCAGACCTCTGACGGCAAGAAGATGGCGCCGCAGGAAATCGCCGCCAAGGTGCTGATGAAGATGAAGAAGACCGCCGAGGACTACCTCGGCGAGACGGTCACCGAGGCGGTGATCACGGTGCCGGCCTACTTCAATGACAGCCAGCGCCAGGCGACCAAGGACGCCGGCAGGATCGCCGGCCTGGACGTCAAGCGCATCATCAACGAGCCGACCGCGGCCGCGCTGGCCTACGGCATGGACAAGAAGGGCGGTGACCGCAAGATCGCCGTGTATGACCTCGGCGGCGGCACCTTCGACGTGTCGATCATCGAGATCGCCGAAGTCGACGGCGAGAAGCAGTTCGAGGTGCTGGCCACCAACGGCGACACCTTCCTCGGTGGCGAGGACTTCGACATGCGCGTCATCGACTACCTCGTCGACGAGTTCCAGAAGGAGCAGGGCATCGACCTGCGCAAGGATCCGTTGGCGCTGCAGCGCCTGAAGGACGCGGCCGAGCGCGCCAAGATCGAACTGTCCTCGAACCACCAGACCGACGTGAACCTTCCGTACGTGACGGCCGACGCGTCCGGTCCGAAGCATCTGAACATCAAGCTGACCCGCGCCAAGCTGGAAGCGCTGGTGGAAGACCTGGTCAAGCGCACCATCGAGCCGTGCCGCACCGCGCTGAACGACGCCGGCCTGCGCGTGTCGGACATCGATGACGTGATCCTGGTCGGCGGCCAGACCCGCATGCCCAAGGTGCAGGAGTCGGTGAAGGACTTCTTCGGCAAGGAGCCGCGCAAGGACGTCAACCCGGACGAGGCCGTGGCCGTGGGCGCGGCGGTGCAGGGCGGCGTGCTGGGCGGTTCGGTCAAGGACGTGCTGCTGCTGGACGTGACCCCGCTGTCGCTGGGCATCGAGACCATGGGCGGCGTGATGACCAAGCTGATCGAGAAGAACACCACGGTGCCGACCAAGGCCTCGCAGACCTTCTCCACCGCCGACGACAACCAGACCGCGGTGACCGTGCACGTGCTGCAGGGTGAGCGTGAGCGTGCCAACGCGAACAAGTCGCTGGGCAAGTTCGACCTGCAGGGCATCCGTCCGGCGCCGCGCGGCACGCCGCAGATCGAGGTGACCTTCGACATCGACGCCAACGGCATCTTGCACGTCTCGGCCAAGGACAAGGACACCGGCAAGGAGCAGAAGATCGAGATCAAGGCCGGCTCGGGCCTGTCCGACGAGGAGATCCAGCGCATGGTCGCCGACGCCGAGGCGAACAAGGAAGAGGATCGCAAGTTCCAGGAACTGGTGACCACCCGCAACAAGGCCGACCAGCTGGTGCACGCGACCCGCAGCGCGCTCAAGGAGCATGGCGACAAGGTGCCGGCCGACCAGATGTCGACCATCGAAGGCGCGCTGTCCGACCTGGAGAAGGTCAAGGACGGCGAGGACAAGGCGGCGATCGAGGCCAAGGTCGAGCAGCTGGAGCAGGCGGCGCAGGCGCTGTATGCGGCGGCGCAGGGCGGTGGTGACGCTGGTGCGCAGCAGTCGGCGCCGGGCGGTGGTTCGGCCCAGCCGGACGATGTGGTCGACGCCGAGTTCACCGAAGTGAAGGGCGACAAGCCATAATCGGCGACTTCATCGGCTTGTCCGATGAACCCAGCCCGCGCCGGGGATTCCCCGGCGTGGGCTGTTTGTTGGGCGGAACCGGGGCGTGAAAAGCAGTGTGGAACATCCATGAGCAAGCGTGATTACTACGAGGTGCTGGGCGTCGAGCGCAGCGTCGGCGAAGCCGAGCTGAAAAAGGCCTTCCGCCGGCTGGCGATGAAGTACCACCCGGATCGTTGTCCGGATGATCCGACCGCACAGGACAAGTTCAAGGAGGCCAAGGAGGCCTACGAAGTGCTGTCCGACGCTTCGAAGCGCGCGATGTACGACCAGCATGGCCATGCCGCCTTCGAGCACGGCATGGGCGGTGGTCGCGGTGGCGCCGGTTTCGGCGACATGGGCGACATCTTCGGTGACATCTTCGGCGACATTTTCGGTCGCAGCGGTGGTCGCGGCCGGCCGCGACGTGGCGCCGACCTGCGCTACATCATGGAGCTGGACCTGGAAGAGGCCGTGTTCGGGGTCAGCAAGGAAATCGAGATCCCCACCCAGGTCAACTGCCATCACTGCAACGGCAGTGGCTCGGAAGACGGCAAGACCAGCAAGTGCACCACCTGCAATGGCCATGGCCAGGTGCGCATGCAGAACGGGATCTTCTCGATCCAGCAGGCCTGCCCGCATTGCGGCGGCAGCGGCCAGACCATCGAGAAGCCGTGCCGCAAATGCCACGGCGAGGGGCGCCTGGAGGAAACCCGCAAGCTGTCGGTGCAGATCCCCGAGGGCGTCGACAACGGCGATCGCATCCGCCTGACCGGGCAGGGTGAGGCCGGCCCGGCCGGTGCGCCGTCCGGTGACCTGTACGTGGAAGTGCACGTGCGCGAGCACGAGATCTTCCAGCGCGAGGGCAGCGACCTGCATTGCGAGGTGCCGATCCGCTTCTCGCAGGCCGCCTTGGGTGCGGAGTTGGCAGTGCCGACGCTGGAAGGCGAGGTGACCATCAGCATTCCGCAGGAAACCCAGACCGGCACCCTGTTCCGTCTGCGCGGCCGCGGCGTCAAATCCGTGCGCAGCAGCCGCCATGGCGACCTGATCTGCCGGGTGGTGGTGGAAACCCCGGTGCGCCTGACCAAGCAGCAACGTGAATTGCTGGAGTCGCTGGAAGCGACCTTCGAACAGGGCGATGCCGGCAAGCACACGCCGCGCGCCAAGGGCTGGGTCGAGGGCGTGAAGCAGTTCTGGTCCAAAGTCACCGCCTGATGTTTTCCGGGGCACGCAAGTCCTGCGTGCCCGAGACCCGATCCATCGCCAGGAGCGCGCCGATGTCCCGTCCGATCCGACTCGCCCTGAACGGTGCCTCCGGCCGCATGGGACGGGCGCTGCAGCAATCGCTGGTCGATGGCCATCGCTTCGAGCTGGTGCACGCCGTGGTGGCGCCTGGCTCGGTGCATGACGGCCAGCCGCTGGAGCACGGTTCGCTGCGCCATGCGCACGACTGGACGCAGGCACCGCCGATCGACGTGGTGATCGACTTCAGCACGCCGGCCGGATTGGCCCAGGCGCTGGATCATTGCCTGGCGCACGGCATTGCCCTGGTCAGCGGCACCACCGGCGTGGACGAGGCGCTGGAAGCCCGTCTGGGCGCGGCCAGCCAGCACATCGCGTTGCTGCGTGCCGCCAATTTCAGCATCGGCGTGGCGGTGTTGAGCCGCCTGCTGCGCGACGCCGCAGCAGCCCTGCCGGACTGGGATCTGGAGATCGTCGAAGCACACCACGGGCGCAAGCAGGACGCACCTTCAGGCACCGCGCTGGCGCTGGGGCAGGTCGCTGCGGCGGCACGTGACACCACATTGGAGGCGTCCGCGGTCTACAGTCGCGAGGGCATCACCGGCCGACGCGAACCGGGCAGCATCGGTTTCGCGGTGGTACGTGGTGGCGACATCGTGGGCGAACACCAGGCCATGCTGATCGGCCAGGGCGAGCGGCTGGAGCTGGCGCATCGGGCCACCGATCGCGCGATTTTCGCGCGTGGTGCGCTTCAGGCGGCCCATTGGCTGAGCGGGCAGGTTGCCGGGACCTGGCGATTGGACGACATGATCTCCGCCGCTCTCTGAAGCGACCCGGGCAGCCGTACGCAGCCTCAGTAATTGAGTGCGAACAGGCCGAAGCAGGCGGCCACCAGCAAAATCACCACCGCCGCGATCGAGGCCAGGCCGAGCAACATGCCGAGGCCGGTGCGTCGCCGGGTGCCCGCGATCCACACGGCCGACCACACGATGATCACCAGCAGGGCAAGCAGCAGGCCGGCAAAGCCGCCGCCGATGCCGTCGCCGATGCATCCCAGTCCCACGCCGGCCACCATGATTGCCCAGGCCAGGCCGACACCGGCGAGCAGCGAGCCGGACGAGGCAGGAGGCGCCTGAGGGTCTTCCGGTGCCGGTACCGGTGGCATCGGCGGATTCGTCTCACTCATGCGCGGTTTCCTCGATGGTGCGTGCCTGCTCGATCTCGCGGCGCAGCTTGGCCAGCGTGGCGGCCTTGTCGTCGCGGTAGAACAGGTTGAAGGTGTCGAACGGGATGATCCGGCCATCCGGCTGGGCGATGTGCACGCAGGACTTCTTCACCGCGCGCAGGTCGAAGCCATGCGCGTCGATGAACTGCATGATCAGCACGCGGAACACGTTGCGGTAGCCCAGATCGGCCGGCGCCTGCACCTGCGGCAGGCAGCACAGCAGGTCGGACAGCGAGCAGGCCTGCGACTCCGGCGAATGGTTGGTCGCGAACAACTCGAACACGTGTGCGCGAAGCTCCTCGTCGCGCTCCACCACGATGGTGTTGCGGCCCTTGCTGACGAGGGTTTCCGGCGAGACGAACCGGGTCAGCGGCAGTACCTGATCGCCCAGCTTCAGCGCATAGGCCATGGCCAGGCAATCGGGGTTGCACGGCACCGGAATCAGGTCGTCGGGCTGGAACAGCGGACTTTGTTCGAGGATGCGCCGGCGCACTTCGCTCAGCGTGAGCCGGTCGCGCTCGGCGTCGTAGCCCTCCAGCCGGCCGGCCGCCTGGATCGGCTGGAAGGTGACGCCGCGCACGCAGGGTTGCTTCAGCGCGAAGTCGATGATCTCGCCCAGCTCGCCGTCGTTGAGTCCCTTTTTCACCGTCACCACCAGCGTGGTGGATATGTCGTGGCGGTTGAGGTGCTCCAGCGCCTTGAGGCGGATCTCGCGCAGCTTGGCCCCGCGCAGATCCTTGTGTACCTCGTCGCGCAGCGAATCGAACTGCAGGTACAACTCGAAGCCGGGCTGGTATTCGGCCAGTCGCGCGGCGAACTCCGGTTCCTTGGCGATGCGCAGGCCGTTGGTGTTCACCATCAGGTGCCGGATCGGGCGCTTCCGTGCCGCGTCGAGGATCGCGAAGAAGTCCGGGTGCAAGGTCGGCTCGCCGCCGGAGATCTGCACCACGTCCGGCTCGCCCTCGTTGGCCACCACCGCGTCCAGCATCCGCTCCACCGTGGCCAGGTCGCGGAAGCCGGGGCGGTGCGGGCCGCTTTCGGCATAGCAGATCGGGCAGCGCAGGTTGCAGTGGTCGGTGATCTCGACCAGGGTCAGGCAGGAATGCTGCATGTGCTCGGGGCACAGACCGCAGTCGTAAGGGCAGCCGTAGTGCTGCGGGGTGTTGAAGCGCTGTGGCAGTTCCGGCGGCTTGATGTACAGCTCGCGGCACTGGCGGTAGTAGGCCGCGTCGTCGGCGATCAGCACGCGCTCGCGGCCGTGGTGCGGGCACCACTTTTCCAGGAAGACGCGTTCGTCCTTGATCAGGATTTTTGCCTCGACCCGGCGCAGGCAGGTGCTGCACACCGATACCGCGCTGTCGTAGAAAAGATAAGGCCTTACCTTGGCTCCCATGCCTCGTTTTTCCCGGCGAACAGTGCCCGCAGGATACGCGGGATGTCGCGCCCGTAATAGACCAGGCCGGCCACGCAAAGCCATTGCAGTCCGGACAAGCCGCCGGGGTAGGTGAAAAACACCGGCTTGATGAATTCGATCAGCAGGCGGAAGGCCAGGTAGCCGATCAGGAAGGCGCGAAAGCGATCACCCGGATGATTCAGGCGGCCCCGGCGCCAGTGCAACAACGCGTACTGCAGCAGCAAGAAGGCGATTTCGTAGAGCTGGGTGGGGTGGCGCGGCTGGCCGTCGCCGAAATCCACGCCCCAGGGCAGGGTGGTCGGTACGCCGTAGGTGTGGTCACCGAGGCCGGCGAGGTAGCAGCCGACCCGGCCGATGCACATGCCCACGGTCAGCGGCAGCACGAAGGCATCGCCGGTGGAGTTGTCGACGCCGGCGATCTTCTTGGCCAGCTCCACGCCGGTCAACCCGCCAAGCAGGGCGCCGATGATCGACTTGCCTTCCAGCAGATGCCGCAGGCTGGGGAAGTCGGCGAAGGCCGCCAGTGGATCGTCGAGCCAGAACGACAGCTTGGCCCCGATCGCGGCGCCGACGATGGCGCCCACGCCGACCCAGACCACGTGGTCGTCATGCCGGAAGGCGGAAGGCGCCAGCTTCCGCCGCGTCCACAGGAACAGCCGGAAACCGACCGCGTAGGCCAGCGCCTCGAACAGGGTATGCAGTGCGACCGGACTCACGCCTCGCGCCGGCTCAGTCCGGATGCGAGGCGTTGCGCCCGCGTCCGGCGCCAAGCCGGGTATCGAGGCTGCCGAACAGCTTCTTGAACATGCGCGAGAACTTGCCGCGCCTGGTCTTGCGCAGCTTTTCCTCCTCGCTGGTCAGCCAGGCGACCTGGATCACCCGTCGCTCGCCCTCGTAGGGCAGGTGGCCATGGAAGGAGTTGTCGCAGCGCTTGAACACCGCGAACTCGCCGTACAGCGGGATCAGCTCGGGCACCACGATGCTGTCGATGTCGTCGATCCGCTGCAGGAAGCGCAGGCAGCCGTCGCTGGTGTCCGGCCATTGCGGGTTGAGGTAGATCAGCGCCGTGGCGACCTTGGAGCGGCTGTCGGTGTGGATGGTGCCGTGGCGCTTGTTGAGCAGCCGGCAAATCGTCACCAGGGTCGGATACTGCTCCAGTCCATCGATGCCCAGCTTGCGGCCGATCGCGCTGGCAAAGGCCGCGCCGGTCATGTTCTCGACCAGGGCGTTGATGCTCGGGCCGCATTCCTGCGGGTCGTAGGGGAAGAAGCCGGCGCTGGAGTAATCCGGGAAATCACGGTCAAGCTCGCCGCGCATCTCGTCCGGCAACTGGCCGTGCGCCACCATGAAGGGAAACGGCTGGTGCTGCACGACGGTATCCGGGCGATCGAGCCTGGCGGGATCGAGCAGGACGGCTGAGTTCATGGGGTGATCAACTCCGGCAAAAACGGTCGCTAGTGTACCCCTCGTGCCCGGGCTGCGCAGACGCCGGATCCGGGGCGCGCGAGGTGGACACGAACCCCGCCTGCGCCTATCATTTCGTCCCGCCCGGATTCCTATCCCTCCCCGTTCCACAAGCCTGCAATCATGCGGCTTGCGGACTTCGCTGCATCCAAAAGGCGGTTACCCAATGCCAATTCCTGCTCTGCTGGCTCTTGAAGATGGCAGCGTTTTTCATGGTCATGCCGTCGGCGCCATCGGTGAAACCGTTGGCGAAGTGGTGTTCAACACGGCGATGACCGGCTACCAGGAGATCCTCACCGATCCCTCGTATTCGCGGCAGATCGTCACGCTGACCTATCCGCACATCGGCAACACCGGCACCAACGCCGAGGACGCCGAGTCCACCGCCGTGCATGCCGCCGGCCTGATCGTGCGCGACGTGCCGCGGCTGGCCAGCAACTGGCGCAACAGCGAAAGCCTGCCCGATTACCTCAAGCGCCACGGCACCGTGGCGATCGCCGGGATCGATACGCGCCGGCTTACCCGCATCCTGCGCGACAAGGGTGCGTTGTCCGGCTGCATCGTGGCGGGCGAGCAGGTCGATGCCGAGGATGCGCTGGCCAAGGCGCGCGGTTTCGCCGGCCTGAACGGGATGGACCTGGCCAAGGTGGTCAGCACCACCAAGGCGTATGTCTGGAAGGACGGCACCTACGACCTGGGTCGCCCCGGTTTCAACCAGCCGGCGATGCGCTTCAAGGTGGTTGCCTACGATTTCGGCGTGAAGCACAACATCCTGCGCCTGCTTGCCGAGCAGGGTTGCGAGATCACCGTGGTACCGGCGCAGACGCCGGCGTCCGAGGTGCTGGCGATGAAGCCCGATGGCGTGTTCCTTTCCAACGGCCCCGGCGATCCGGCGGCCTGCGACTACGCCATCGCCGCCACTCGCGAGCTGCTGGAGTCGAGGATCCCGCTGTTCGGCATCTGCCTGGGCCACCAGTTGATGGGCCTGGCGCTGGGCGCGAAGACGCTGAAGATGAAATTCGGCCACCACGGTGCCAACCATCCGGTGAAGGACCTGGACGACGGCCGCGTGCTGATCACCTCGCAGAACCACGGCTTCGCGGTGGATCCGGCAACCCTGCCGGCCAATGCGCGGGTCACCCACCACTCGCTGTTCGACGGTTCGCTGCAGGGCTTCGCGCTGACCGACCGCCCGGCGTTCTGTTTCCAGGGCCATCCGGAGGCCTCGCCGGGCCCCCGCGACATCGGCTATCTGTTCGACCGCTTCGCCAACTTCATGCAGGAGGCCCGCTGAGATGGCCAAGCGTACCGACATCAAGAGCATCCTCATCATCGGCGCCGGCCCGATCGTGATCGGCCAGGCCTGCGAGTTCGATTATTCGGGCGCGCAGGCGTGCAAGGCGCTGAAGGAGGAGGGCTACCGCGTCATCCTGGTCAACTCCAACCCCGCCACCATCATGACCGATCCGGAGACCGCCGATGCGGTCTACATCGAGCCGATCAACTGGCAGACGGTGGAACGCATCATCGCCAAGGAGCGCCCGGACGCGGTGCTGCCCACCATGGGCGGCCAGACCGGCCTGAACTGCGCGCTGGACCTGGCCGACCACGGCGTGCTGGAAAAGTACGACGTCGAGCTGATCGGCGCGCGTCGCGAAGCCATCCGCATGGCCGAGGACCGCGAGCTGTTCAAGCAGGCGATGACCGAGATCGGCCTGGACAGCCCGCGCTCGGGCGTGGCCAAGAGCTTCGAGCACGCGCTGGAGATCCAGGCCGAGCTGGGCTTTCCGGCGATCATCCGCCCCAGCTTCACTCTGGGCGGTTCCGGCGGCGGCATCGCGTACAACAAGGAAGAATTCGAGACCATCGTCAAGCGCGGCCTCGAGCTTTCGCCCACCAACGAAGTGCTGATCGACGAATCGCTGCTGGGCTGGAAGGAGTTCGAGATGGAGGTGGTCCGCGACACCGCGGACAACTGCATCATCATCTGCGCCATCGAGAACCTGGACCCGATGGGCGTGCATACCGGCGACTCGATCACGGTGGCGCCGGCGCAGACGCTGACCGACAAGGAATACCAGCGCCTGCGTGACGCCTCCATCGCGGTGCTGCGCAAGATCGGCGTGGATACCGGCGGCTCCAACGTGCAGTTCGGCATCCATCCCGACACCGGTCGCGTGGTGGTGATCGAGATGAACCCGCGCGTGTCGCGCTCGTCGGCGCTGGCGTCCAAGGCCACCGGTTTCCCGATCGCCAAGGTCGCGGCCAAGCTCGCCGTGGGTTACACCCTGGATGAGCTCAAGAACGACATCACCGGCGGCCTCACCCCGGCCTCGTTCGAGCCGTCGATCGACTACGTGGTCACCAAGATTCCGCGCTTCGCTTTCGAGAAATTCCCTGCCGCCGATGCGCGCCTGACCACCCAGATGAAGTCGGTGGGCGAGGTGATGGCGATCGGCCGGACCTTCCACGAGTCGCTGCAGAAGGCATTGCGCGGCCTGGAAATCGGCAAGACCGGCCTCAACCCCAGTGGCCTGGACATCAGCACCGAGGATGGCCTGGCCACGCTCAAGCGCGAACTGCGCGAGCCACGGCCGGACCGCGTGTTCCATCTGGCCGATGCTTTCCGTGCCGGCCTGTCGCTGGAGGAGGTGCAGAACCTCAGCCGCGTCGATCCCTGGTTCCTCGCCGCGTTCGAGGACATCGTGCTGACCGAGGCCGAGATCACCGCCCAGGGCATCACCGCGCTGGACCAGCCGCGCATCCGTGAACTGAAGCGCCTCGGCTTCGCCGACGCGCGCCTGGCCGAGCTGCTGGGCACCGATGAGGCGGCGATCCGTCACCTGCGCCACACCCTGGGCGTGCGCCCGGTGTACAAGCGGGTCGATTCCTGCGCGGCCGAGTTCGCCACCAGCACCGCCTACATGTACTCGACCTACGAGGAAGAGTGCGAAGCCGAGCCGACCGGGCGCGAAAAGATCATCGTGCTGGGTGGTGGCCCGAACCGGATCGGGCAGGGCATCGAGTTCGACTATTGCTGCGTGCACGCCTCGCTGGCGCTGCGCGAGGATGGTTACGAAACCATCATGGTCAACTGCAACCCGGAGACGGTCTCCACCGACTACGACACTTCCGATCGCCTGTACTTCGAGCCGCTGACGCTGGAGGACGTGCTGGAAATCGTCCATCTGGAGAAGCCCAAGGGCGTGATCGTGCAGTACGGCGGCCAGACCCCGCTGAAACTGGCGCGTGCGCTGGAGGCGGCCGGCGTGCCGATCATCGGCACCAGTCCGGACTCGATCGACCTGGCCGAGGACCGCGAGCGCTTCCAGCACATGATCGAGAAGATCGGCCTGAAGCAGCCGCCCAACCGCACCGCTCGCAACGCCGACGAGGCCTTGGCGCTGGCCCGCGAGATCGGCTATCCGCTGGTGGTGCGCCCGAGCTACGTGCTGGGCGGCCGGGCCATGGAGGTGGTGCACGACGACGCCGACCTGTCGCGCTACATCCGTGATGCGGTGAAGGTGTCCAACGATTCGCCGGTGCTGCTGGACCGCTTCCTGGACCATGCGGTCGAGGTCGACGTGGACGTGATCTGCGATGCCGGCGGCCAGGTGCTGATCGGCGGCATCATGGAGCACATCGAGGAAGCCGGCGTGCATTCGGGTGACTCGTCCTGCTCGCTGCCGCCGTATTCGCTGAGCAGCACGATCCAGGACGAGCTGCGCCGTCAGGTCACCGCGATGGCCAAGGAGCTGAAGGTCATCGGCCTGATGAACACCCAGTTCGCGATCCAGGGCGAAACCGTCTACATCCTGGAAGTGAACCCGCGTGCCTCGCGCACCGTGCCGTTCGTGTCCAAGGCCACCGGCATGCCGCTGGCCAAGATCGCCGCCCGGGTGATGGCCGGCCGTTCGCTGGCCGAACTGGGCGCGACGCGCGAAGTGGTGCCGGGATACTTCTCGGTGAAGGAGGCGATCTTCCCGTTCCTGAAATTCCAGAACGTCGACCCGATCCTCGGCCCGGAAATGCGCTCGACCGGCGAGGTGATGGGCGTGGGCCGCAGCTTCGGCGCCGCCTTCGCCCGCGGCCACGAAGCGGCGGGCATTCGTCCGCCGACGGAAGGCAAGGTGTTCCTGTCGGTGCGTGACAGCGACAAGGATCGCCTGCTGCCGGTGGCCAACGAAGTGCTTGCCCGCGGTTTCAGCCTGGTGGCGACCGCCGGCACGGCGTCCTACCTGGCCGGGCATGGCGTGGCCTGCGAGCGCGTCAACAAAGTGCTCGAAGGGCGCCCGCACGTCGTCGACCTGATCAAGAACGGCGAAATCGCGTATATCGTCAACACCACCGAGGGCAAGCAGGCGATCGCCGACTCGTTCTCGATCCGGCGCGAAGCCCTGCAGCGACGCGTCACCTATTCCACCACCGTCGCAGGCGCCCGTGCGCTGGTCCACTCGCTCGACTTCCGCAGCGATGGCGAAGTGCACAGCCTGCAGGAACTGCACAAGGAGCTCGAAGCATGAGCCGTCCCCCCATTACCAAGGCAGGCGCCGACCGCCTGCGCAATGAACTCGAGCAGCTGAAGTCCGTCGAGCGTCCGCGCATCATCGCGGCGATCGCCGAGGCCCGTGCGCATGGCGACCTGAAGGAAAACGCCGAGTATCACGCCGCGCGCGAATTGCAGAGCTTCACCGAAGGCCGCATCGGTCAGCTGGAAAGCCTGCTGTCCAACGCCGAGGTGATCGACGTGGAGAAGCTGTCCGCCGGCGACCGCGTGGTGTTCGGCGCCACCGTGGAGCTGGAGGACGAGGACACCGGCACGCCGGTGACCTACCAGATCGTCGGCGACCTGGAAGCGGACATCAAACGGCAGATGATCGCCGTGTCCTCGCCGATCGCCCGTGCCCTGATCGGTCGCAGCGCCGGTGACAGCGTGGAGTTCACCGCGCCGAACGGGGTCAAGCACTACGAGATCGTCAGCGTCCGCTACGTCTGACGGGAGCTCCGGCGGCATCGTGGACGGTGCCGCCGGAATTCATCGAGGATCCGGCCGGAAGGCTTTCCGTCATCCGGACACGAAAAAGGCCGCTTGCGCGGCCTTTTCGTTTGCTCGACTGCGGCTGGGGATCAGCGCTGACGGGCCTTGAAACGCGGGTTGCTCTTGCAGATCACGAACACCTTGCCGCGACGACGCACGATCTTGCAGTCACGGTGCCGCGCCTTGGCGGACTTCAAAGAGTTAAGCACCTTCACGGCGAGCTCCTGACACTAAGGGAAAAATTCAAGTTCGCCAGTATAACGACTTGCAAAGCTTGTCACAAGCCTGTATTTGCCGCCGTCTCGGCCACGATGGCCAGGAACTGCTGCAAGGCCGGCGAGCGATCATCGGCGCGGCAAGCCGCAGCCAGCAACAGGTAGGCTTCCGGATCTTCCAGCGGCACGTAGCAGACGCCGGTCAATCGCACCGAGCGCATGCTGGCAGGCACCAGCGCCAGGCCCAGGCCGGCCGCCACCAGCGCAAGCAATCCGTTGAGCTGTTGCGCATGCTGGACGATCCGCGGCTGGAAACCGGCCTTGACCGCCAATTGCACCAGGCGGTCGTACAACGTCGCCGCCAACTCGCGCGGCTGGGAGACAAACGGGCTGTCCGCGACTTCCTCCAGCGACAGACTGCTGCGCGAGGCCAGCGGATGGCCGGTGGGCAAGGCCAGCAGCAGCGGCTCGCGGTCGATCACGTTCAGTCGCAGTTTGCGCGCGTCCTGTTCGCGGGTCGGCTCGTCACGCACGAAGCCGACATCGATTTCGCCGGAGAGCAGGGCGGCGAATTGCGGTTCGGTATACATCTCGTCCAGTTGCAGGCGGACATTGGGCGCGATCTGCCCGAAGCGCAGCAGGGTCTGCGGCAGGGCGGGGTGGAACGAGACGGAGACGGTGTAGGCCAGATGCAGTTGGCCGGTGTAGCCAGCCGCCGCGGCAACCACCTGGCGACGGGCTTCATCGGCCTTGCCCAGAATCTGCCGGGCCTGCTCCAGGAAGACGCGGCCGGGGCCGGTCAGCGCGACGCTGCGCCGCGTGCGATCGAGCAGGCGTACGCCCAGATCCTGCTCCAGCGCCAGAATCTGTTGCGACAGCGGTGGTTGCGACAGATGCAGCCGCAAGGCGGCCCGGGTAAAGCTGAGCTCCTCGGCCACGGCGACGAAGTAGCGCAACTGGCGCAGGTCGAACATATATGTTTTCCCGATAAATAAGGCGGTAAATATATATTTGTTACTTTAATCCGTCGACCATAAACTTCTCCTCGTCCCGCCACTCCCCCTCCCCCGTGGCGGCGGCCCTCGCCCCGCAGCGACGCTAAACACGACATCTGGTTCATCCCCCCCCCTGAACCCATGTCGATGCGTCACCACTGCGGGGCGCTTTCGTTTCCGCGCCCCGGCCAGCACGTTTTTGAACGTGCTGGCCGGATGCGTCAGATCCGGCAGGCCAGGCGGGTTCCCTGATCGATCGCGCGCTTGGCATCAAGCTCGGCGGCCACGTCGGCGCCACCGATCACGTGAACAGGGATGCCGTTTCCGGCCAATGCATCAGCCAGCCGGCGGTCTGCTTCCTGGCCCGCACAGACCACCACGTTGTCGACCGGCAGCAGCCGTGGCTGGTCGTCGACCGTGACGTGCAGGCCCTCGTCGTCGAAACGCTGGTAGGCGACATTGCCCAGCATCTCCACCCGCCGGGCCTTGAGCGTGGCCCGGTGTACCCAGCCGGTGGTCTTGTTGAGCCTTGCGCCGGGCCGGCCCGCACTGCGCTGCAGTAGCCAGACCTGGCGTTCGGGAGCTGCCGGGCAGGGCGGCTGCAGGCCGCCGCGTTGCTGCAGATCCCGGTCCACGCCCCATTCGCGGCTCCAGCGCGCGATATCGGTGGTGGGTGAGGGGGCTTGCTCGACCAGGTATTCGGCCACGTCGAAACCGATGCCGCCGGCCCCGATGATGGCCACCTTCGCACCCACCGGATGATGCCCGGCCAGCACGTCCAGATAGCTGAGCACGCGCGGATCGTCGCTGCCGGGGAACACCGCCTTGCGCGGCACCACGCCGGTAGCCACCACCACCTCGTCGTACTGGCCGGCCTGCAGCGACTCGGCGTCAGCCGTTTGCCCGAGCCTGACCTCGACGCCTGCGTCGTCCAGCCGGTGGCGGAAATAGCGCAGCGTCTCGCGGAACTCCTCCTTGCCGGGGATCTGCATGGCGTAATTGAACTGGCCGCCCACCTCGTCGGCGCGATCGATCAGGGTCACCGCGTGGCCGCGTTCAGCGAGCGTGCAGGCGCAAGCCAGGCCGGCCGGGCCGGCACCGATCACCGCCACGCGCTTGCGCACGGTGGCCGGCTCGATCTCCAGTTCGGTCTCGTGGCAGGCGCGCGGATTGACCAGGCAGCTGGCGCGGCGGTTCTGGAACACGTGATCCAGACAGGCCTGGTTGCAGGCGATGCAGGTGTTGATCCGTTCGCTGCGCCCTGCACGGGCCTTGGCTGGCCACTGCGGGTCAGCCAGCAGCGGACGCGCCATCGACACCATGTCGGCGCCGTCGGCAAGGATCTGCTCGGCCACTTCCGGCGCATTGATGCGGTTGGTGGCCACCAGCGGGATCGAGACCTCGCCCTTCAATTTCTGCGTCACCCAGGCGAAGCCGCCACGCGGCACGCTGGTGACGATGGTCGGCACGCGTGCTTCATGCCAGCCGATGCCGGTGTTGATGATGCTGGCGCCGGCGGCCTCGACGGCCCGGGCCAGCGTGACGATCTCGCTCCAGTCCTGGCCGCCTTCGACCAGGTCCAGCATCGACAGGCGATAGATGATGATGAAATCGCGGCCCACCGCCTCGCGGGTGCGCCGCACGATCTCCTCGGCGAAACGCATGCGCCGCGGCGCGTCGCCGCCCCAGGCGTCGTTGCGCCGGTTGGTGCGGGCGGCGATGAACTGGTTGATCAGGTAGCCCTCCGAGCCCATGATCTCGACGCCGTCGTAGCCCGCTTCCCGGGCCAGTTTGGCGCTGCGCACGAAATCATTGATGGTGCGCTCCACGCCACCCGCGGACAGCGCGCGCGGGGTGAACGGGGTGATCGGTGACTTGATCTTCGAGGGCGCCACCGACAACGGGTGATAGCCGTAGCGCCCGGCGTGCAGGATCTGCATGCAGATGCGCCCGCCCTCGGCATGCACCGCATCGGTGAGCTTGCGGTGGCGCGGCTTGTGCCAGGGCATGCTGAGCCTGCCACCGAAAGGCTTGAGCCAGCCCGCGATGCTTGGCGCGATGCCACCGGTGACCATCAGGCCGACGCCGCCACGGGCACGTTCGGCAAAGTAGGCAGCCAGCTTGTCGAAATCGGCGGCGCGATCCTCCAGACCGGTGTGCATCGAGCCCATCAGGATGCGGTTGGGCAGGGTGAGGTGGCCCAGGTCGAGGGGCGCGAACAGTCGGGGGTAGTCCATGCGATCACCGCAAGCTCAAACGATCGTATGAATGTGCCGGGACAGGGGCGTCAAACGCAAGCTCCCCCGGTTTTCCGCAATGCGCTTACGCCAGCAGTTGCTGCACCAGTTCGATGTAGCGACGCATGGCTTCCTCCCGCGAAACGCCGTTCAACTGCGCCCAGGCCTCGTGCTTGGCGGTACCGACGAAATCGAAGAAGCCGGGCTGCGCTTTGCAAAGATCACCCTCGGAGCCTTGCTTGTACAGGGCATAGAGCTTGAGCAGGGTGTCGTTGTCGGGGCGTCTGCCAAGACCCTGGATGTCCTCGGCGGCTTGGTCGAACTCGCGTTGAAGATCGCTCATGGAGGGCATGGTGCGGGACGGGCATGCTGCGGGGACGACTGGATAACACGCGCTCCTGGCAGGGTCAACGCGCTAGAATGGCCGACTTGCCCGCTACGCCAGGATCCGCCATGAGCCCAGCCACGTCCGCTGTTCCCGTACTCGCCATCGATGGTCCGTCGGGCTCGGGCAAGGGCACGGTCAGCGCACTGGTGGCTTCCCGGCTGGGCTGGCGCCTGCTCGATTCCGGCGCGCTGTATCGCGCGGTTGGCTATGCCGCCGGCATGGCCGGGCTGGATCTGGCCGACGTCGACGCGATGACCCGCTGCGCCCAGAACACGAAGATCCGTTTCCAGGCCGCCAGCGACGGCGGGGCCACCCGGGTGATCGTGAACAGTCACGACGCCACCGATGAACTGCGCACCGAAACCGCCGGTGCGGCGGCCTCGGCGATCGCCTCGATGCCCTCCGTGCGCGAGGCGCTGGTGGCGCTGCAACTGGGTTTCCGCAAGGCGCCGGGGCTGGTGGCCGACGGTCGCGACATGGGCACGGTGATCTTTCCCGATGCGCCGTACAAGGTTTTCCTCACGGCGAGTGCCGCCGAGCGTGCGAAAAGGCGCTATAAGCAGTTGAAGGAAAAGGGACTCAGCGTTACACTTTCCGGCCTTCAGCGCGAAATCGAGGCGCGTGACCACCGTGATGCCACGCGTGCGGTCGCGCCGCTCAAGCCTGCGGAAGACGCCATCCTGGTGGATACCACCGGCATGGGCATCGATGCGGTGGTCGCGAAAGTACTTGCCGTCGTGCAGCCGTGAATCCGGCCGCGCGGCGGCTTTTGTGCTCCCGCCGAGGCGGGAGGTTTTGACCCACGGTGCGAAGGCCGGTTCATGTCGAACCTGCCGGAAACACCCCCAACAGGTGGATCGGAAAATCCGGGCGCAACCCATTCGGGAGCGTCACGAATCCCGATCTTTTCCCACTATGGAATCAACATGACTGAAAGTTTTGCCGAACTGTTTGAACAGAGCCAGCAGGCCATCGCCAAGCTGAAGCCCGGCGCCATCGTCACCGGCATCGTCGTGGAAATCCGCAACGACGTCGTCGTGATCAATGCGGGTCTGAAGAGCGAAGGCATCGTCCCGATCGAGCAGTTCAAGGGCGAGGACGGCACCCTCGAGGTGAGCGTCGGCGATCCCGTGAAGGTGGCCCTGGAGGCCCTGGAGGACGGTTTCGGCGAAACCAAGCTGTCGCGCGAGAAGGCCAAGCGCTCGATGGTGTGGGACGACCTCGAAGAGGCGTTCGACAAGGAAGAGACCATCGTCGGCATGATCTCCGGCAAGGTCAAGGGCGGTTTCACCGTCGACATCAAGGACGTCCGCGCGTTCCTGCCGGGCTCGCTGGTCGACGTGCGCCCGGTGCGCGACCCGGTCTACCTCGAGGGCAAGGAACTCGAGTTCAAGATCATCAAGCTGGATCGCAAGCGCAACAACGTGGTGGTCAGCCGCCGCGCCGTCGTCGAGACCGAGTTCTCCGAAGAGCGCGAGAAGCTGCTTGAGCGCCTGGTCGAGGGTGCGGTGGTCAAGGGTGTGGTCAAGAACCTCACCGACTACGGCGCGTTCGTGGACCTGGGCGGCATCGACGGCCTGCTGCACATCACCGACATGGCGTGGAAGCGCGTGCGTCATCCGTCCGAAGTCGTCAACGTCGGCGACGAGCTGGACGTGCGCGTGCTGAAGTACGACAAGGAGCGCAACCGCGTCTCGCTGGGCCTGAAGCAGCTGGGCGACGATCCGTGGGTGAACATCTCCCGTCGCTACCCGGTCGGCAGCCGCCTGTTCGGCAAGGTCTCCAACGTCACCGATTACGGCTGCTTCGTCGAGATCGAGCCGGGCGTGGAAGGCCTGGTCCACGTGTCCGAGATGGACTGGACCAACAAGAACGTCAACCCGGCCAAGGTCGTGCAGGTTGGTGACGAGACCGAAGTGACCGTGCTGGACGTGGATGAAGAGCGTCGCCGCATCTCGCTGGGCATCAAGCAGACCCGCTCGAACCCGTGGGAAGCCTTCGCCGCCATGCACAAGAAGGGCGACAAGGTCTCCGGCCAGATCAAGTCGATCACCGACTTCGGCGTGTTCATCGGCCTGGAAGGCGGCATCGACGGCCTGGTGCACCTGTCCGACATCTCCTGGCAGATGTCCGGCGAAGACCTCGTGCGCAACTTCAAGAAGGGCGACGAGATCGAGGCCGTGGTGCTGGCGGTGGATCCGGAGCGTGAGCGCATCTCCCTCGGCATCAAGCAGATGGAGCAGGATCCGTTCGGCCAGTTCATGGCGGCCAATCCGCGCGGCACCATCGTCACCGGTACCGTCAAGGAAGTCGACGCCAAGGGCGCCGTGATCGATCTGGGCGAGGGCGTCGAGGGTTACCTGCGCGCCAACGACATCGCCAAGGAGCGCATCGACGATGCGACCCAGCACCTGAAGGTGGGCGATTCGGTCGAAGCCAAGTTCACCGGCATGGACCGCAAGGGCCGCCAGCTGTCGCTGTCGATCCGCGCCAAGGACGAAGAAGATCTGCCGGATACCTCGGTGGACTACTCGTCTGCCGCCAGCGGCACGACCAAGCTGGGTGCGCTGCTGCAGGAACAGCTGAACAAGGCTGACTGAGGCACCGCGGCAACCTGATGCGTGGCGGCGGCACGATGCCGTCGCCACGCTGTTTCACGTCACGGACATTGGGGCCCATGACCAAATCCGAATTGATCGAGGCGCTGGCCAGGCGCCAGACACACCTTGCCTTTGCCGACGTCGAGATGGCGGTCAAGAGTGTCATCGAGCAGATGAGTCACGCACTGGCCAACGGTGAACGCATCGAAGTGCGCGGTTTCGGCAGCTTTGCCCTGCATTACCGGCCACCACGCATGGGGCGCAATCCCAAGACCGGCGAGGCCGTGGCGCTGCCCGGCAAGCACGTGCCGCATTTCAAGCCTGGCAAGGAACTGCGCGAACGCGTGAACCTGGACCTGGCCAAGGCTGCCGGCTGACCGGCAGGGCATCCGCATCGCGGGCAAATCGAAGGCAGGCGACGCGAGTCGTTCCTGCCTTTTTCATGTCCTGCGCCGGCAGATCCCGATATGCCATCGGTTCGCCGCCGGACGCGTCGCCTTGCCTGTGCCTGCAACAGGCAATCGGGTAAAGTCGGCGCATGCGCCTGCTTGCCATCATCGTCATCGTCATTTTCATCGCCGCCGGCATCGTGCTTGGTGCGCTCAACGCCGATCTGGTCGACTACGACCTCGCTTTTGCCCAGCTGTCCATGCCCAAGGGCGCCGCATTGCTGCTGGGCGTGCTGCTTGGATGGCTGCTTGGTGGCCTGACTGCCTGGCTGGGGATCAGCGCAAAACATCGTCGGCACCGTCGGCTGTTGTTGCAGCGACCTGATCAGCGTCCCGCGGCTGGCCCATGAATCCGCTCTACCTGCTGGCCGCGCTGATACCCGTGGCGTTCGTGCTTGGCTGGCTGGCCTCGCGCCGGCTCGGTGCGCGTCGTTCGGGCGCTGAAGTCAGCGAGCTGTCCTCGGACTACTTCCGTGGCCTCAACTACCTGCTCAACGAAGAGCAGGACAAGGCCATCGAGGTGTTCCTGAAGCTGGCCGAGTACAACCGCGATACGGTCGAGACCCATCTTGCGCTGGGCAATCTGTTCCGCCGGCGAGGCGAAGTGGACCGCGCAATCCGGCTGCACCAGCACCTGGTGTCACGTCAGGGTCTTTCCGATGCGATGAAGACCGTCGCGCTGCTGGAACTGGGCGAGGACTACATGCGCGCCGGTCTGCTCGATCGTGCCGAGGTGCTGTTTGCCGACCTGGTGGCGATGGATGCGCACGCGCCGTCCGCGTTGCGTCACCTGATCGCGATCTACCAGCACGAGCGCGACTGGCACAAGGCGATCGAGCACGCACGCCGGTTGGAAGTGATGACCGGCGACGACGAGGCGTCGATGATCGCGCAGTTCTATTGCGAGCTGGCCGAACGCTCACGCCAGCATGGCGCCCGGGCCGAGGCGCGCGAGTATCTTCGTCAGGCTTTCGAATGCCAGCCCGATTGCGTTCGTGCATTCATGCTGATCGGCCGCCTGCACGCCGAGGATGGCCGTTACAACGACGCAGTGGCCACTTACGAATCGGCGGTGGACGCCGATATCGGCTTCACCCCGGAAATCCTTCCGCCATTGCTCAACGCTTATGCGCGATCACAGCAGATGGAGCGCGCGGAGGCTTTCCTGCGTGATCTGCTGGAGCGTTACCACGGCGTGTCACCGGTGCTGGCATTGACCCAGATCTACCGGCAACGGGATGGCGAACGCGTTGCGATCGACTTTCTTACCGGCCAGTTGCGCCAGCGCCCGTCGGTCCGCGGCCTGATGACGCTGATCGATGCCACCATGGACAAGGTCGAGGGTGAGCCGCGCGAGAACTTCCTGATCCTGCGGGACCTGACCCGGAAGCTGCTGGAAGGGCAGGCGATGTACCGCTGCAGCCGCTGCGGTTTCGGGGCCAAGGCGCATCACTGGCAATGCCCCAGTTGCAAAAGCTGGAGTACGATCCGGCCGATCCACGGTGTCGCCAGCGAGTAGGGGAGGGAGGGATGCATCAGGCCATGGGATGGTTGCTCGCCAGTCTGCTTCTCAGCCTGTTGCTGGTGCGTGCCGCGATCACCTACGCGCATCGCCGGGGCATGTACGACCAGCCGGGGAGGCGGCGTTCGCATCAGGTGCCCACCGCACGCGGCGGTGGCATCGGCATCGTGCTGGCCATGCTGATCTGTTTGCCCGGCACGTTGTCGTGGACGTCGCCAGCATGGCCGACAAGTCTGATTGCGGGACTGTGGGGCGGTTTGCTGCTGGTGGCGCTGGCCGGCTGGTGGGATGACCATCGATCGCTGCCGGTGTTGCCACGTCTGGCGGCCCAGTTGCTTGCGGTTGGCGGATTTTCAGTCTGCCTGCTCTGGGACGGAGCTGGCTGGTGGTGGTTGCCGTTGCTGCTTGTCGGCGGTACCTGGAGCATCAATCTGCACAATTTCATGGACGGTATCGATGGTCTGCTGGCTCAGCAGGCGATCTTCGTTGGCGCCGGTCTGGCTTGGCTGGCCTGGTCGGCACAGGTACCCGGGTTGTCGTTGGCGGCGGGCGCGCTGGCAGCGGCGGCAGCCGGTTTCTGGTGTTACAACCGGCCATCCGCGCGGATCTTCATGGGGGATGTCGGCAGCGGCAGCGTGGGGCTGCTGATCTTCGCCTTCACCACCATGTTGTGGCAGCGGGATCACGATCTGCTCTGGCCGGCCCTGATTCTCTCGTCGGCTTTCATCACCGACGCCAGTCTGACTCTGCTGGTGCGGGTCTGGCGGGGGCGCCGCTGGTACACTGCGCATCGCGAACACCTATATCAGTGGCTGGTTCGCAAGGGGGAAAGTCATGCGCGGGTCGATGCAGCCTGGATGGGCTGGAATCTGGTGGTTGCGGCACCTTCGGCCTGGTTGGCCTGGAGTCATCTGCCGTCAGGGTTCGCCATTATGATGGCGGTTTACGCGGGCGCGGCCATCGTCTGGACGGCATGGAAACGTCGTTGCCTGCGACGACAATTCCCCGGGGCGCACTGATGTCGTTGCGTAAATTCGTAGGATTCATCCATCCGCGCATGGCGGTCGCATTGCACGATCTGGCGATGGCCGGTCTCGCATGGTGGATCGCGAAGATGCTGCGCTACGCGATGAACCCGAACGAGATCGTCGGGTTCGGACTGCTGGAGATTCCGCTGGTACTGATGGTCCAGGGCGTGATTTTCCGCTGGATCGGCTTGTACAAGAGCGTGTGGCGTTTCGCCAGTCTGCCGGATCTGTGGAACATCGTGCGCGCCGTGGTATCCGGCGTGTTGTTCATTGCCGTTGCGCTGTTTCTCTACAACCGCCTGCAGGGCGTGCCGCGTTCGGTGTTCCTGCTCTATCCGGGCATTCTGGCGGTGCTGCTGGGCGGGCCGCGTCTGGCCTATCGCTACTGGAAAGACAGCCGCAATGATCTGCTGCAGAACCAGTCGGTGAAGCGCGTGCTGATTGTCGGTGCGGATCGCGCCGGAGAGGTGCTGTCGCGTGACCTGCGCCGTGACAGTCACTATGCGGTGGTGGGTTTCGTCGACGACAAGGCCAGCCTGCGTGGTGCCAGCATCAATGGCCGTCCGGTGCTTGGCCGTTTCGATCAGTTGCCGGAAGTGGCGCGCGAAGCTGCCGTCGACATGTTGCTGATCGCCTTGCCCGGTGCGTCCACCAGCGAAATGCGTCGGGTCGTGGCGTTGTGCGACGGGACCGACCTGCCGTATCGCACCGTGCCGCGTCTGGAAGACGTGGTCGCCGGCCGGGCGCAGTTCAACCAGATCAAGGAAGTGGCGATCGAGGACCTGCTGGGCCGCGATACCGTTGAACTGGACTGGACCGCGATCCGTGAAACCCTGAGCGGCAAACGCGTGCTGGTGACCGGCGGCGGTGGCTCCATCGGCTCGGAGCTTTGCCGCCAGGTGGCCAGGCTGGGTGCGCAGTCGCTTACCGTGGTCGAACAGAGCGAATACAACCTGTACCGCATCGGGCAGGAACTGCGTGCCGATTTCCCCGAGCTGATCTTCGACGGCATCCTGACCAACTGTGGTGATCGCGTGGCGATGCGCAAGGCCTTCGCCGAGGCCATGCCGCAGGTGGTGTTCCATGCCGCGGCCTACAAGCATGTGCCGATGCTGCAGGGGCAACTGCGTTCAGCGTTCGGCAACAACGTGATGGGGACGCGCGTGGTCGCCGATGCGGCTTGCGAGGTCGGGGTCGAATGCTTCGTGCTGATCTCGACGGACAAGGCGGTCAACCCCACCAGCGTGATGGGTGCGTGCAAGCGAGTGGCGGAGATCTACTGCCAGAACCTCAACGCGCATACCGATACCCGTTTCATGACGGTGCGTTTCGGCAACGTGCTCGATTCGGCCGGTTCGGTGGTGCCGCTGTTCCGGCGGCAGATCCGCGAAGGCGGTCCGGTGACGGTGACCCATCCGGAGATCTCGCGCTACTTCATGACCATCCCCGAGGCCTGTCAGTTGATCCTGCAGACGGCCAGCATCGGCAAGGGCGGCGAGCTGTTCGCGCTGGACATGGGCGAGCCGGTGAAGATCCGCGACCTGGCCGAGCAGATGATCCGGCTGGCTGGAAAGAAGCCGGGCAGCGAAATCCCGATCGTCTACACCGGCCTGCGCTCCGGCGAAAAATTGTTCGAGGAGCTTTTCCACCCGCTGGAGAACTACAGCGCGACCACCCATGCCAAGATTTTCCTGGCGCAGCACCGGGAAGTGTCATGGGAACTGTTGCAGACGCTGCTGGGCAAGGCTGAAGAAGCGGTGGGCAACTTCAATGACGACGAGCTTCGGCGTTGCGTGTCGAGCCTGTTGCCGTCGTTCCGCTGGAGCGAATCCGCCCAGCCAGACAACGTGGTGTCGATCCGTCGCGCCCATCCGGAGATCAACGAGTGAGTGAACGTTTGCGTAAAGTCGTGTTTCCCGTGGCCGGCCTGGGTACGCGTTTCCTGCCGGCAACCAAGGTGGTGGCCAAGGAAATGCTGCCGGTTCTCGACAAGCCGCTGATCCAGTACGCCGTCGACGAGGCCGTCGATGCCGGTGCCGACACCCTGGTGTTCGTCACCAATCGTTACAAGCACGCCATTGCCGACTATTTCGACAAGGCCTACGAGCTGGAGTCGAAACTGCAGGAAAAGGGCAAGGATGAGCTGCTGGCGCTGGTGCAGGGCACCTTGCCACGCCACGTGCGCGCCGTGTTCGTGACCCAGCCGGAGGCTTGGGGCCTGGGCCATGCGGTGCTGTGCGCGCGGCCGGTGGTCGGCGACGAACCTTTCGGCGTGATCCTGCCCGACGACCTGATCTGGAACGGCAAAGGCAAGAGCGCGCTGCGACAGATGGCCGAGTTGGCCGATGCGCAGCAGGCCGGCGTGATCGCGGTGGAGGAAGTGCCGCACGACCAGACCGACAAATACGGCATCGTCGATGCCCAGCCGGTGGATGAGCGCAGCGCATCGATCCGCCACATGGTCGAGAAGCCCAAGCCGGCGGAAGCACCGTCGAATCTCGCCGTGGTCGGTCGCTACGTGCTGCCGGGGCGGATCTTCCCCCTGCTGGAACAGACCACGCCCGGTGCCGGTGGCGAGATCCAGCTCACCGACGCGATCGAGGCTTTGCTGAAAGAGCAGGGCAAGGTGCTGGCTTACCGCTTCGAGGGCACGCGTTTCGACTGCGGCAACAAGGCCGGCCTGGTGCGCGCCACCATGCACATGGCCATGCAGGACCCGAGCCTGGCGCCGACCGTGCGCAGCTTCCTGGCCGGTATCTGATTCCAGCCGAGGGGCGGGTGATGACGCCATCACCCGCCGCCTGTTCCGCGAAGGGCGCCCGCCGCGGGCGTGACTGACGCACGTGACGTGAAACCCGCCGACTCCCATTACCGCGCTACCGCCACCCCGTATCCGGCCTATCCGCCGCTGCAGGGTCGCAGGCATGCGCGGGTTGCCGTGATCGGTGGTGGCTTCGCCGGGCTGAATACCGCATTGGGACTGGCCGAGCGTGGCATTCGCGACGTGGTGCTGCTGGAGGCGGAGCAGATCGGTTTCGGCGCTTCGGGGCGCAACGGCGGCTTCGTTTTCGCCGGTTATTCGCTGGGTGAACAGGCCTTGCTTGAGCAGTCGGGCCCGGCCCGTGCCAAGGCATTGTTCGGGCTGACCGTGCACGCGGTGGGCACCATCCGCCGGCGCATCGCCGAGCATGCAATTGCCTGCGATGCCGTCGACGAGGGCGTGATCTGGGCCAACTGGTTCCGTGATCCGGCGGTACTGCGCCAACGCCAGCAGTTGCTGGCCGATCATTACGGCGTCCACTGGCAATGGTTGCCGGCATCCGAACTGCGCCAGCGCATCCACAGCGAGCGCTATCACGACGGCTTGTTCGAGCGCGATGCCTTGCACCTGCATCCACTGAACTACGCCATCGGGCTGGCCGCCGTTGCTGCCGGAATGGGCGTCGGCATTCACGAGCACAGCGCCGTGAGCCAGCTGTCGCGCGAGGGCCTGCAATGGCGCCTGCGCACCGCCGCGGGCGAGCTGTTGGCTGATCAGGTGGTGTTGGCCTGCGGAGGCTACCTGGCCGGGCTGCGCAAGGCGGTTGATCGGGCGATCCTGCCGATCGCCACCTACGTGATGACGACCGAGCCGCTGGGCGAGCGCTTGCATGAGTGCCTGGCCAGCCGCGCTGCGGTCTACGACAGTCGCTTCGCCTTCGATTATTACCGGCCGCTGCCGGATACCCGGCTGCTGTGGGGCGGGCGCATCTCCGTATTGAACCGGTCGGCACCGGCGGTGCAGCGCCTGCTGACCCGCGACCTGCTGCGGGTGTTCCCGCAGTTGAAGGGCGTACGCGTGGAGCATGCATGGTCAGGCCTGATGAGTTATGCGCGCCACCAGATGCCGCAGATCGGCCACGACGGGCAGGGCTTGTGGTGGGCACAGGCCTTCGGCGGCCATGGTCTGGCACCGACCTGCGCCGCCGGTGAGCTGGTGGCTTCGGCCATCGCGGACAACGACGACCGCTGGCGCCAATTTGCCGACTACGGCCTGCAACGCACGCATCGCCCGTTCGGCTACCTGGCGGCGCAGGCCGGCTACTGGTGGCAACAGGCACGCGACGGACTGAAGACGAGGCTGGAAGGATGAACGAGCAGATCAGCTGGGCGGATTTCGAGAAGGTGTTGATCGTCGCCGGCACGGTGACCCGGGTGGAAGCGTTTCCCGAGGCACGCAAGCCGGCCTGGAAGGTGTGGGTGGACTTCGGCCCCTACGGCGAGAAGAAGACCAGCGCGCAGATCGCCGCGCTGTACAGCGCCGACGAATTGCTTGGCCGGCAGATCGTCGGCGTGATCAATTTCCCCGAGAAACAGATCGGCCCGTTCCGCTCGCAGTTCCTGCTGACCGGCTTTCCCACCGACGAAGGCGTGGTGCTGACCGCGATCGAGCGCAAGGTACCGAACGGCACTCGCCTGGCCTGAGATCCTGGCCGCAAGAGCATCGCCCGCGAGCGGGCTCCTGCGCAGGTTTCGCTGATGGCGTGAGCACTCGTGACCGCCCAAAGCCCGCACCCGCAGGAGCCCGCTTGCGTGGCGATGCCATTGCCTCACATGCAGAATTGAGCGGGCACCGCCCGCGGCTGTTCGTGCGCGCGTCACCGCATCGCGCCGGGCGAGGCGGAGAAGCCGCGGGCAATGCCCTCCCTGCGCTCCCATCGCAGCTTGGCGGCGGATCGTCAGCGGCTGGCCCCTGAAAGGCCACACATGTGGCGCAGCTTCCGGTCACCATGGCAGGCCATCTTTCACACAGGAGTTCCCATGAAGACCTGTACTCGCATGCTCTGCACGCTGGTCGCGGCGGCCTCGCTGCCGATGCACGCCACGCCGGTGGAATGGAGCCAGCCACGGCAGCCGTTCCGCATCCACGGCAATACCTGGTACGTCGGCACCCGCGGCCTCAGCGCGGTCCTGATCACCTCGCCGCAGGGGCATGTGCTGATCGACGGCACGCTGGAAGGCAACGCCGGCCAGATCGAGGCGAACATCCGGCAGCTCGGCTTCCGCCTGGAGGACGTGCGCGTGATCCTCAACTCGCATGCACATGGCGACCATGCCGGTGCGATCGCGAAACTGGCGCAGGACAGCGGCGCCACCGTGCATGCCAGCGCGGCCGGCGCGGTGGCCTTGCGGTCCGGCGGTGACGATCCCGATGATCCGCAGCACGGGGAGGGACTGGGTTTTCCGCCGGTCGCCCACGTTGCCGTGATCGGCGATGGCCAGACGCTGCGGGTCGGCCCGCTGGCGCTGGTGGCGCATTACACGCCGGGACACACGCCGGGCAGCACCTCGTGGACCTGGCAGTCCTGCGAACAGGGGCACTGCCTGGACATCGCCTATCCCGACAGCCTCACCGCGATCAGCAGTGATGGCTTCCGCTTCAGCGACGATGCCGCGCATCCGCACCGGGTCGAGGATTTCCGGCAATCCTTTGCCACCGTGGCTGGCTTGCCTTGTGACATCCTGATCACGCCGCACCCGGAAGCCAGCGGTTTCATGGAGAGAGTCGCGCGGCGCGACCACACCGGCGACGCAGCGGCGTTGCAGCAGCCGGGAGCCTGTCGCGACTATGCCGAAGCAGCCCGCAAGCTCTTCGACAAACGGCTGGAACAGGAACGCCGCGAGCGGCCTTGAGACATGCTCAGTGCCGGCGATCCAGCCAGATGCCCAGGCCCTGCGCATTCAGTTCGATGTCCATGCCCAGCAGCTCGACCAGCCTCTCGCGTGAACCATCCCAGCCATGGGCCTTGGCCCTGGCGGCGTAGAGATCGGTCAAAGCCTCGATCATGGCGGCGTGCCGATCGGCCTGGCCGTCGGCGGCGCGGGCCAGCTCGACCATCGCGTCGATCTGCACATGCAGGTCGGCAGCCAGCTTGGCCACGTTCTCCACGCGGCCGTAATGGGTCAGGTACATCGCGGCCGGCTGCAGGGCGACCAGCCGGTCGATCGAGGCATGCAATGCCGGTGGGTCGAACTGCACCGGCGAGGTGGTCGGCAGGATGAACGGGCCGGCGGCGGTATCGAAGTCGCGGTAGGACAGGCCGAACACGTCGCCGGTGAAGCACACGTTGGCGCGAGCATCGTGGATGGTGATGTGGTGCTTGGCGTGGCCCGGTGAATCCAGGCAACGCAGCGCCCGTCCGGCCAGGTCCACCACGTGTTCGTCGGCGGCTTCGATCACCCGCTCGGCGGGTACCGGCATCATCCGGCCGTAGGTCTGCGTCATCACCGATTCGCCATAGACCGCACTGGCGCCGGCCCACAGCACCGACGGATCGATCATGTGGCGGGCGCCACGCGGATGCACCACCAGCCGCGCGTTGGGCAGGTGCGTCATCAGCTCACCGGCACCACCGGCATGATCCAGATGCACGTGGGTGAGGATCAGCCAGTCGACCGCCTCGGCGGTCAGCCCGGCCTGCTCCAGCGCGGCCAGCATGTGCGGAATCGCGTAGTGGGTGCCGCAGTCGATGAAGGCCACGCGGCCGTTCTCGACGATCAGGTAAGCGGCGTCGAACTGCGGCCGTACCAGGCCGGTGTCGATGATGTGGATGCCGTGTTCGCTCATGGGTGCCCCGCAGTGGATCGGATCATCCGAGAGTAGCAAGTCACGCATGCGCCAGCCGTTGCACCATGGTCGAGCCGGCGTTGATCAGCGCTTGCGAGGCGAGGTGCGCGGCGGACGCGGCACCCGCCACAGGTACCAGGCTGCTGCCGTGCGATGCGGCCGCCAGGCTTCGCCGATCGCTGCCATGGCCCTGGCGCTGGGCACGACATCCAGGGACTTCAGCAGCCGATAACCTTCGCGCACGCCGAAGTCGTCCGCGGGCAGGATGTCCGGCCGGTCCAGGCTGTAGATCAGGAACATCTCCACCGTCCAGCGACCGATACCCTTCAGCGCGCTGATGCGGGTGATCAGTTCCTCGTCGCCCAGACCACCTGCCGTGGCAAGGTCCGGAACCACGCCATCCAGCGTGGCGGCGGCGATGCCGTGGATGGTCTCGATCTTGCGACTGGAGAAGCCGCAGCCACGCAAGATGTCGATGGGCGTGGCCAGCAGTGCGTCAGGTTCGGGAAAACCCGCACCCGGGTACAACTCCAGCAGCCGCGCCAGGATCGCGTCGCCGGCCTTGACGTGCAGTTGCTGATAGGCAACCGCGCGCACCAGTGCCTCGTACGGCTCGCGTGCCGGCTTCGGCTGATGGCCGCAGGAGCCGATGTCGGCGACCAGGCGGGCCCAGTCGGCGTCGATTGCAGCGAGAAAGGCAGCGGCGCGATCCATTCAGCCGGCCCGCCGGAAGGTGAGGTTGATGCGGCAATCGCCGAGCAGGGAATGACGGGCCGGCTTCAGCGGCAACACACCGTGGTAATTCAAGCGCGCAGGACCACCCCAGACCACCACGTCACCGTGCGCCAGCGGTATGCGCAGGGTTGGATCCGATCTCTGCAACCCGCCGAACAGGAACACCGCGGGAATGCCCAGCGACACGGAAACGATCGGCTGGCCCCATTGGTGCTCGTCACGATCCTGATGCAGGGTCAGTCGCGTACCGGCGACGTAACGGTTGACCAGACAGGCATCCGGCACGAATCCGTCGAAGCCGGCATGTGCCGCTGCAGCGTCAGCCAGTTCGAGAAAGCTCGCCGGCATCGCCGGCCAAGGTTGGCCGCTTTCCGGATCGTGCGGATCGTAGCGATAGCCATGGCGATCACTGACCCAGCCCAACGGCCCGGCATTGGTCATCGCCACCGACATGCGCCGTCCGCCCGGCGTGATCAGATGACGAAACGGTGCCTGCGCCACGATGCGCTTGATCGCTGCCAGCAATCGCGTCTCGAAGGGCAGGGCGAAACCTCGCAATACCACTGCACCGTCGCACAAAGGCTCGTCCCGGCGCGGTGGCGGCACGGCATCGCCAAACAGGTCGTCGGTGATCATGCGGCGTCGTGGAAGATGACGCCGAGAGCGTGGCGACGACCGGCACGCAGCCGGCTGACACCATGGCGCATCTGCACCCGATAGCTGCCCCGGCGGCCTTGCACCGGGCGCTGGTGGACCGTAAACACCACCGCGTCTCCCTGTCGCAGCGGTACCACCTCGGCCCGCGATTGCATGCGTGGACGTTGCTCGGTCAGCACGAACTCGCCACCCTCGAAATCACGTCCCGGTTCGGACAGCAGGACGGCCATCTGCAGCGGAAAGACGTGTTCGCCGTAAAGGTCCTGGTGCAGGCAGTTGTAGTCGCCTCCGGTGTATTGCAGCAGCAGCGGGGTAGGGCGTTGCTGGCCGGCTTCATGACAGCGCTCGATGAATTGCCCGTGGCTGGCCGGGTAGCGTGGATCAAGCCTCATGGTGGCCTGCCAGCGGTTGGCGATGGCGACCAGCCGTGGATAGACCTCGCTGCGCAAAGCCGCCACCAGCGCAGGCAACGGGTAACGGAAATAACGGTACTCGCCGCGCCCGAAGCCGTGGCGGGTCATCACCACGCGACTGCGGAAGCGGCTGTCATCGGGGTACAGCCCGGTCAACGCATCACACTCGGCCGGCGACAGCAGTGATTCCAGTCGTGCATTGCCGCGCTCGTCCAGTTCGCGCTCGATGGCTGCCCAGTCGAACAGCTCCAGCCGTTCACCGATGGCTGACGGATGCCGGCCGCTCATGCACCGGCCTCGCGATCGAGCAGGGCGCGTTTGCGCTGCACGCCCCAGCGGTAGCCGGACAGCCCGCCATCGGTGCGCACCACGCGATGGCAGGGAATGACCACGGCCAGCAGGTTGGCGGCGCAGGCTCCGGCCACCGCGCGGGTGGAGTCGGGCGAGCCGATCCGGCGGGCCACCTCGGCATAACTGAGCGTGCTGCCGGGCGGAATCTCGCGCAGCACCTGCCATACCCGTTGCTGGAACGCGGTCCCGCGGATGTCCAGCGGCAAATCCAGGCCGGTGGCCGGCGCTTCGACGAAGCCGACCACTTGGGCCACGACCTGCTCGTAATCGGCGTCAGCGCCGATCAGCTCGGCCTTGGGGAAGCGGTCCTGCAGGTCTCGCAGCAACGCTTCAGGGTCGTCGCCAAGCAGGATCGCACAAACACCGTGCGAGCTCTGCGCGACAAGGATCGAGCCCAGCGAGCACTCGCCCACGGCAAAGCGGATCTCGCTGTCGGCGCCACCGTTGCGATAACGGGTCGGTGTCATGCCCAGCATCTGCTCGGCGCCCTCGTAGAAGCGGCTGCTGGCGTTGTAGCCGGCATCGAAGATCGCGGCCGTCACCGAGTCGCTTTGTTGCAGTCGCTCGCGCACGCGTCGCTGGCGTTGCGCGAGGGCGTATTGTTTCGGTGTCAGCCCGGTCACGCGCTTGAACACGCGGTGGAAATGGAATGGGCTGAGCCCGCCTGGTGCCGCCAGCTGCGCCAACGTGGGCGGCGTTTCAGCCTGTTCGATCAGGCGACAAGCCGCCGTGACCATGGCCTGCTGCTGTTCGGCCAGTGGCATCTGATCCGGCTTGCAACGCTTGCACGGGCGAAAGCCGGCGCGTTCGGCGTCGACTGCGGTGGCGTGGAAGGCGATGTTTTCCGGGCGAGCCGGTCGCGAGGCGCAGGATGGGCGGCAATAGACGCCGGTGGTTTTCACCGAGTAGAAAAAGCTGCCGTCGGCTTTGGCATCGCGTGCACGCAGGGCGATCCAGCGGGGATCGGAAGGGTCTGCGGCAAGGGATCGGGTGGTGTGCTTCGACGTGTTCATGGCTCGGCCTTCGGTCGGATTATCGCGCAAGGCGAAATCTACGGCCCGGCCGGTCGCGGCACACTCCGGGTCTTGCGGTCGAATCCGCAGGGCGCCTCCGGTCATGGAGGCGCCCTGCAGGTTCAGCCCTGAAGCGTGGTTCAGGCCGAAGCGTCGACCAGCACCAGTTCGGCATCGGACGAGGCGGTGACCCGCAGCACTGCCTCATCGCGGATCGCCGCACCGTCACGTGCCTCCAGAGCCACGCCATTGACCTGGACCGAACCGCTGGCCGGTACCAGATAGGCGTGGCGCCCCGGCGCCAGCGGGTATTCGGCGGTCTCACCCGCCTTGAGGGTGGCGCCAAGCACGCGTGCCGGCGTACGCAGGGGCAGGGCATCGCCGTCCTCGCCGAAGCCGCTGGCCAGCACCACGAAACGACCCGAGCGCTCGCCCTTGGGGAACGGGCGCGAGCCCCACGACGGCGGCCTGCCGTTCTCCTCGGGAATGATCCAGATCTGGAAGATCTGCGTATCGATGTCCTCGGCGTTGTACTCAGCGTGGGTGATCCCGCTGCCGGCGCTCATCACCTGCACGTCACCGGCCTCGGTGCGACCGGCATTGCCCAGACTGTCCTTGTGGCTGATCGCACCCTTGCGCACGTAGGTGATGATTTCCATGTCCGCATGTGGATGCGGCGGGAAGCCGGTCTGCGGCGCAATGGTGTCGTCGTTCCACACCCGCAGCGCGCCCCAGCCCATGCGCTTGGCATCGTGGTAGCCGGCGAACGAGAAGTGATGCTTGGCCTTGAGCCAGCCGTGGTCGGCTCCGCCCAGGCTGTCGAAGGGTCGACGTTCGATCATGGTGTTGCTCCTCATGCGGATGCGCCGGAATGGCGCCTGCGCACAACATACGTCCGCGGGCGTCGTCCCGGTACCGGCACGGGAGAAACGGATTGTCGCCGCCACGGCACCAGTGGCGGCGGGATGGCTCACCAGTCGGTGGGTTTGTAGTCCTTGAGGAACTGTCCCCACACGTGCTCGCCGGTGTTGAAGCCGTGGATGATCGGATCGACGATGCGCGCAGCGCCGTCGACGATGTCCAGCGGCGGGTGGAAGCGTTCCTCCACCACTTTGCGCGCGGCCAGCGCCGCCGGATCCTCGTCGGTGACCCAGCCGGTGTCCACGCTGTTCATGTGGATGCCGTCGTTGTGGTAATCGGTGGCCGAGGTTCGCGTCATCATGTTCAGCGCGGCCTTGGCCATGTTGGTGTGCGGATGCCGGGTGGTCTTGAAGTTGCGGTAGAACTGGCCTTCCATCGCCGAGACGTTGACGATGTGCTTGTCGCGTTCGGCGGTGCGCAGCATCAGCGGCTTCAACCGCGCGTTGATGATGAACGGCGCGATCGCGTTCACCAGCTGCACTTCCAGCAGCTCCACCGACGGCACCTCGGCCATCAGCAGGCGCCAGGAATTGCGTTCGCGCAGGTCGATCTGCTGCAGATCCTGGTCCAGCCTGCCCTCGGGGAACAGGTGGCTCTGCGCCAGCATTTCCTCGGGCAGCAGCGGGATCTGCGACAGCTCGGCGGCACGTTCCAGGCCGGGCAGGCTGCCATCGCGGCGATCCAGTGCCAACGCGCCGGTCTGCGGCAGGATGTTGGCGCCGCGCAGGCCTTCGTAATGCCCGACCAGCTTGCGCAGGTGTTCGGGCATCTCATGCAGGGCGGCGGTTTCGCCTTCCATCATGTGCGCGTAGAAATCCGGCGGGCGGCGCACCGTCTGGCAGGCGTTGTTGATGATGAAGTCCAGTCGCGGACGGGTCGCCACCAGCTCGTGGCAGAACGCCTCCACGCTGGGCGTGTGGCGCAGGTCCAGCCCGTAGACCTGCAGGCGATGGCCCCATTCGGCGAAGTCCGGCTCCGCCGCGTAGCGGGCCGCCGAATCGCGCGGGAAACGGGTGGTCACGATCAGCTCGGCGCCGGCGCGCAGCAGCTTCAGGCCGGCCTGGTAGCCGATCTTCACCCGGCCACCGGTGAGCAGGGCCACGCGCCCGCTCAGGTCGGCCAGCTCGGTGCGCTTGGCGTAATTGAACGCCGCGCAGTCCGGGCACATCTGGTCGTAGAAGAAGTGGAGGGTCGAATACTTCTTCTTGCAGACGTAGCAGTGCTTCGGCTCGATCGATTCGCGCGGCTGCTCGGCATCGGCATCGGGCGGGATGTCCTGCGGCTGGAAGTCCTTCGGCGCGAACAGGTTGGCCGTGGTGAACACCGGTCGGCGACGCAGCTCGCGGATGCCGGTGCTGTTCAACACCGCCTCCTCGGCCCTGATCTTCTCCGCATGCCGCGCCTTCTCGGCCGCCTTCAGGCGAATCCGGCGCTGCTCCGGATCGGGGTGGTAGACCTGCGCCACCGCCTTGTGCAGGCGCTGGCGATCTTCCGTCGGCAGGGCATCAAGCAACTGGCGATCGGCAGCCACCGACTCGAGCATCTCGATGGCGGCGCGCAGGCGCTCGGGCAGGTCGGCGGGCGTGCTGGGGTGGCTCAAGGCGAAGTTCCGGTGATCGAAAGAAGGCCAGCCGGCACGCATGCGAAAAGCATGGGGGCAGGCAATGCGAACCGCGTATTTTGCCTGTTTGTGGCCAGCTTCGGGAAATTCGCCGGGCAAGCGTGGCGCGTTCACACCCGAGACATCCGCCAGCCGCGACACTCGCGCGTTTGGACGGGCGAGGACCTGCGGTGCGAAAGGCGAGGGGCGGACAATCCATCGGCATCGGGGCGATCTGGACCGGGCTGTTTGCCGGCCTGTTGCTGGTCACCGCCCGGACGGCAGTTGCCGCCGCCGATCCGATGACGCAACCGCTCGGCATCCAGGTCAACGACGATCGCATGACCGTGAGTTTCGCCGGTGCCCCGCAGGTCTACCTGCAAGGCGCGATCGACACCGGCGCGCCGGCACGTTTCGAGGCGTTGCTGAAGTCGGGGCGGATCCCTCGCGGTGCGGATGTCTATCTGAACGTCGTACAGGGCGAGCTGGGCGCCGCCCTGGCGCTGGGGCGCCTGTTCCGCGCCAATGGCATGACCACCCACCTCGGCACCCAACGCCCCAAAAAACGCAGCGGCCACGGCGGCAGTCCGCCGGCGATCTGCAGCGGACCCTGTGTCTACGCCTATCTCGGCGGGCTGTTTCGCTGGGCACCGACCGGCCGCGATCGGGTCAGCGTGGGCAGCATCGCGACGGCCGACCAGCCCGCCATCGACGCCTATCTCAAATCCATGGAAGTCGACCTCGGCTGGCTGGCGTCACCCGCATCGGCAGCACCACCAGTGACGCGCTGGCTGACGGCCGACCAGATGCTCGAACACGGCCTGGCTAACAACGGCCGCCTGCCGCTGCTGACGAAAAGCTGGTTGCTGCCGCCCGAACCCCGGCTGGAACTCCAGCAGCAGGATCGCAAGGGCCATCATCGCCTGACGCTGGCCTGCCAGCCAGGCAAGGTCGTGCTCACGGCGTACGAGGACGTGGGCATCACCCGCGCCCGGCAGATCGTCGCCAACGAGACGCGATCCTATTTCGAGGTCAACGGCGAAGCGGTACTGGTCGAACCACGTGGCTCGGCGAAAGCCGAGGGTGACGCATTGATGATCACCCGGGACTGGCCGTCGAATGGCTTGTCACGCCTGCTCTCCTCACGCGCCATCGGTGGCTGGGTCGGCGGCCGCAGCGAAGCTTTCCGCTACGGCTTCAGCTTCACCCTGTATCCCGCCCGTGACGCCATCAGCGCGTTCTACAACGCCTGCTGGCGCGCGGCACCGTGGACGGTCAAGGCAGCGGGAAGTCGCTGAGGCGGACTTCTCCCATCGAGGTTATCGCTCGTAATTTCCGCTTGCTTCGTGCAAGTCGGTTTTCGGATGCCGCTGGACATGTTGGCGGAGCCAGGCTGCGAAATCGGCTTCGTCAAGTGTTCCGTCGGCCAGTGCGATATAGACGGGATAGAGCTCGAGGTCGCTGGCTGCCAACAAACCGCCGTTGAGCACGATGAAGGCTTCGCAGACCACTGCTGCCGTGCGTTTGTTGCCGTCGACGAAGGGGTGATTGCGCGAAAGGCCGAAAGCCAGGCTCGCAGCCAGATCGGCCAGATCCGGTGGCGGTTGGCCATAGGCATGCAATTGACGGGGCCGAGCCAAAGCGAATTCCAACAGGCTTTCGTCGCGAACACCCGCACTTCCACCATGTTCGGCGAGTTGCCGTTCATGGATGGCGAGGGCGAATATTCTTTCGATCCAGACGATCACGGGCGAAGTCTTACTGTGCCAGTTTGTGCAGAAGGGCGCGGCGCTCCCGCATGATCTTTTCCGCCACGTCCATCTGCTCGGCCAGCTTGGGATCGAACACGCTCAGTCGGACGCCATCGGGCGTTTCCAGCGCGTGCAGCTCGTCGCCTTTCTCCAGGCGCAGACGAGCGAGCAGCTCCTTGGGCAGGATGACGCCAGCCGAGTTGCCGACAGTAGTGATCTTGAGCCGCATGGCATGCCTGCCTTCGAAGTTATAACTTGCGTTATATCCTGAGCGATCAACAGGGGAGATGCAAGCACGGAAAACCGGCTCCACTCCTGCAGGGAGCGGAGCCGGTGGACAGGCAAGTGTCAGAGTGCTTCGAAGATGCCCGCGGCACCCATGCCGGTGCCGATGCACATCGTGACCATGCCGTACTTCTGCTTGCGGCGGCGCAGGCCGTGCACCAGGGTGGCCACGCGCACGGCACCGGTAGCGCCCAGCGGATGACCCAGCGCGATGGCGCCGCCCAGCGGATTGACCTTGGCCGGGTCGAGCTTGAGATCGCCCATCACCGCCAGCGCCTGCGCGGCAAAGGCTTCGTTGAGTTCGATCCAGTCCAACTGGTCCTGGCTGATGCCGGTTTGCGCCAGCGCCTTGGGAATCGCCTCGCGCGGACCGATGCCCATCACTTCCGGTCGCACGCCGGCGACCGAGTAACCGACGAAGCGGGCCAGCGGCTGCAGGTTGTATTCCTTGATCGCCTTCTCGCTGGCCAGCAGCACCGCACCGGCGCCATCGGACATCTGGCTGGAGTTGCCGGCGGTGACCGTGCCGCCGAACTGGCCGTTGCGGAACACCGTCTTCAGCTTGGCCAGCACTTCCGGCGTGGTGCCGGCGCGCGGGCCTTCATCGGCACGGATGATGCGGCTGTCGGTGACGATGCCGCGGCTGGCCAGGTCGGGGTAGCGGTCGTCCAGCGTGAACGGAGTGATCTCGTCGTCGAACTCGCCAGCGGCCTGGGCGGCGAGGGCGCGGCGATGGCTTTCCACCGCGAAGGCGTCCTGCTGCTCGCGGCTGACCTTCCACTCGGTGGCCACGTTCTCGGCGGTGATGCCCATGCCGTAGGCGATGTTGATGTTGTCGTCGCTGAAGATCGCGGGGTTCATCGCGATCTTGTGGCCCATCATCGGCACCATGCTCATGCTCTCGGTACCGCCGGCGAGCATCAGGTCATCCTCGCCCAGGCGGATGCGGTCGGCGGCCATCGCCACCGCCTGCAGGCCGGACGAACAGAAACGGTTGACGGTGACGCCGGGCACGGTATTGGGCAGGCCGGCCAGCAGTGAACCGATGCGCGCCACGTTCATGCCTTGCTCGGCCTCGGGCATGGCGCATCCGATGATCACGTCGCCGATGCGATGCGGATCGATGCCCGGCGCCTGCGCCATCACGGCTTTGATGACGTGGGCCAGCATGTCGTCCGGCCGGGTGTTGCGGAACACGCCACGCGGCGCCTTGCCGACCGGCGTGCGGGTGGCGGCGACGATGTAGGCGTCCTGGATTTGCTTGGTCATTTGGCTTTCTCCGAAAGCCGGGATTCGGGAGTCGGGATTGGGGATTCGTCAAAGCGGTTCGACGTATTCCCCGGGCTCGATGCGATGCCCGGCACTTCTTGAATGATGTTGGCAGGATGGCTTGGGGGTTCTGGATCGCGGCTTTGCCGAATCCCGAATCCCCAATCCCTAATCTCAGTTCCTGAGCGGCTTGCCCGTCGTCATCGTGTGCGCGATGCGGGCCTGGGTCTTTTCGGTTTTGGCCAGCTCCACGAAGTGCTTGCGCTCCAGCGCCAGCAGCCATTCCTCGTCCACCAGCGAGCCACGTTCGATGTTGCCGCCGCACAGCGTGTCGGCGATGCGCGTGGCGATGTCGATGTCGTGCGGGGAGGCGAAGTAACCGGCCTGCAGGTTGGCCAGCGAGGCCTTGAAGGTGGCGGTGCCGACGTCGCCGGCGACCGGGATGGCGCGGGCGGGCAGCGGCGGGCGGTAGCCGCTTTCGGCCAGCGAGCCGGCCACCTGCTTGGCCACGTACAGCAGCTCGTAGGCGTTGAACACCACCACGTCGCTGTCGCGCAGCAGGCCCATGTTCTTCGCTTCGATCGCACTGGGCGAGACCTTGGCCATCGCCACCGTCTCGAACACCTTCTTCAGCGCCTCGAACGGATCGGCCGGGTTGGCCTTGGCCGCACGCACGGCCAGTTCATGCAGGCCGCCACCGGCGGGCAGCAGGCCCACGCCGGCCTCGACCAGGCCGATGTAGCTTTCCAGCGCGGCCACGGTGCGGGCCGAATGCATCTGGAATTCGCAGCCACCACCCAGCGCCAGCCCGCGCACCGCCGAGACCACCGGCACCAGCGCGTGCTTGATGCGCATGCTGGTGCGCTGGAAGTTGGCCACCATCGCCTCGAAGTCGTCGAACTTGCCGCCCTGCAGCAGGCCCAGCGCACCCTTGAGGTCGGCACCGGCGGAGAACGGCTCGGCATCCTGCCAGATCACCACCGCCTTGAGCTGTTCCTCGGCGATGCCGATGGCGTGCTGGATGCCGTCGAGCACCTGGTCGTTGACCGTGTGCATCTTGGTCTTGAACGAGATGATGCCGACGCCGTCATCGCCCAGCGTCCACAGGCGCACGCCGTCGTTTTCCCACACGGTGCTGCCGGTATCGAAGGTCTCGCCCAGGATCGGATCGGGGAACAGCTGGCGCTGGTACACCGGATGCGCCGAACGCGGCTTGTCGGCGTTGGCGCTGGCCGAATACGAGCCGGCCTTGCCGTGCACGCCGTGGCGGCCATCGGTGACCCAGGCGGGCAGGGGAGCCTTGCTCATCGTCTTGCCGGCGGCGATGTCTTCGGCGATCCACTTCGCCACCTGCTGCCAGCCGGCGGCCTGCCAGGTCTCGAACGGGCCGAGCTTCCAGCCGTAGCCCCAGCGGATCGCGAAGTCGACGTCACGCGCGGTGTCGGCGATGTCGGCCAGGTGATAGGCGGTGTAGTGGAACAGGTCGCGGAAGATCGCCCACAGGAACTGCGCCTGCGGGTCACTGCTGGCGCGCAGCTTGGCGAACTTCTCGGCCGGGTCCTTGATCGCGAGGATCGCGGCGACCTCGTCGGAGGCCTTCTGCGCCGACGGGCGGTAATCCTGCTTGGCCGGATCCAGCACCAGGATGTCCTTGCCGGCCTTGCGGTAGAAGCCGGCGCCGTTCTTCTGGCCCAGCGCGCCCTTGTCGATCAGCGCCTGCAGCACGGCCGGCGCCTTGAAGTATTCGTGCCACGGATCATCGGGCAGGGTATCGCCCATGGTCTTGATGACGTGGGCCATGGTGTCCAGGCCGACCACGTCGGCGGTGCGGTAGGTGGCGCTCTTCGGGCGACCCACGGCCGGACCGGTCAGCGCGTCGACCACGTCGAAGCCCAGGCCGAACTGCTCGGTGTGGTACATCGTCGAGAGCATCGAGAACACGCCGATGCGGTTGCCGATGAAGTTCGGCGTGTCGCGCGCGATCACCACGCCCTTGCCGACGGTGGTGACCAGGAACGCTTCCAGCCCGTCCAGCACGCTCTGGTCGGTCAGCCTGGTCGGGATCAGCTCGACCAGGTGCATGTAGCGCGGCGGGTTGAAGAAGTGCACGCCGCTGAAGCGGTGGCGCATTTCCTCCGGCAGCGCCTCGGCCAGGCCGTTGATCGACAGGCCGGAGGTGTTGGAGGCGATGATCGCGGTCTTCGACAGGTGGCCGGCGATCTTCTTGTAGAGGTCCAGCTTCCAGTCCATCCGCTCGGCGATCGCCTCGATCACCAGGTCGACATCCTTCAGGTGATCGAGGTCGTCGTCGTAGTTGGCCGGGATGATCGCGCTGGCCAGGTTCTTGTCGGCCAGCGGCGCCGGCGACAGCTTGGCCAGGTGGGCGATCGCCTTCTGCGCGATGCCGCTCTTGGGACCTTCCTTGGCCGGCAGGTCGAACAGCACGGTTTCCACACCGGCATTGGTCAGATGGGCGGCGATCTGCGCGCCCATGACGCCGGCGCCCAGCACGGCAGCCTTGCGGATGCGCAGTGCCGGGTTTGCGGAGGATGCAGCGGTCATTGGCTTCTCCTGGTAGGTACGTGTTGCAAAAAGAGGCTAGGGAAATCTCAAGGGTGGCTGAGGCCGGCCACGGCAAAGCGGACCAGGTGCTGCACGGTCTGCTCAAGATGCACGCTTTCGCTGACATCGCTCTTGCGCTGGATCATGCCGAAGCCGGACATCGCGTGGGTCAGCGCGCCGGTCACCAGGTCGATGCGCCAATACAGCTCCGACTTGCCCAGCCCGGGCAGCAGGCGGGCGAACTCGGCGGTGAACTGGCGCATCACGTGGCCATAGTTCTCCGACAGGAAGCGACGCAAGGTGTCGTCATGTTCGGCGAAGGCGCGCGCCAGCACGCGCATGAACAATGCGCCGCTGCCGTCGTGGGAAAGCTCCAGTGCAGGGCGGATGAAGGCATCCAGCACGTCTTCGATGGTGGTGCCGGGATCGCCCTTGACCCGCGACAAGGCGGCCAGTCGTTTGGCGTTCAAGGCGTCCAGGCGGCGGCGGAACACTTCCTCGACCAGCCGGTCCTTGGAGCCGAAGTGGTAATTCACCGCCGCCAGATTGACGCCGGCAGCGGCCGTCAGCTGGCGCAGCGAGGCGCCGTCGAAGCCGCGTTGGGCGAACAGGATCTCGGCGGCGCCGAGTATGCGTTCCTTGGTCGAGCCGGAGCTGGTCACTGGTGAATCATCCGTCGGCCGCCGGCCGGTTCAAACGATCGTTTGAGCATACGCGGGCGGCTTCACACGCGTCAAACGGACGTTTGTTGCAAACGCCCGGTGACTTGCGATTGAGCTAGAATCTGTCAAACTTTCAGGAGCTAAGCCCGCAATCCCTGTCGGGTTTGGTCCTTCCGGCCGGGACTGGCCGCCTTCCTTTTTTCCATCCTCATCCGTTTTTCCGGAGCAGACCCGTATGGCGCTGGAGCGCACTCTTTCCATCATCAAGCCCGACGCCGTTGCCAAGAACGTCATCGGTGAAATCTACGCCCGTTTCGAGAAGGCCGGCCTGAAGATCGTCGCCGCCCGCATGAAGCAGCTGTCGCGCGCCGAAGCCGAAGGCTTCTACGCCGTGCACCGCGAGCGCCCGTTCTTCAACGCGCTGGTCGAGTTCATGATCTCCGGCCCGGTGATGATCACCGTGCTCGAAGGCGAGAACGCCGTGCTGGCCCACCGCGACCTGATGGGCGCCACCAACCCGAAGGAAGCTGCGCCGGGCACGATCCGCGCCGACTTCGCCGAGTCGATCGACGCCAACGCCGTGCACGGTTCCGATGCGACCGAGACGGCCCAGGTGGAAATCGCCTACTTCTTCGCCGCCACGGACGTCACGTCGCGGTAATCCTGCGCGCTCCGGTCCGGAGCGTGGAGACCGGGTGCGGCCCTCGGGCCGCATCTTTCGAGAACATCATGAACCAGGCAGCCATCACTTCATCCGACTCCGGCAACGCCAAGGTCAACCTGCTCGATTTCGATCGCCAGGGCCTGCGTGACTTCTTCACGCAGCTGGGCGAGAAGCCGTATCGCGCCGAACAGGTGATGAAGTGGATCTACCACGACCTGGAAGATGACTTCGCGAACATGACCGACGTGGGCAAGGCGCTGCGCGCCAAGCTCACCGAAGCCTGCTACGTCGGCCGTCCCAACACCTTGCTGGACAAGGCGGCCAACGATGGCACGCACAAGTGGTTGCTGGGCATGGACACCGGCAACGCGGTGGAAACCGTGTACATCCCCGAGCCGACCCGCGGCACGCTCTGCGTGTCCTCGCAGATCGGCTGCGCGCTGAACTGCCAGTTCTGCTCCACCGGCGCGCAGGGCTTCAATCGCAACCTGTCCACCGCCGAGATCATCGGCCAGGTCTGGGTGGCGGCCAAGCAACTGGGCAACGTCACCCACCAGAACCGCCGCATCACCAACGTGGTGATGATGGGCATGGGCGAGCCGCTGGCCAATTTCGACAACGTGGTGCGCGCGATGAAGCTGATGCGCGACGACCTCGGTTTCGGCCTGGCCTCCAAGCGCGTCACCCTGTCCACCGCCGGCATGGTGCCGCAGATCGACCAGCTCTCCGACGTCATCGACGTCTCGCTGGCGGTGTCGCTGCACGCGCCCAACGACGAGTTGCGCACCGAACTGGTGCCGCTGAACAAGCGCTACCCGCTGGCCGACCTGGTCGCCGCGTGCCAGCGCTGGGTGGCGCGCAAGCCGCGCACCTCGATCACGTTCGAATACACCTTGATGAAGGGCGTCAACGACCAGCCCGAGCACGCGCGCCAGCTGATCAAGTTCATGCGCAAGCTGCCGACCTGCAAGGTCAACCTGATTCCGTTCAATCCATTCCCCGGCACCCGCTTCGAGCGCTCGGACGCCGCGGCCATCCGCGACTTCCAGACCCAGCTGCTGAACGCCGGCGTGCTGACCATGCTGCGACGGACCCGCGGCGACGACATCGATGCAGCCTGCGGCCAGTTGGCCGGACAGGTCACCGACCGCACCCGGCGCAGCGCCGTGGTGCGCAAACGCCAGGGTGAGGAGGGGGCTTCACATGCGATCTGAGCGGGTTTTGGCCTTGCTGCTGATGTTGCCGCTGGCCGGCTGCGTGACCACGCGCACCGACAGCAATTCACTGGGCAAGGACATGCCGCAGACCAGCGCGGAGAGCCAGGCCGAGGAGGCGGCCCGGATCCACACCGAGTTGGGCCAGCGCTACATGGCCACCGGTGACCTGGAAACCTCGCTGGAGAAACTCCAGAAGGCCCTGCGCTTCGATCCTGACTATGCACCGGCGCATACCGTGATCGCGGTGCTTTACGAACGCATCAACAACCTGCCGCTGGCCGAGCAGCACTATCGCAAGGCGGTGGCGCTGGAGCCGACCAAGGGCGCGCCGAACAACAATCTCGGCGTCTTCCTGTGCCAGACCGGAAAGAATGCCGAGGCCCTGCAATACCTGCAAAAGGCCGTGGCCGACCCGTTCTACCAGACGCCCGACGTGGCACTGACCAACGCCGGTGTGTGCCGGCTGCGCAGCAACGACGTCACCGGTGCCGAGACGAATTTCCGTGACGCCCTCGCGCGCAATCCACGCAACGCGGACGCACTATTCCAGCTTGCCAATGCGCTTTACCTCGGCAACGATGCCTTCCGTGCCAGGGCTTTCCTGCAACGTTTCGACGCGCTGGGCCAGCCCACCGCCGAGGCGTTGAAGCTCGGCCACGACATTGAATCCCGTTTGGGCAACCCGGAAGGGGCCCTTTCCTACAGCAAACGACTGCTCGGCCAGTTCCCGGATTCGGAACAGGCCCGGGCCCTGGAACCGACCGTCAGCCCATGACTTCCATGCAGCCTCATTCGACCGACCAGGGCCAGGACGCCCGCGATCTGTCCGGCCGCGACATGGCCGATCTGGATGCCGCTTCTTCCCTCGACGCAATGCCGTCGAGTTTCGGCCAGCGCCTTAGCGCGGCGCGCGAGGCCAGGGGACTGGACCTGGAGTCCTGTGCCACGGCGCTGAAGCTGCCGGCGCGGGTACTGCGCCAGTTGGAACGTGACCAGTACGACGGCATTGATTCGAAAATCTACCTGGCCAGCTACCTGCGCAAATACGGCCAGCACCTGGGCATCGACGGCGAGGCGATCCAGGCCGAGCTGGACCGCATCAAGCAGGTCGATGCTCCGCTGGTGGCCACCGGTGGCATCTCGCATTCGCGTTTTCTGCTTGATCGTTATGCCACCGCCGCGACCTACGTGGTGCTGACCGCGGTGATCGTGGTGCCGATGATCTGGCTGGGCGTGCGCGGCACGATGGATCGCAATCTCACCCATCTGGCGCCACTCGATGCGGTGCCGGTGGCACAGGTGCCTGCAAGCCATCCAGCGTCGGGAACGACCGGTGTCGAGGCAACGGCCGACAAACCCATGCCACCAGTGCCGACCGGGATCGCCTTGCCGCAGCCGCAGGATCAGCCGCTGATGGCTTCGATGGCGCCATTTCCCAGCCTGGACGGCAATCTGTCCTCGGTTGTCGCACGACCCGTCACTTCCGTGGCCACCCCGGCAAGCGGCGGTCACGGACTGGATCTGAGGCTGGCCGCGGACAGCTGGGTGGAAGTGGTCAAGGCTGACGGCACCCGCCTGGAATACGGCCTGTTGCCGGCCGGCAGCAGCAAGAGCTATCGCAGCGACCAGTCGCTGGAAGTGCGCATCGGCAACGCCAGCGGCGCCGAAGTCAGCATCGATGGCCAACCGGTCGGGCTGGACGCCTTCCGCCGTGCCAACGTGGCGCATTTCGGCGTGAAGGTGAACGACGGCAAGGCCACCGCGACCAACCTCTGATCGCGGTTTCCACGGCGCTCCCGTCGCACCGTTTCGGTTATGCTTGCCCATTGCCGTTCGTTCCCGATCGGCAGCGATGGGCTTTTCCCGGGTGTTTGCCGCGTTGACCGACACGCGCGCTGCGCCCGCACGGTTTCTTGAAGGGTTATTGCATGGCATTTGACGAGTACGACAAGTACGAACAGAGCGAACTGGTCCAGAAGTGGCTGCGCGAAAACGGCGTGTCCATCATCGTCGGCATCGCGATCGGCCTGGTCGGCATTTTCGGTTGGCAGCAGTGGCGCAATCACCAGGCGCGGAACGAAGGCGAGGCCTCCTCGCTGTACCAGCAGGTCCAGGTGGCACGCGCATCCGGCAAGGCCGACGTGGCCGAGCAGCTCACCGACCGGCTGATGAAGGATTTCGTGAAGTCGCCGTACACCGTGTTCGCCGTCAGCGACCGCGCCCGCCAGCAGGTCGAAGCCAAGCAGCTGGACAAGGCTGACGATTCGCTGGCCTGGGTCGAGGGCCACGCCAATGCCGACGAACTGAAGTCGTTGACCCTGCTGCGCATCGCGCAGGTGAAGCTGGCCCGGGACGACGGCCAGGCCGCGCTGGCCACGCTCGACCGCCTGCCTGCCGGCGCCTTCACCGGCCTGGCCTCGGAACTCCGCGGCGACGTGCTGGTCAAGCTGGGACGCTCCGACGACGCGCGCCAGGCCTATCAGGCCGCGATGACCGCGTTGGGCGAGGAAGCACCGCAGCGTGCCGCCTTGCAGATGAAGCTTGACGATTTGGCCACCGCCGGGAAGCAGGGCGCATGAAACGAATTTTGCTGATCACGCTGGCTTCGCTGGTAACGCTTGCCGGCTGCCACTCCATCAAGAAAGAGAACATCCAGCCGCCGACGCCGCTGGCCAAGGATTTCCAGCCCACCGCGCAGGTCACGCGCCTGTGGCGCAGCGACGTGGGCGAGGGCGCCGGCGTCAGCGGCGTGCGCATGCGTCCGGCGGTGGTCGACGGCGTGCTGTATGCCGCCAGCACCGACGGCAAGCTGTCGGCGATGGACGCGCTCAGCGGCAAGACCCTGTGGTCGAAGAGCTCGCGTACCCACGGCTGGTTCGGCTGGGGCGACAAGAAGCGCGCCGACGCGCTGTACTCCGGCGGTCCTGCCGTGGCCGGCGACCTGCTGGTGGTCGGCACGCTGGACGGTCACCTCTACGGCGTCGATGCCAAGAGCGGCGACTCGCGCTGGGACGTGCAGATGAGCTCGCAGGTACTGGCCACGCCGGTGATCTCCGGCGATCTGGTGGTGGTGCGCACCGGCGACGGTCGCGTCTACGGCCTGGACGCCAGCGACGGCAGCCGTCGCTGGGCCTACGACCAGGGCAACGTGCCGCTGCTCAGCCTGCGCGGCAATGGCGCGCTGCTGGCCGCCAACGGCGTGCTGTTCTTCGGCAGCGATGACGGCAAGCTGGTCGCGCTGCGCCTGGACAACGGCGCCAAGCTGTGGGAGCAGTCGATGTCCAGCGAGGAAGGCCGCACCGAGATCGAGCGCCTGAACGACGCCGACGGCGCGATCCTGCTCGACGGCACGACGCTGTACGGCTCGGCCTATCACGGCAACCTGGTGGCGGTGGACGGCCCCAGCGGCCGCCCGCTGTGGTCGCGCCCGTTCTCCAGCTTCGATTCGATGGCGGTCAGCGGCAACAGCATCTTCGCGGTCAACGACGACTCGCAGGTGTGGGCCTTCGACAAGAGCGGCGGCTCGGACATGTGGAAGAACGACGCGCTGAAGTACCGCTGGGTCACCGGCCCGGCCGTGCAGGGCAACTACGTCGTGGTCGGCGACACCGAAGGCTACGTGCACTGGCTGCAGACCGGCGACGGTGCGCTGGCCGCGCGCGAGCGCCTGTCCAAGAAGGCGATCCTCGCCCAGCCGCTGGTGGTGGGTGATGTCGTCTACGTCGAGGACGTCGAAGGCCGCATCGGCGCCTATCGCCTGTCCTCGAACTGATTGCCGGAACTGAAGAACTCCCATGTTGCCTGTCGTCGCACTGGTCGGTCGCCCGAACGTCGGTAAATCGACCCTTTTCAACGTGCTGACGCGCAGTCGTGACGCCCTGGTGGCCGACATGCCGGGCGTCACTCGCGATCGCCATTACGGCGTGTGCCGCCTCGGCGCACGGCCGTTCATGGTGGTCGACACCGGCGGCCTGTCCGGCGTCGAGGACACCCTCGACGTGCTGACCGCGCAGCAGGTGCGGCTGGCGATCGAGGAAGCCAACCTGCTGGTCTTCGTGGTCGACGGCCGCGATGGCCTGCTGCCGCAGGACCACACCATCCTTGGCGAGCTGCGCCGCAGCGGCAAGCCGATCATCGCCGTGGTCAACAAGACCGACGGCCTGGACGAACAGGCCACGCTGGCCGAATTCGCCGCGTTCGGCATCGGCCACACCCTGCCGCTGTCCGCCGCGCACGGTCGCGGCACCGATGAACTGCTGCGCGTGGTATTGCCGCAGTTGCCGGAAGACGAGGACGCCCAGGCCGAGGCGGAAGCCGAGGACGACGGCAGCATCCGCGTGGCCATCGTCGGCCGTCCGAATGCCGGCAAATCCACCCTGATCAATCGCCTGCTGGGCGAGGATCGGCTGATCGTCTCCAACGTGGCCGGCACCACCCGCGATCCGATCCGGGTGCCGCTGGAGCGCGATGGCAAGCGTTACACCCTGATCGACACCGCCGGCGTGCGCCGCCGTGCGCGGGTCGAGGAAGCGGTGGAGAAATTCAGCGTCATCAAGACCCTGCAATCCATCGCCGCCGCCCAGGTGGTGGTGGTGATGATCGACGCCCGCGAGAACCTCGCCGACCAGGATCTCACCCTGATCGGCTACGCGGTGGACGAGGGCAGGGCGCTGGTCATCGCCATCAACAAGTGGGACGACATGGACCAGTACCAGCGCGACGAATGCCGTCGTGCGCTGGACCGTCGCCTCAACTTCGTCGACTGGGCCAAGCAGGTGCAGATCTCCGCGCTGCACGGCTCCGGCCTGCGCGAGCTGATGACCGCCGTGGTGCGCGCGCATGGCGCCGCGACCAAGGTGCTGGTTTCCTCCGACCTCACCAAGACCCTGGAAAAGGCCTACGAGAGCTACCAGCCGCCGCTGGTGCACGGCCACTCGCCCAAGCTGCGTTTCGCCCATCCCGGCGGCACCAACCCGCCGACCATCGTGATCCACGGCACCCGCACCAAGCACATCGCGCCGGCCTACCAGCGTTACCTGGAAAACTTCTTCCGCAAGCGCTACCGCCTCGATGGCACGCCGATCCGCATCGTCTTCCGCGAAGGCGAGAACCCGTATGCCGGGCGCAAGAAGGTGCTGACCAAGGAACAGCAGCACAAGGCGCGGCGTCGCAAGAGCGAGCTGATCAAGCGCACCCGCTGATCGGGCGATCGTCGGCAATCAGCGCGTAGACCGCGGCATCGCGGGCGCGGCCATCCACCAGCAAGCGGCGGCGCGCCACGCCTTCCAGCGCAGCGCCCAGCTTTTCCGCCACCCGCCGGCTGGCAAGGTTCTCCGTGACCACGAGAATCTCCAGCCGCTGCAGGCCGAGCCGCCCGAAACCGAATTCCGCCAGCGCCGCCACCGCGTGCGTGCACAGGCCTTCGCCCTGTCGCGACGAACGCATCCAGTAGCCGATGTTGCCGCAAGGCACGCGCCGGTCGTGCTGCTTGATGTCGACGCTGCCGACCAGTTGGCCCTGCTGGTCGAACACGGCAAAGGCGAATTGCCCGTCCTCCAACCAGGCCTCGCGGCAATGCGCGATCCAGGCTTTCGCATCGTCCAACCCGTAATCGGCCCGGCACCACGACAGCCAGCGACCGATGCTCGCGTGCGACTCGCGCAGTGCCGCGTGCAGCGCCGAAGCGTCGTCCTCGCGCCAGGCCCGCAGATGCAATCCGTGCGCAATCAATTCATCTGTGATGGGGATCGCCCGCGACATGCCGACTCCGTTGCCGATTCCGTTTGTGCGCACCGTGCCAAGCCCCGATAATGGCCGACTTCACCAACCGGGGCCACCCATGAGCGCACGCATCCTCGACGGCAAACGCATTGCACAGGAACTGCTGGAAAGCGTGGGCGCGCGGGTGGCGGATCGGGTCAGGCAAGGCCAGGCCGAACCCGGTCTCGCGGTGGTTCTCGTCGGCAGCGATCCGGCCTCGGCGGTCTACGTGCGCAACAAGCGCAAGGCCTGCCATCAGGTCGGCTTCCGCTCGTTCGACTACGACCTGCCGGCGAGCACTTCGCAGGAAGAACTGTTCGCGCTGATCGACCGGCTCAACGCCGACCCGACCGTGCACGGCATCCTGGTGCAATCGCCGCTGCCGGAACACATCGACGAGGACGCCCTGGTCGACCGCATCGACCCGGGCAAGGACGTGGACGGCTTCCAGGCCATCAACGTCGGTCGCCTGGCCTTGCGCCGTTTCGGCCTGCGCCCGTGCACCCCGAAGGGCGTGATGACCCTGCTGGGCCACACCGATCGCCCGGTGCGCGGCCAACACGCCGTCGTCGTCGGCGTGTCCAACCACGTCGGCCGCCCGCTGGCGCTGGAACTGATGATCGCCGGCTGCACCACCACCTCCTGCCACCGCTTCACCCGCGACCTGGCCAGCTTCGTGCGCCAGGCCGACATCCTGATCGTCGCCGTCGGCAAGCCCGGCCTGATCAAGGGCGAATGGATCAAACCCGGCGCCGTGGTGATCGACGTCGGCATCAACCGCCTCGAAGACGGCCGCCTCGTCGGCGACGTGGAATTCGACGCCGCCGCCGAACGCGCCAGCTGGATCACCCCGGTCCCCGGCGGCGTCGGCCCGATGACCGTCGCCACCCTGATGGAAAACACCCTGATCGCCGCCGAGGCGCGCCCCAGCTGAAAAGCATCGCCCGCAAGCGGGCTCCTACCGACATCCCCCACTTGCAGGAGCCCGCTCGCGGGCGATGCCTTTGCCACCCGGCAACGTGAAACCCACCGCCACGCGCATACCACCATCCCCCCGTGTAGGAGCCCGCTAGCGGGCGATGCTCTTGCTTTTGCCCGGTCCCTCGGGCCGTCACCACCCGACATGCCGGCTCGCGGCAACACCACGGCGCGCGTGCCGCGAATCGCTTCGCACCATCCACCACGAAGCCCGGACCCCACCAGCAACTGGCAGCCACCCCGTCGGCCCGCGTATAATTCCCTCTTTGCAGCGGGACTTTTCCATGCGCATCCTCGCCGAGGCCCTGACCTACGACGACGTTTTCCTCGTACCCGGTCATTCCACTGTCTTGCCGCGCGACGTCAACACGTCGACCCGGTTCACCCGCGATCTGCGCCTGAACATTCCGATCGTGTCCGCCGCGATGGACACCGTCACCGAGGCCCGCCTGGCCATCACCATGGCGCAGCAGGGTGGCATCGGCATCATCCACAAGAACATGACGGCCGAGCAGCAGGCGGCTGAAGTGCGCCTGGTGAAGAAGTTCGAGGCCGGCGTGATCCGCAGCCCGATCACCGTGGGCCCGCAGACCTCGATCCGCGAAGTGCTGCAGCTGACCCGTGCGCACAACATCTCCGGCGTGCCGGTGGTCGACGGTGAGCAACTGGTCGGCATCGTCACCAGCCGCGACCTGCGCTTTGAGCGCAAGCACGACGACCCGGTGCGCAACATCATGACCCGCCAGGAAAAGCTGGTGACGGTGCGTGAAGGCGCCGACCAGGACGAAGTGCTGCAACTGCTGCACAAGCACCGCATCGAGAAGGTGCTGGTGGTCAACGACGCCTTCCAGTTGCGCGGCCTGATCACCGTCAAGGACATCCAGAAAGCCCGCGACAACCCCAACTCCGCCAAGGACCAGCACGAAGCACTGCTGGTCGGCGCCGCGGTCGGCGTGGGCGGCGACACCGAGCAGCGCGTGGCCGCCCTGGTCGATGCCGGCGTGGACGTGCTGGTGGTCGACACCGCGCACGGCCATTCGCAGGGCGTGATCGACCGCGTGGCCTGGGTCAAGAAAAACTACCCGCAGGTGCAGGTGATCGCCGGCAACATCGTCACCGGCGAAGCCGCGCTGATGCTGCGCGATGCCGGTGCCGACGCGGTGAAGGTCGGCGTGGGCCCGGGCTCCATCTGCACCACCCGCGTGGTGGCCGGCGTGGGCGTGCCGCAGATCACCGCGATCGACATGGTCGCCACCGCGCTGAAGGACTCCATCCCGCTGATCGCCGACGGCGGCATCCGCTACTCCGGCGACATCCCCAAGGCGCTGGCCGCCGGTGCCTCCAGCGTGATGCTGGGCTCCATGTTCGCCGGCACCGAGGAATCCCCCGGCGAGGTCGAGCTGTTCCAGGGCCGCTCCTACAAGAGCTACCGCGGCATGGGCTCGATCGGCGCCATGCAGCTCGGCTCCAAGGACCGCTACTTCCAGGACAACGAAGCCGACGCCGACAAGCTGGTGCCCGAAGGCATCGAAGGCCGCGTGCCGTACCGCGGTCCGCTGCGCAACATCATCCACCAGCTGATCGGTGGCCTGCGCGCCTCGATGGGCTACCTCGGCGCCGCCAGCATCGACGACGTGCGCAACAACGCGCAGTTCGTGAAGGTCACCGGCGCCGGCGTCACCGAAGCCCACCCGCACGACATCCAGATCACCAAGGAAGCGCCGAATTACCGGCTCAACTCGTGATCCGGCAGGGAAGGGCGGCGTGCACCATGATCGCCCTTTCAGCTACACACCCGTCATCCCAGCGAAAGCCGGGATCCAGCGTCTTTCCGCACTTCACGGCACAAGTCACTGGGTCCCAGCTTTCGCTGGGATGACGAGTATGGGAAGTCATCGTTTCACGTAGCGTTCGATCTCCGCCGAAGTAACCCAGCGGTTTCCATCATCCACCGCCCCCGTTGGCCCATTCTTTCCCGATACCAGCCCGCCGCCCATGACCAGCATCCACTCCCATAAAATCCTGATCCTCGACTTCGGCGCGCAGTACACCCAGCTGATCGCCCGTCGCGTGCGCGAGTTGGGCGTGTACTGCGAAATCTGGGCGTGGGACCACGACCCGGAAGAGATCGCCGCGTTCGGCGCCAAGGGCATCATCCTGTCCGGCGGCCCCGAATCCACCACGCTGCCCGGCGCGCCCGCCGCACCGCAGCAGGTGTTCGATTCGGGCCTGCCGATCCTCGGCATCTGCTACGGCATGCAGACCCTGGCCGCGCAGTTGGGCGGCGCCACCGAAGCGGCCGAAGCGCGTGAATACGGCCACGCCGAAGTGGACATCGCCGCCAGCAGCCAGCTGTTCGCCGGCCTCACCGACCACGCCGACGCCCATCGCCTGGACGTCTGGATGAGCCACGGCGACCACGTCAGCCAGGCCCCGCCGGGCTTTGTCATCACCGGCACCACCGACCGCATCCCGGTCGCGGTGATGGAAAACCCCGACAAGCGCTGGTACGGCGTGCAGTTCCACCCCGAAGTCACCCACACCAAGCAGGGCAGTGCGCTGCTCAAGCGCTTCATCACCGAGATCTGCGGCTGCGACACCCTGTGGACCGCCGCCAACATCATCGAAGACCAGATCGCCCGCGTGCGCGAGCAGGTCGGCGATGACGAGGTGATCCTCGGCCTGTCCGGCGGCGTCGACTCCTCCGTGGTCGCCGCGCTGCTGCACCGCGCGATCGGCGACAAACTCACCTGCGTCTTCGTCGACACCGGCCTGCTTCGCTGGCAGGAAGGCGACCAGGTGATGGCCATGTTCGCCGCCGAAGCCGACAAGGGCGGCATGGGCGTCAAAGTCATCCGCGTCAACGCCGCCGACCGCTACTTCAAGGCGCTCGAAGGCGTGGCCGACCCCGAAGCCAAGCGCAAGATCATCGGCAACCTGTTCGTCGAGATCTTCGACGAAGAGTCGCAGAAACTCAGCAACGCCAAGTGGCTGGCCCAAGGCACCATCTACCCCGACGTGATCGAGTCCGCCGGCAGCAAGACCGGCAAGGCCCACGTCATCAAGAGCCACCACAACGTCGGCGGCCTGCCCGAGCACATGAAGCTCAAGCTGGTCGAACCCCTGCGTGAACTGTTCAAGGACGAAGTGCGCCGCATCGGCGTCGAACTCGGCCTGCCGCGCGAAATGGTCTACCGCCACCCGTTCCCGGGCCCCGGCCTCGGCGTGCGCATCCTCGGCGAAGTGAAACCCGAATACGCCGAACTGCTGGCCCGCGCCGACGCCATCTTCATCGACGAACTGCGCAAAGCCGACCTCTACGACAAAACCAGCCAGGCCTTCGCCGTCTTCCTCCCGGTGAAATCCGTCGGCGTCGTCGGCGACGCCCGCGCCTACGAATGGGTCATCGCCCTGCGCGCCGTCGAAACCATCGACTTCATGACCGCCCACTGGGCCCACCTGCCATACGACTTCCTCGGCAAGGTGAGCAACCGCATCATCAATGAGCTGCGCGGGGTTTCGCGGGTGGTGTATGACATCAGCGGGAAACCGCCGGCGACGATTGAGTGGGAGTGATGTGGGCTCAAAAGGATCGAGAAGAGGGCGCTTCGGCGCCTTTTTCTTTGGGACTTTTCCTGACCGTTATTGAATAATTCAGAAGATCACATGGCACTACAGGATTCTTTGTCACCGATGTTGTTGGGCAATCAGGAAGCCTGATCTTCGGGCAACCGCTTGGTAGGAGGGGGCTATGGAAAGAGGTTGCATCCCGTGAACAAGAAGATGCTCAGTGAGCGCGACATCTGCACCAAGTTCATCACCCCGGCGCTGGAGAACGCCGGCTGGGATGTCCTGACCCAGGTGCGCGAAGAGTTCCAGCTGACCAAGGGGCGCATCATCGTGCGCGGCAAGCTGCATACGCGCGGCCAGCACAAACGTGCCGACTATGTGCTGTTTCACAAGCCCAACCTGCCTATTGCCGTCATCGAAGCCAAGGACAACAAGCACAGCATCGGCGCGGGCATGCAGCAGGCACTGGGCTATGCTGACCTGCTGCAGGTGCCCTTCGTGTTCAGCAGCAATGGCGATGGCTTCCTGTTCCACAACAGGATTGCCAAGGATGGTGTCATCGAGCGCGAACTGGCGTTGGACGAATTCCCGAGCCCCGACACGCTGTGGCAGTGGTGGGCGGAACATCAGGGGCTGAGCACGCAGCAACAGGCCCTGATCACCCAGGACTACTACAGCGACGGCAGCAACAAGACGCCGCGCTACTACCAGCTGCTCGCCATCAACAAGACCATCGAGGCGATTGCCCGAGGGCAGAAGCGCATTCTGCTGGTGATGGCCACGGGGACCGGCAAAACCTATACCGCCTTCCAGATCATCTGGCGGTTGTGGAAGTCGCGCACCAAGAAACGCATCCTGTTTCTGGCCGATCGCAACATTCTGGTCGACCAGACCATGACCAACGACTTCAAGCCGTTTGGCGCGGCGATGACCAAGATCCAGAAGCGCCAGGCCAACAAGTCGTACGAGATCTACCTGTCGCTGTACCAGGCTGTCACCGGCAACGAAGAAGAACGGAACATCTACAAGCAGTTCAGCCCGGACTTCTTCGACCTGATCGTGATCGACGAATGCCACCGGGGCAGCGCCGCCGAAGATTCGGCCTGGCGCGAGATCCTGACGTACTTCAGTTCCGCCACGCAGATCGGCCTGACTGCCACGCCGAAGGAAACCAGAGACGTTTCCAACATCGACTACTTCGGCGAGCCCATCTACACCTACTCGCTGCGCCAGGGCATCGATGACGGCTTTCTTGCGCCCTACAAGGTGGTGCGCATCGATCTGGACAAGGATCTGACCGGCTGGCGGCCCGACAAGGGCATGCTCGACAAGCACGGCAATGAAATCGAAGACCGCATCTACAACCAGCGCGACTTCGACAGGACACTGGTGCTGGAAAAGCGCACCCAGCTGGTAGCACGCAAGATCAGCGAATACCTGAAAGCCGGCAACCGCTTCGACAAGACCATCGTCTTCTGCGACAACATCGATCACGCCGAACGCATGCGTCAGGCACTGGTCAACGAAAATGCCGACCTGGTGGCGGAAAACCATCGCTACATCGTGCGCATCACTGGCGACAACGACGAAGGCAAGAAGGAGTTGGACAACTTCATCTTTCCGGAAAGCAAGTATCCGGTCATTGCCACCACTTCCAAGCTGATGACCACCGGCGTCGACGCCCAGACCTGCAAGCTCATCGTGCTGGATCAGCGCATCCAGTCGATGACCGAATTCAAGCAGATCATCGGCCGCGGCACGCGCATCAATGAGGACTACGGCAAATACTGGTTCACCATTCTCGACTTCAAGAAGGCGACCGAGCTGTTTGCCGACCCTGCGTTCGATGGTGATCCGGTGCAGATCTACGAGCCGGGCCCCGGGGACTCACCGATTCCACCGGATGAAGACGATGGCCAAACGGCACCGGACGATGACTTCACCTATCCCACGGCAGACGACAACCCAACTTCTCCCGGCAACGTCGGCGAACCACTGCCAGATGATGAGGGCGGCCGAGTGCGCCGTTACGTCGTCGCCAACGTCGAGGTCAAGGTCGCAGCCGAGCGGGTGCAATACTTCGATGCCAACGGCAAGCTGATCACCGAATCGCTGAAGGACTACACGCGCAACACCGTGGCCCGGGAATTCGCGTCACTCGATGACTTCCTGCGCCATTGGAGCAAGGCCGACAAGAAGCAGGCCATCATCGACGAACTGGCCCAACAGGGCATTTTCTTCGAGGCGCTGGCCGACGAGGTGGACAAGCAGTCCGGCAAGGATTTCGACCCTTTCGACTTGCTCTGCCACGTGGCCTGGGATCAGCCCCCGCTCACCCGCAAGGAACGCGCCGAACAGGTCAAGAAGCGCCATTACTTCGCCAAATACGGCGAACAGGCGCAAAGGGTGCTTGAGGCCCTGCTCGACAAATATGCCGATGAAGGCGTGGCCGCCATCGAGGAAACACAGATCCTCACCATCGCCCCTTTCAACCGCCTCGGCACGCCCATCGAACTGGTGCGTGCCTTTGGCGGGAAAAGCCAATACCAGGAAGCGGTCAACGAGCTCGAACGCGAGCTCTACCGCGCCTGACCAGAATCAACCCGGGAAGTACCCATGTCACTCGCAACACTCATCAAGGCCATCCAGGACATCATGCGCAAGGATGTCGGCGTGGATGGCGACGCCCAGCGCATCAGCCAGATCTGCTGGCTGCTGTTTTTGAAAATCTTCGACGACAAAGAGCTGGAGTGGGAGTTCACCAAATCCAACTACCGCTCGCCGCTGCAAAGCCGCTTCCGCTGGAGCAACTGGGCCAAGGACCCGGAAGGCATGACCGGCGAGGAGTTGATCGACTTCGTCAACAACGACCTTTTCCCTGCCTTGAAGCAGCTGGCCACCAGGGCTGGCGTGTCCGCACAGGGCCGGGTGATCGGCTCGGTGTTCGAGGACGCCTACAACTACATGAAGTCGGGCACGTTGCTGCGTCAGGTGATCAACACCATTGAAGAAGACGTGGACTTCAACTCGTCCAGCGACCGCCACCTGTTCAACGACATCTACGAGAAAATCCTCGCCGACCTGCAGTCGGCCGGCAATGCCGGCGAGTACTACACCCCGCGCGCAGTCACCCAGTTCATGGTCGACATCCTCGACCCGAAGCTTGGCGAGAGCATTCTTGACCCAGCCTGTGGCACAGGCGGCTTCCTGACCTGCGCCATCGAACACCTCAAGCAGCAGGTCAACACGCCCGATGACAGCGACGTGCTGCAGGCGAGCATCCACGGCGTCGAGAAAAAGCCCCTGCCGCACATGCTGGCCATGACCAACATGATGCTGCACGGCATCGACGTGCCCACCCGCATCCGCCACGACAACACGCTTTCCCGCCCCTTCAAGGATTACCGCCCGACCGACCGGGTGGACATCATCATCACCAATCCGCCATTCGGCGGCATGGAAGAGGACGGCATCGAGAAGAACTTCCTCGCCCGGCACCAGACCCGCGAAACCGCCGACCTGTTCATGGCGCTGATCATGCACCTGCTCAAGCACGACACCGGCCGTGCCGCCGTGGTGCTGCCGGACGGCTTCCTGTTCGGCGAAGGGGTGAAAACCACGCTCAAGCGCGAGCTGCTGGAAGACTTCAACCTGCACACCATCGTGCGCCTGCCCAAAGGCGTGTTCGCGCCCTACACCAGCATTGCCACCAACATCCTGTTCTTCGAAAAGGGTGGCCCCACCAAGGACGTGTGGTTCTTCGAGCATCCGTACCCACCGGGCTACAAGAGCTATTCCCGTTCCAAGCCGCTGACCATCGAGGAGTTCGACCTCGAAAAAGATTGGTGGGGTGGCGCCCGGCGTCGTGGCCGCAAGACCACCGAGCACGCCTGGAAGGTCTCGGCTGCGGACCTTGCCGCACGCAACTACAACCTGGACTGCAAGAACCCGTTTGAGGTTGCCGTCGAGCATGGCGATCCGGATGAATTGATGGCCGAGTATCTGGGCATCACCCGGAAGCTCGCCGAAGCACAGCAGGCGCTGAAAACCGAACTGCTGGCCGCGCTCAAAGCCACCGGAACGGCATGAGCACGCATCTGCCCGCCGACTACCCGGCACTGTTCGCCGACATCAAGCGGCGCATTCGTCATGCCCAGACGCGCGCCGTGCTGGCGGTCAATGCCGAGCTGATCCGCCTGTACTGGGAGATCGGTGCATTGATCGACCAGCGCCAGCAGCAGGAAGGCTGGGGCGCAGCCGTCATCCCCCGGCTGGCGAAAGACCTGCACAACGAGCTGCCGGAAGAAAAGGGGTTCTCCGAGCGCAACATCAAGCGCATGCTGGCCTTCTATCGGGAGTACCCGCATCTGGGCGCCGACACGGCGGGTATGGAAGCGTCACAGAAAGTGCCACAGCCTGTGGCACAAATGGCCGGTGGCGAGAAAGGGCCACAGCCCGTGGCACAAACCGCGGACAAGGCCGCAGCCTTTCCGCCCGAGCTGCTGCTTTCCGTGCCCTGGGGGCACCACGCCGAGCTGATCGCCAAGGTCAAGGATGCGAACACGCGCCAGTGGTACATGCGTGCCACCGTCGAGAACGGCTGGAGCCGCAACATTCTGGTGATGCAGATCGAAACCGCCGCGCACCAGCGCCAGGGCAATGCCACCAGCAACTTCGCCCTGCGACTGCCCGCGCCGGAGTCCGATCTGGTGCAGCAAACCCTCAAAGACCCTTACCTGTTCGACTTCCTGACCCTGGACGCGGGCTTTCATGAGCGTGAGCTGGAAACCGGGCTGATCGCCCACCTGGAGAAATTTTTGCTGGAGCTGGGGCAGGGCTTCGCCTTTGTCGGGCGCCAGTATCACCTCGACCTCGGCGGCGATGACTTCTACATCGACCTGCTGTTCTACCACCTCAAACTGCGCTGCTATGTGGTCATCGACCTCAAGCGCGGTGACTTCAAGCCCGAATACGCCGGCAAGATGAATTTCTACTGCAACG
>Ga0222426_100190_pt1 | contig 73412 bp, 68 predicted proteins | sample 2B50Ametagenome_FD_180087 | JGI IMG/M metagenome (GOLD analysis project Ga0222426, IMG submission 180087) | Enriched microbial communities from leaf-cutter ant dump, University of Wisconsin, Madison, United States - 2B50A (version 2) | ecosystem: Environmental > Terrestrial > Nest > Insects nest...
CTTGAGCACATTGGAACCAAACAACTAAATAATGATCTTTTAGTTGTTTGTAAAAGCCCAGCATCCCACTTTTAGCCTTTTTAAATCCTGCTTTTTTTAATTCGGGAAAGATAATTTTATTGATTATTCGATATACTTCCGTTGATTTCATTTTAACTCAATATAGTTGTCTAAGTATTTAGCCTCTAATTTAAATAAATTAGTCCTGCTTTTTTCAGATAATAGACCGAGGTATCATACAAAGATAAATAACCTATTTGAACAGTTTTAAAGGGGAAAATGTAACCACACTTTTGTGTAGATTTAACTATTAAGAATTGTGTTAGTATTAAAAATTAGTAAAATTGCATTATGATAAAAAAAATGAAAAAATTTTCAATATTTGTAGCGCTGCTAGGGCTAGGTTTTGGCGCGTGTAAGAAAGAGCAGGCTGCGGAGCCTGAGAAGGTACTGGTTGAAACAATTAAAATCGCGGGCAACACTTATCCTAAAGATTCCTTAATTAATGTATTTGAAAAATACAGCGGTTTTGCTAAAAACCGGTTTATTTTTAATCAAGAAAAAGAGAAATTTTATATTTCTGATTACGATCTATTTGTTGAACCTTCCGACTACATTATACTTAAAAAATAATGAAATATATAATATATATCCTTTTTTCGCAAATTCTATTTTTGCAAAGCTTTGCTCAAGGAAATCTCGATAAATATGACATAAAAGTCGAATTCAAAGCAGAACCAAGTATAGCAAATAGTGATGGTAATATCACGCTCTCATACAATTCTGTTAGTGAAAATAACTATAAATTTAAAATCCTTGCACGAATATCAAGAAATAATAAGGGCAAAAGTGACCAATATGCAGAATTAACCTGGATAAGACTAAAATATTTAACCAATGGTAATACTTATATAATAGGCGATGATTTGATACTTCCTTTTGTTTCAGATGGTTTAAATCAAAGTGCATATGTAGAGCATATGATTGAAATACCGTCAAATATTCAAAGTGACGGACAAATAATTGGAGAGTATTACACAAGGGATAAGTTCACTTCTCCTATTAAGGAAACTAAAACTATTAATACTCCTTTGTACACAAAAATTATGAGTGGACCGTCTCAAATATGTAGCGAAGCGGTCTTTTCGCTGGGGGGGCCAGAAGCAGTTATCCTTGAAAATGCATCAGGTATTGCAAATTTAACTTCCTTGGGAAATAACAAGTGGAAAGTAACAAGAATAGGGGCAAACACTGGTGAGATCCAAATGGTTTCAACAGCAGCAAATAAAAGTTTTTCAAAAAAAATCAGAGTTGGAAATCTGCCTCCGAGAATATCCGGAACCCAAACAGTTACGAGCAATAACACATATTATTATACAGTTTATAAGACTGATCCCAATTCTACTTTGAGTATCGATGCTTATGCAGGGCCGGGAATGCCTTACACACTCAATGTAGTAGGTAATCAGATTATACTAAACACCCAATCTATTGGTGGAAATGTTAAAGATTATTACATCCAACTCCGCGCTACAGAAACAAATAGTTGCGGAACTTCAAACCCAACCGTATTTAGTGTTCGTTTTAGAGGAGGTGATGGCCCAATAAATTAATGTTTAATCTTTTTAATAACAAGAAGCCTAGACCATAAATCTAGGCTTTTTGTTATTTGTTTACTTACCTGTCCGTAAGATTTTGTTAAATTAGTAGCTGTTTTATCTCTCACACGGTTTCCTATATCCCACTATTCTCTCAAGCCGTCCCGTTAGTTTTACAATTTGTAATAATCTTGAAAGTAAAATTAAATAGCGCATTCTTATCCTTATCTCAGCTCTTAATGCCCCTAAGTATGATATAGAATCTATATATGAGAATAAGGGGTAAGAAATGCAGCGTGTTACCGAAACGCTCAAGCAATTTGCATAGGCAAGTCTAGCTGATGCTATTGTAAGGCCTCTTAGTTAGGAGTTTCATACTCTGCCAAAATTTTCTTGACCCGATTTGTCAAGTTATCCCCGCGTTTAAATTGTTCTCCAATTGGAATTGGTTTAAAGTTGATTGGTACACTTTCCTGAATAAAAACATAACCGTCAAAGTCTTTCTGAATATTCCTGAACGAAAAAAGATAGTCTCGTGCTAATGTTTGAATAGACAAGGTACTGATCAGTTTTTTTGATATTTTACTGCTTGGAATATAAAAACTTTCCTGTACGGGGACTTGGCTGGCGACGTATTCAAAGCTGTATTTTGGGAGATAACCAACTGTTTGCGAGTAGACTCTATCTGCTAATAAAGATGGTATACAATATGCCCCTCTGCCAAATTGAAAGCTGATATTGAAATAGTGATCTTCATATTTTTCCGCTAGTTGCGATCCAAGTGTGGGTCTGCCAATGAGATCATCTTGATTACTAAAAATAGACTTCCTCAGATGATCGCTATGGGCATATAATACCATCATCTGCTGTGGTGCTAATAGCTTGTTATAAAAGAATTGGACGTGTTTCGCCATGTAGATATCACGGTTCATAAAGATTTCATTTAACTTGTTATTATCGTCCCCACTGTCATTCATTTTATAACTCTGCATAATATAAGAGAAGATAAGATTAGCTTCTTCGGAAAAAATAGTCGAGTCAAGTTTTATCGTATCCAAGACATTAAAGTTCTCATTTTGAATGGCCATGATATAGGGTTCGGCATCTCTCTTTCCTAAAACAGTATAGAAAAAATTAATCCAATTTTTCTTATCCTGTTTGAGCGTGTATGTAGGTTCTAAGCCAACTATGGAAACTATTGATTTTGAAGAGCGGTTGTAGTTGCGTAGCCAATTCAGAAATTCTATAAATTCATCCGTATCCGTTAGCAAATTGGCTAATGCTAAATCTTTGATAAAGTCTATCTGCTCCAGCTTTATGGCACCCTGAATAAAAGCATTCATGACAAAAGTCTGAATGAGTGGGCATTCCATAGCCAATACTCCACATTTTCCCGAAAGGATAAGCTGTTTTAATACAGCAACACGGGCCTGTACTACCGTTTGGCTCCCATGTGTAGACTCGCCCAGACCCACAATAAATTTATCTTTAAATGGGGGGGATATTGCAGCAATGTTATTTTGCAGCAGGCTAACTGGTGTAATATCCTTGATATTTAACGCAACATTTTCTGCTTTGATATCCAGTAGCTGATCGAGTGGGAGGTCAATTATACTCTTGCCGTCTTTACGTATATTGATCGGCTTGATCTGAAATTCTTGTTCCTTGAGATTTGTTCCCTGGTAATCAATCTTGATGGTTACCGAACGAACAGTGTATGGGATGTTCTTGAAACGATCTTTGTTCCATGATTTGCTGGGACGGTGAATCCGGGTATCACGATATATTTCCCTGTTAGCGTTGTCCAAGCCTACAATAGCGATTGTATATTCGTTTTGGAAATCTTTTCCCTTGGATTCTATTTCGATGTTAAGTTGGTTATTGGCCGTTAGCAGCGGGAGAATTATTCCATTCCTATATAGTGTAAAAACCATTTTTGGTTTGTAAGATTTTGCTTTTTTAGCTGTTATGCTGAGATAGGAGTTTTTATCTTTTCCCAGGTTACTCCGTTCGATCATTGCTATGCTGTTGTGACCATTAAACCACCTCCAACCGGTATCGCTCGCCAACGAAAAGTCTAGGTCGGCATCCTTTCGGATGCTTTGACCTAGAACGCTATTAAATGCTATAACGCAAAAAAATAGGATGATTTGTTTCATTTTATTGTGGTGAATACCCCCCATATACCCCCATTAGTCTCGGATCATTACCAAATATCACTCCCGATACTTCCGGAGCCATCGGATTGGTCGCCATCACTTGGGGATCAATATAGTGATAACCGCCATCAATTGTAGTACCTGTCAAAATAATAGCATGTCCATTGCCATTACCATAATTTAAAAGAGCGATGGACTGATCATAGTAGTAGGATCCATCAGGTGATCCTACGGGAGCCACACCGCCAGAAAGGTGGTAGTTGTCCATAAGCCATTGGATATCCGTCGATTCAACTCCGCTGGCATACCCTACGATATTGTAAGCTGTCTGATCACTCCAGGTGGAATTGCCTGTTCTATCTCTATAATACATCGCATATTCCATTTGAATTTCTTCAACACTTTTACCGGTAATAAAAGATAGACATTGGAAATAGCAGTCGGCAGCGCCTTCTCCTCCCAATGTACTCTGCAGATTTTCAATGCTTAAAACATCGAGTTCAGATCTCAATTGATCCAGCGTTTTTTTTAGTTTTCGGTTCATAAAATTTTGATTTAAAAATATAATAAAGTATTTGTGGTAGCTGTATATAATATTATATCATGTAATTGATTGAAAATCAAAAACGGATCTATTTCTGAATAAATAAAAAAGCCTATTGTTTAGTAAATTGATAAACATATTCTGCTTGAAATATTTATTTTTCTCATTACAATCAATGGCATTTTGAATACATGCAATCAAATGTGTCAAGTTATAAGACATTGTTGTGAACGATGGAGAAAGAAAGGAACAAAAAATAACGATTTGCTCATTCTTCAGATGTGACGAAAAATAAAATTTAATTATCTGTTCTCTTATTTCACTCGCATAGCTCTGTTGTTCGATTTTTTTTGTTGAAGTTATTCCGTTCTTATTGATGCGATAGTTTGTTAGGTTTTTTTCGATGTTTATAATCTTGAAGTTTTTAATGCATTGAAAAACAAAATGATAATCTGATGCATAGTGAAACTTAGTATCATATCTTATGCTATACTTTTTTAACAATTCTTTTCTGACAAATAGTGTTGATTGTAGTAGATAATTGTCAATTAATAGGTGAAGTTTTAAGTCCTCATTATCACATGCTCTTTTCATTTCGCGAATGATTTTACCTTCTTCGTCCATTATATAATAATTGCTACCTATTCCTCCAATTTCTTCATGAGATTCCAGATAATCATATTGTAGTTTTATCCGATCAGTCTGATATACATCATCGGCATCCGCCATAGCAATATATTTTCCTTTGCATTCTTTAATTCCTATATTTCTGGCCGCGTAGTTGCCTACATTTGTTGGCAGGTTAATCATTCTTATTCTTTTGTCCGTATAAGAATTGATTATTTGTTTGGTTTCATCCGTCGAAGCATCGTCGATAATAATTAACTCCCAATCGGTGTGACTCTGAGCGATAATAGATTCTATTGCTTCTCCGATAAAACTGGCGACATTGAAACAGGGCATTATAATTGACACACTTACCCATCCTTTATTTTTGATCACCTTCATAAATTTTAATGTTCTCTAATCAATTGAGTATGCCTATTAATTTGTCTCTATTAATACCGTTATTCGAAAGGCTAATCAATTGATTTATATAGTCGTTGAATTGCTTTTCTTGGTTATGTCCAGTTGTTTTATTTAGTGATTTAGCCAAATGTAGCACCATTTGTTTATCATTTACGCTGGGAAAATATTTAAAAAGTTGCCTTGAAATAATTTGAGCTATGGAATCTTCTACCTCATTTGATAGAGTGGAAGAATAATTGTTTGAATGTAATCTATATTTGGTTAAGTATTCTTTCAAAATAACGATATCCTTTTGATTTGATATAATTCTTTCCCAGAGATCATAATCTTCACATTTTTTATATTTGTTTCTATAGAACAATTTTCCTAGGCAGTCTTTGCGAAACATTGTTGTTGGATGTCCAATTATATTTTTAAACATTAACGTGAACTTAATTTCGGTGGAGGTCAGATCATGGTCTACACTTCCAATGTTCATTCCTTCTGCATTTATTATCTTGTACCAGGAGGCGACTACACCAACCTTTGGATTTTCTGATAAGTAGTCAAACTGGGTTTTTAGTCTATCTTTATGCATTAGATCGTCGGCGTCAATTCTCCCAATATAATTTGATTTACTTTCTCGTAGTCCCTTATTCAGTGCATTTGTAATGCCTTTATTAGTTTTGAACTTGAAATAGCGTATTCTATAATCTTTAATGGAGTTTACTATTTCATCGGTTTTATCTAGGGAGCCATCATTTATTATTATCAATTCAAATTCACTAAATGTCTGGCTCAGTATCGAATCAATACATTCGGCAATATAAGCTTCACCATTATATACTGGCAAGATCACGGAGACTAAGGGACTGAAATCACTTGATTTCGTAGTATTTTTAGGAGATTCTAGTTTATTTGGATTGTTTGATAATAATATTGCACTGCTCAAAGTCTTTTCGTAAAGCCTTAGGGTGGATTCAAACATGTTTATATTGGTTAATCTTTTTTGTACATGTTGAATAAGATTTTGAGAAAGTACTTGATTGTCAGTTGATATTAGTTCTTTAAGAAATAAGTAAAGGCTTATGATATTAGGTATAACAATATTTGGGGTCATGTCTATATCAAACTTATACTTGTATTTTTTGGGTACTATTTCTTTAAGTCCATCAATATTTGCGACAATTAAAGGGAGCCCATGCGCCATCATTTCAATGGCAGTAAAGCTACATTGTTCGATATAGGAAGGGACGACGCCTACATCAGCAATCTGATAAAGATTGCTAAGTGTTTCTTTGCCGACGTCTCCCAAAATAGTGATTTGCATAGCTGACTTTTGGCTTCTTTTAAACAATAAATCAAAATTTCCTTTGCCAGCAAATATTAACCTAGCGTTTGTAAAGCCTTGTTCAATAAGCATTTCAAATGCATCAAGCAATGTTATAATACCTTTGTTTTCTGCAATTTTACCAGCAAAAAGAATAATTTTTTCATGCGGTGAAATGCCAAATGATTTCCTTAGTTCTTTAACATCTTTTTGTAATCTTGGCATGGAAATACCATTATATATTCTTGTGATTTTTTCAGGTATTATTCCAAATATTCTCACTAAAGAATCTTTAGCAAAGTCGGTAACTGAAATTATTTCATCGATATTTTCATACCCCTCTCTTTCGAATTTTTGCGTCTGGTCGAGAAAACTTGGTGGACAAGTTTCATCTAGAGACATTAAAATGGAGTTTAATTTATAGAATTTTCTGTAGTCTAATGTAATGAGTTCCCGCCATGGAATGCAATGTTTGGTCAGTATTATTTTAAAATTACTTTTTTGTTTTATTCTCCACGCAAGGTCCATATGGTTTAACCAGTTTAAATGGATAATACTATGGCTTGTGTTAATGGCAATATCCAAAATAGTCTTTACGCATAAATCATATTTTTTTCCAACATTTTGATTGAAAGGGAGATAAATATGTAAATGGTGACTTTTCATTTCGATGCGCGGTTGACTTATCTTTTTATCGTCTAACCAGACAAAAACGAATTTCGGAATTAACCGCCCTTGTTCATGAAAAGTTTCTAAAGCATTAATTAATTCATTCGTATAGGTTTGTAAGCCGTTAGATCTTTCATGTTTATAATCGATAAAAAAAACAGTATAACTCATAATTTAACTTTAAAAATAGGCTTTAGACTTGATACAACCGATATTATTAAATTGTGAAACAACGGTGTAATTGATCCTGAAATAAAAAAACTTGCTTATAATGGTTCTTGACTCTTCTGTAAATATATAATAATTGTTATATAGTGTATACTAAAAAAATAAAACAAACGATTGCGTTAATTTTTATTTTATTATGAAGTAAATAAAAGCTAGTTTGGCACTAAGTAATAACCTAATTATGAAATTTAAGTCGTTTCCCTTAGATAGGCAACTAGATTTAATGGACTGCGGTCCGGCATGTCTGAAGATGATCGCCAAATATTATGGAAAATATTACTCATTGCAATATATCCGTGATTTGTGCGGCAATACCAAAGAAGGAGTCTCGTTGGCAGGGATCTCTTATGGAGCGGAGGCAATTGGAATGAGGACATTAGCTGCAAGGTGTACTGTTGAAGATATTATTGAAAAAATCCCTTTACCTATCATATTGCATTGGAATAACAGTCACTTCGTCGTACTCTATGATATAAAAAAAGGTAGGAAAACATATAATTTTTTAATAGCCGATCCCGCTAGAGGAAAAGTCGTCTGTTCTCAGGATGAATTTTTGCAAAAATGGGCTAAACATGAGGGAGATTTAAACTCAGGTGTGGTTTTGTTATTAGAGCCGCAGGCCGACTTTAAGCAGCGTCATCAGGATGAAAAAGTAGAAAGAGGTAAATTACTCGAAAATTTATCGGGATATTTCTTACCCTACAAAAGTAGTTTTCTTTATTTGGGAATAGTTATGCTTCTTATCACTGTGATGCAGGCAATACTTCCATTTATCTCGAAAGCTGTAATAGACGTAGGTATACAAAGCCAGGACGTAAATTTTATTAACATTGTTTTAGTCGCTAATCTCACATTGATTATCAGTATTACATTGAGCTCGGCTGTTAGAGATTGGATTCTCCAACATATGTCATCTCGCATTAATATTGCACTTATCTCTGACTATTTAATTAAACTGATGAAATTGCCCATTACATTTTTTGAAAACAAAATGTTGGGCGACATCTTACAAAGAGCCAATGACCATGAAAGAATTAGAAGTTTCATTTTAAATAATTCCCTAAACCTTGTTTTTTCTATACTCACATTTGGTGTATTTAGTTGCGTTTTGATGATTTATAATCAGACGATTTTTTATATTTTTTTCTGCGGGAGCTTCTTATATGTTATCTGGGTAATAGCTTTTTTAACATTGCGGAAGAAGCTAGATTGGGATTACTTCGAATTGACAGCGAAGAATCAGAGCTATTGGGTCGAGACCATTAGTGGAATACAAGATATTAAAGTAAATAATTACGAACAGGCGAAACGTTGGAAATGGGAAGGAATTCAAGCGAGGTTGTTTAAGGTAAATTTAAGTATGCTCGGTATCAATAATATTCAAAATTTAGGCGCATCATTTATTGATAGTGTCAAAAATTTGCTCATTACTTTCTTTTGTGCACGTGCTGTTATTTCGGGTGAAATCACCTTTGGCGTAATGATATCTACACAATTTATTATAGGAATGTTAAATGGACCGGTGCAACAACTTATATCCTTTATGGTTTCATTCCAGTTTGCTCAGATTAGTTTTATGAGGTTGAATGAAGTACAACAACTTCAGGAAGAAGCTGATGATACCGGGCATAACGATTTATCAATTGTTGGAAATAGAACAATTACATTAAAAAATGTTTCATTTCAATACACCCAAACTTCACCGATTATATTGAAAAATATAAGTTTAGTTATTCCAGAAGGAAAGGTGACCGCTATCGTCGGTGATAGTGGTAGTGGGAAATCTACACTTTTAAAATTATTGATGCGACTATATAAACCGACTGCAGGAGAGATACAAATAGGAGCTACGAATATAAATAACATCGATTTGAGACAATGGCGTAGTAAATGTGGGGTAGTTTTGCAAGATGGTAAAATTTTTAATGATACTATTCTAAATAATATTGTTCTAGATGATGGTCAGCCTAATAATGAATTACTATTGAAAGCGGTGAGGACTGCAAATATAGGATTTGAAATAGAGCAGCTTCCTTTGGGATACCAGACAAAAATGGGAGAAAACGGACGCGGGTTAAGTGGCGGTCAGAAACAACGCGTGTTAATAGCTAGAGCCTTATATAAAGATCCGGACTTTCTTTTTTTTGACGAAGCAACAAATGCTCTAGATACCATCAATGAACAAAAGATTACCAGTGCTTTGGATGAAGTTTTTAATGATAAAACTGTTGTGGTTGTTGCACATCGTCTGAGTACAATTCGTAAAGCTGACCAAATTATTGTAATGAAAGACGGTTATATTGTAGAAACCGGAAGTCATGATTTTTTAATAGGCCGAAAAGGTCGGTATTACCAATTGGTAGAATCACAGTCGGAAGTAAAAGTAATAATGAATTAGTATTAAATGGAAGTTAAAAGTAAACCTCACATTGTCACTGAGAGAACTGAGGAAGTAACAGATATTATCAGTCGTATGCCGACCACATTTGCAAAAAAAATTACTATTCTAGTTTGTTCTATAACAGCATTAATGGTTTTGCTAGCATACGTTGTCCAATATCCAGACATTGTTACGGGAAGTATTTCTGTTTCTGCTGAATCGCCACCCTTAGAATTGGTCGTCGAACAGAGTGGAAGATTGCGGATTAACCATATAGTTTCACAGCAAAATATTAATTCGGGTCAACTAATAGCGTGGATAGATAATCCTACTGATCCAAATATTGTCGAGCATGTGAGTCGATTATTAAAGACAGTCGAACTTCCCGTAGATGATGCGTTTTCTATTTATAACCGACTTCCGAAAAAACTTAATTTAGGGGAGTTGAACACTGCATATTTTAATTTTGTATCAAGCTTACGACAATTAGCGGATCATCAGAGACACAAATTATACGATGCGCAGGAAAAGACATTGGGAAAAGTTTTGAATGAACAAAAAGATGCGCTAGAAACCCTAAAGGAGAAGGAACAACTGAGTAAAAATAATCTTGATATCTCTGATAAATTTTTGGACCGTTATAATGTTTTATTGGAGAAAAAAGTCATTAGTCAAGGAGAGTATGATAAAGCGATCTCTTCAAGAATATCGGTGCAAGATCAACTAAAATCGTCATTTCGCAGTACCGGTGCTCAACGAGAAGAGATAAGCAAAACTGAGAACTCTATCCAAGAGAATAGGATAACTAAACAAGAAAAGGAATTACAATTAGAACAGGAGCTTTTAGCAGCATTTAACGATCTACTTGATAAGATCGTAGCTTGGGAAAAAAAATATACCATTAGATCCCCGATTAATGGTCAAGCTCAATTTGTAAAATTTTGGACAGATAACCAATTTGTTCAAGCTGGTCAACCTATTTTTTCCATTGTTCCCAAGGAGAGTAATATTATTGGTAAAGTAATTCTTCCTATTAATGGCGCGGGAAAAGTCAAAGTCGGACAAGAAGTAATTGTTAAACTGGCTGACTTCCCATACATGGAATACGGATACGTTAAAGCGCTAATACAAAATATTTCCTTAGTTTCGGGTACCGTTCAAATGGGAGCAGAAAAGCCTGTAGATTCATATTTATTAATAGTTTCTTTTCCAAAAGGCCTAATAACAAACTATGGAACGAAGTTAGATTTCAAGTTTGAAACAAAGGGAAGTGCTGAAATTATAACAAAAAAGAGAAGGTTAATTGAAAGATTTTTTGACAACTTAAAATATATACAAAAAGAAAGTGATTAATTTATAGATATTTAAGATAGACACTGTTTCTGTTCTTTAGTTATTTTTAACGGACCAAGCTTCAACTTTTCGGTATCGTCCAACTACCGCTTACAAAGCCCTATTTTCTCTTAGATAGGCCTGGCTACAAGCATACTTTTGCCTATATCATTTAAATCAAAGAAATATGGCAAATCAATTTTTAGTTAAGGAAACTATGGCAGCTATGCAAGGCATATCAGCCATTGAAATCACAGCATTGCAAAACGGTACCTACGAAGGAGTGGAGCTATTAGGCTATTACAAAAAAGGGGATACCCCAGCACCGATCAAGTACTATCTGGCTGCGGCTACTCCGGGGCCTGCGGCAGACGATGGCGGGAGCATCATTGTGGTTAGTGGAATCGGGCTTATCCATGAATTTTGTGATCGGGTTGATGTGAGTTATTTTGGTGCCATAGGTGGCGTTGTCGATTGTCTTGAAAGAATCAACCGTGCCATTGTATATGCGCAAAACAATAACGTAAAAATAGTTGAAGTCAGCCAAGATGTGCTTTTAAGTTTGCCAGCGAGCTATTATGGACCAGGTATATTGATGAAGTCACATGTTTATTTGGAGCTCAATGCGACGATCGCTATTCGAACCAATAACAATGACCGGTATGCAATTATATTATTTTCGGAGGTCGTCGATAGCGGTGTGTTTGGTAGGGGGCGTATAACCGGCGATAATGCAACACATATTGAAACTTCGAGTGAGTGGGGGCACGGTATAAATATTGTCGATGGCTGTAGCGATATCAGCATTCAGGATATCACGATTGAAAATTGTTGTGGCGATGGCATATGTATAGGCGGTGCAGAAACTGCCGACAGGGGGAGCATTAATATTTCTGTAGATCATGTAATCGTGGACAATAATGGACGTCAGGGTATTACGGTAACGAAAGGAAGCAACATCAGTATTTCAAAGTCGAGAATCGGCAATACTGGAGTGATTAATGGCAAATTCCCCATGGATGGAATAGACATTGAGCCGAATAAAAATAATAGCGTTTTGAATGTCAATATTTATGATAATACTTTCCTGAATAATGTCGGGCATGATTTCGAAAGCAATTGTATGCGGACAAATACGATAATCGAGAATGTTAATTTTTACAATAATACCATTCAGGTAACTGAACAAAAATCTGCCACAGTAAGTGCACTAATTAAGGTGAATGCCGAAAGGCTTAAGGATGATATGATTACCAAGAATATCTCCATTAAAAATAATCAGTTAGTTTATGAATTTGATGGAGTACCTCAGATTACAGCATTTATCTACTGTTACGGTTCTGCAAAGGTGATCGATATAAGCAGCAATACATTTAAAACCAATCTTGACATCACTTCGATTAAACTCGATACCGTCTTTGATGTTGTGGTTGGCTCTAACTTCTCCTGGCGATCGTTCCACTTTGTGCTATGCCAAACAGAAGTAAAGGGGCTAACCGTGCATGCAAATACTGTTGATACCCTAATGCATGCCATGGTATCCGCTGGTAATAGCTCCAAGATTAAAGTTTATTCCAACACGATCAATAAGCAAATAGGAACTTCGGTGATGGCGTACAATTATAGTAATTGCAGCGATCTGTTTATTTACAATAATAATAGTACCAACTTGAGCATGGGCTTCTTTTCCAATAGCGGGATGTTGTCCAATTGTATTGTCAAAGGGAATGTCATTAACAATTTCAACACCTCGGGTAAGGCGAATGGTCCCTGTATTTATGTCACGGGAGTTACTGCCAGTGCCAATATCGTCGTTGAGGATAATACCATATTACAGACAGCGAATGCATTGTCGATCGGTATTCGTGCATCCTTGTCGCTGTCTGAAACCTATATTAAAAATAACATGCTGATCGGACAGTTTGCCCAGCGCGTTTCCAATGAGGTTGGGGCAGCAGTAAAGGTGCAGGATCAGAATATTATATTAGAGGCCAATAATACGGTGCCAGGCTTAGTGAAAAAGTCGGCAGCAGTAGGAGGTTCAGCAAGCCCATTGCCGAATGCAGTTACAGATTCAGTAGCGGATACACTACCAGAAATTGTCACTGACCTGAATACAATGATTGGAAAATACAATGAGCTTCGCAGTCTAACTAGTGAGGTACGAGGTTCGCTGAATGCCAAATTGGTTGCTGATAGAGCGAGTGGCCAACAAGCATAATTTTTTTGAAAGGCTTATTGCCTCGGTCTCCCTTAACGACCATTAAGGGAGACTTTTCGATCTATTTTATACCTTTATAGCAGCTTACGTTTTGCATCCTCAAATTCTGTTTGTGTAATCATTCCTTTTTCCATCAATCCATGTAATCGCTCTATTTCAGTCGCAGCATCCTTTTGGGGAATGGGTGAAGTGGGTACATAATTATGAATAATGGGCTGTGAAAAATATACACGGTTATATTTCATATCAAAACTCTCTTTATTCATGGAGAGAAAAACGATAAAATCAATCAAAGCGATAAATGCGGGTATAAGCGTCCAGCAAAAAAGGAGGTAAAGGACACCTAATCCGGTTTGCCCGAGGTAAAATCTATGTGCACCAAATCCTCCAAGGAAAAATGCCATTAAAGCTGCGGTTGTTTTATCTTTCATATGTTATTGATTAATGCGGTTTGTATTGTCTTTTCAAACCTAAGGATTGCCTGTTAGGCATTCTTACGGTTTCCCGTAACTAATCCTCCATTCAACCGATATCTTGGCCTTAAATTGTATGTAAGGCTATTTTAATCGTTACTTGGGGGGCAAAATTCAAATGAACAAAAAATCTATGGTTGTACACAGAAACCGACTCCTAAAATTTATTTAGGACACATGTGGTATGAATTTTTTTAAATCGAAGGTGCTTTCCGTATTCATAAAAAATTTAATCAAAAATTAGTGGTGGTCAGATAGCCCGACGCACATAATGATTCCAAGATGTGGTTTGCCTCAGCTTGATCCATATCATTTGCAAATTTTATGGTTTTAAAACCATATTCAAATCGAATAGTGCCTCTGTTTCTAAAAATACCTAAACTATTCTCCTGGTTCCAAAAAACAAACTCAAAGTGTTCTTCCTCAGTATGAAATTTCTTCGCTTCTTGTAGATCATAAATCTTATGCCTGAATAGAATATCGTTTTTTCTGGCAATACTTATTTGCTCGCGATCTATTGTAATAATTTCTTTTCCAATGAGGTACCACATCAACGTTTTCATTACAAATAGGCCCGCTGTCATCGAGAGCATCAACCAAACTATAAAAAATATTCCCTCGAAGCTTAAACCGCCAGTGTTATCGGAAAAGTTTTCAAGTTTCGGGGCAAAAAAAATAATTGATTGTATCCAACCAACCAGCCATAAACTAAAAATAATGATAATAGGTAAATGCTTTTTTGCCGGGACAATAATGGAATACCCCGTTGGAGTTTCGTAATGGGTTGCAATACCGCTATATGGCCTTTCCACAGTCAATTTTTTTATAGGTGTACCAATTCAAATGGTCCAATTTTCCGATGGCTAATATGCAATAAAAAAACGAATTTCAATATGATAAGGTTTAGAACAAACAGAACGCTGCGTTCTTTCCCCAAAATCATGCATGAAGATATTATAATTCTAAAATTTTTACATAAATTTAAAGCTTACTTGTATTTATAAGATCTATTTAATCCATTTTTAATGGCAACAATACGGATGACTTCCAGCAATATACTGACGAGCCGAACTATAATCACAATAATCTGTTTTTTTATTTTTAGCCTTAGCAATTCTTTTGCGCAATCACTTGACAATTTTTTAGTGGTTGGACAGCGCTATACGATAAACTCTAAAATACTTAATGAAAGCAGAAATTATTCTGTTTATTTACCGGCTTCCTATAAAAACAATGTCGACAAAAAATACATCGTTGCCTACGTTTTAGATGGGGATAGGAGTAAGTTTTTGGAAGTGTCTGGGATTGCACAATCAATGCATTCAGATGCAAATCTTAAGTTGCAAATCCCTGAACTCATTATTGTTTCAATAGAAAACACCGATAGAACAAAGAATTTTACTCCTACAAATTCATTGAATTATTTGGATAAAGAAGATATTTCTGCATTTAAAAGTAGCGGAAAAGCGGATGATTTCATGCGTTTTATGGAGAATGAATTAATGGTGGAAATAAATAAATCTTTCAGAACCGTTCCACAAAGCATGATTATCGGCCACTCATTGGGGGGACTATTTGCCTTACATTGCCTATTGGAAAAACCGCAGCTGTTTAGTTATTACTTACTTATCGACCCCTCTTGGTTTTGGGATCATAATTATATTGGGAAAAGAAGTAAAGAAGTATTGGCGAATCGAGTTGACCTAAAAGCTAGGATATACATTGCATTAGCAAATAATATGCAGGAGGATAAGAGGCATTATCAATGGGGAAATCAATTTTATAAATTACTGAAAAAGAATAAATCTCCAGATCTGAAGGTAGACTTTAGATATTTTGAAGACGAAAAGCATTTAACAGTAACAATTCCTGCTACATATTATGGCCTTCGATATCTCTTCGAACCATATAATATTGATATAAATGAAGTAACAAAAGACCCCGATATATTAGTAAATTACAGTGCAAAAATAAAAAAGGAACTTTTCTTTGATACTAAACCGGACCAAAGTTTTGTAAATACAATTGGATATGTTGCCCTTTATGATAGAGAACTACCTGATATAGCAATTTCTATTTTTGAGCTGAATACGGAAAATTATCCGCAATCAATTAATGTATGGGATAGCTTAGCCGAGGCCTACACAGTCAGGGGATATATGGATAAAGCAAAAAAGTGTTATGAAAAAATCTTGACACTTTCTCCAACTAATAATATCGCAAAAACGAAACTTGAAGAATTAAATAACAAAATAAAACAGATAAACTAAATGCTGGACATCGGAAAGCGAAACTAGCATTTTGTACCACTTCGCCCGCAATATATAGTGTATATTGGGCTTAAGTATTAACATTTCCCGATTGAAAAGTAGCAGTTAATAATTCAATTAAAAGATTGGGAATACTATCCACCTACAGTCGGCGCTTTGCCAAATTTCTTCTTAAAGGCGGAAGAAAAATGGGACAGTGTCTCGAAACCAAGATCGAGATAGATAGCTGATGGTTTTTTGTTTTTTCTTTCAATTAAATGCCGTGCTTCATTCAGCCTTTTATCCTGTAACCACTTACGTGGCGGCATCCCGAAGGTTTTCTGAAAATCTCTTTTATATCCTGAAAGGCTTCTTCCGGTGAGTTGTGCAAACTTTTCAATAGGGACATTGAAATGAAAATTGCTCAGCATAAATTTTTCTAGATCCATCTTATAAGGCGCTGCGAAATCAAACAAAAAGTTACGCAGTGCCGGAACAGCTATCAGTATCAGCTTGATTCCCTCTTTCACCTTTAAAAGTCCCATCTCGTCAGTCATTTCATGACCAGCGCTTCGCGCATAGGGAATGACCGACTGGAAATAACCTTTGATAAACGCATTATTGGGGAGGCATATGTTCGGAAGGCCAGTGTATTTACCCTGAGCTTCCATTTTTTCCTCTAGTGCTATCTGACGCATCAGATCTTCTTGCAGCGATATGACGATAGTTTCATAGTGACCACTTGGCCCGGGGGTTTTAGTCAAGGTTCCCAGCTGATTTTTGTGAATGAGCAATACTTCCCCGGCAGATATGTTTACATGCTGCTCAGCTGTTTCCAGAACCATCTGGCCCGAGACCTGTAATACCAGGGTATGGTGGTTCCAGACGCATGCTTTCTCTTTCTTCAGAGAAGAAAGGTAAGAATAGAATATCACGCCGGGAAGTATTTCTGTTGGACTTTCCATTTATCTTTGTAAATAAGTGCCACCTTTGATAGTACCTATTGCAAATGTAGTGTTTAAAATATTCATCTCCTCTGGGGTAAATACAATTTCCATCGCAGCAATATTTTCGGGTAGTCTTGATCTGCGGCTCATACTCACCAATGGCATGATATTGTCGCCCTGTTCTTTTACCCATGCAATCGCAAGTTGTGTAGGGGTGACATTTTTACGTTGAGCAATTTCTTTTAATACTTCCACTTTCTCAAGATTATGGATCAGGTTATTGCCCTGAAAACGGGAAAAGTGATTTCGATGGTCATCCGCAGGAATTGGCGCTTGTAGGTTACCGGTTAACAGTCCTTCTGCCGTATTGGCAAATGCCACGACACCGATCCCTAATTCTTTAGCCGCAGGCAACAGCTCATTTTCGATCTGACGGTCAGCCAAAGAATAACCGATTTCCAGTGCACTGATGGGGTAAATGCTGTTGGCTTTACGGAGCTGATCGGCTGTTATTTCCGATACGCCGATATGACGTACTTTTCCTTGATCTATCAGGTCGGCAATCGTTCCGATGATGTCTTCTATTGGCACACTGCCATCCATTCTACAGGGTTGATATAAGTCGATAGTTTCAATGCCCAGACGGGTCAATGAATAGTTGACAAAATTCTTGATCGCTACAGGACGGAGATCCAAACCGATCCATTGGTCGTTGTGGAAGATAGCACCAAATTTGACACTGATGAAAGCATCATCCCGTCTTCCCTTAATGGCTTTGCCAATAAGCATTTCGTTGTGGCCTGCACCATAAAAATCTCCCGTATTCAGGAAGTTGATCCCGCTGTCCAAAGCTTGATGGATGGTTGCAATACCTTCAGTTTCATCGGGAGTTGGGCCCCCCCATATTGATGACATCCGCATACATCCCAGACCAAGCTTTGAAACGGTGGGGCCGTTTTGACCCAATTGAATTTTAGTGATTTTTGACATTTGATTGATTTAATTTTATTATCCAAAGGTCTTGATTTAATAACCATATTGCTTTCTTCTACGGCTCAATTTACTTGTCTGTATGGTTCATCTGTTCCTGAATTGAATGGTCATTGGTTTTCGAATCCGGACGGCCCATGTTAATCAAGATCACTGTTCAACAAATTGATCGTGTCAAAATTCCATTTAAAACTCTTCGTTTTTTGGCATACTTTCCCATCATCAAGGAAGCGTGCATTGACGCCCTAATACTTCGCTTTGATACGGATGTGCCTGAGTTGTTTTATCATCATGGAAAACGCCAGTTAGTGGAAGTTCGGGCCAAGAAATACAGCCTTTGGCATATTTATCTCAATAATGCTTATGTAGGAAGTATTCAATATTACACCTTCACTAAGCAGTTCAATTACCACCTTGAAGACAATTGCTTATTGACCGATGATCACGTGCAAAAGTATATAGCCATGATCCAACGTGGAGAATTAAAGTGGATAAAGGACGATATTCGATGAAAAAGAATATAAAGTTCGAATGTGACGTGTGTGGTCAGAAGCAAGTGGTTGAGGTTTCTGTTCTGCATGGCGGTGGAACCTTGCAAATTATGATTGATCGGTTTTTTATAATGAATGTAGATTTTCGCAATGGCGATTGGGTAATGCTATGTAACAATACAAGCTGGTTGACAACCGACGAACTTGTTATTATCCTTGATGAGTTGGGCTATGAGGAATAAAAAAAATGAACTACAATAATCTCAACTAATCTTACGATCTTTACAATAGATGAAAGCCCAAAGCCGGTTTAAATCCAGGTCAAAGAAAACCATATGTAAATATTATCCAGCATCCTAATCTCTGCAAAGGCTCCCAGCCCGATCTTGCTATAAGAAAAGTGATAAATAATTATATTGTTGCTGTGTATCTGATAAAAGTTGCGCTTACTATATCTGCTAGCTAAACATAACAGAATGAAAAAGATGAAAATTAAATATTCTTTTGTAGTATTTTTATATGCCTATTTGAACCAAATTGATCTTTCTTTGGATAGATGTAGGTGGGAACCTCTAGACAATCTGAGGGATTTTTATCGAAGCCAAATTTCTCCTAAAACAGTCGCAAATTATCTCATTGATCAATTGGGACTAAACGTTGAAAAATTAAATTATTTGATTTTTATTGATGAAGAATCTTTGTGGGATAAAATTAAAGATTCATTATTATCTTCCTTCAAGAGAGATGTTATTTTGGAAGACGATAAAGTATACTTTTTATGTCAGAAATTATTGCTTTTGGCCAATATCTTAGAAGATGGCGAGCAGGTGCATAGATTAGAAATCGAGAAATTAAGGATTGAGTTTTCTAAGCTGAATTATGGTACCATCAAGTTTAAACTTCTCAAAAAAGATCGTTTAAGGGCAAACAATATTGAACATTTCTTGCAAAATGAAACTTTACGAACAATTAAAATTTGTGAGTTTAACAAAGGTTATTTATAAATCAAAATGGTCATTTGGCAAAACTACTTATGGGAGCAGAAATCGGTGCAAAAGCAGGAGCTATAGCAGGAAGTGTCGAACCCTGGGGGAGGTACCGTTTTAGGTTGATTTATCGGAGGATTAATAGATGGGGCAGCTGGATATTTTACTGGTAGAACAGCAGGAGAGACTGTATACGATAAAGTTATAACAAAAGGTGTAGAATTAGAAAATAAATAATATGACAAGAAATCTGAAGAACATCTATTACAATTTTGAAGAAGGAAATTATGGGCTTAAGGTTGTGTTTGATTTGGATGGTTTATACCTGCTGTTCGATTCGACGAATTTTATATATACAGATGCTCCTGAATTTGATGGATGGAGAAATTGGAATAAACTAATTTATAAAGAACTTGAGAAAGATTCATTGCACATTACAGAAATTAAAGAAGATGAATTGACAAGTTACTTCGTCGAGCTTTCAAATAGCGATTTATTTTATATTTATCAGCATATGGATTTGGAAGGGACCTGGCACCAAAATTTTACAGTTGTCTCCCCGAAAGAGGACAATTATAATGAAGTTGTAGAATACATGGGAGAGGAATGGGTAGAAACAGTCGTTCCTGAATTCCGCCACATGTAGCATCATTAACCTTGCTCGTGAAAGGAATCAGTCCAAGGGGGATAAGTTGTTCCAGTATATGCCAGTCAATGAAACTCTCCAGCAATGTAGTTTATCGTTCGATTTCTAGCGGGATTGTAAAGCGAACATCTAGCCAAAATTGCCTACCTTAACGGTTATAAGGGGGGCTTTTTTTATTTTATTGTCTTATTAACAGGGTCGAATAAATCAGCTACGGTTTCCCGTAACCAATCCTACTTTCAAACTAATACCTTAGCCTTTCAGTTTGTAATAATCTTGAAAGTTAATAGCTGTAAACAATTAATTCAGCATACCACGACCAATTCCATCGAAGGGAGGGAGATTTCACGCTATAATGATCCAACAGCTGCCAATGTTGTCACCGGCACCACTGTCTTTAGCGATATAGGCGCGAGCTATGTCGATTTCTTTGGTGGTCGCTCTACCAGCTATGAGAAGAAGATGCAGGAAATGTACAAGCGCGTTCCCGAAATGCTCAAGAAACGTGGACAGGCAAATCGGGCTGATGCTATTATTGGGCTTAGTGTAGATATCGACGCAATCTCAGGAAAGGGGAGCCAGCTATTTATTATTACTGCAGTGGGTACACAAGTACATTATAAGTACCCATTTTTCCGACAGCTGGAATTGGACTTTTCCAATTTACGTTACTAATTGATTTACTTGTTGTTTATGTCTAATATTTTTAGATGCGCCAGGATGGGAGGAAAAAAAAGGTCGAGTTACCAGACTCGATCTTAAAGTGTTATTTCAATTATGGAAGCCAATATTTCGCCACTCTAATCCCATAGATATTATCCACAGTAACAACCCATTTAAATGTATGAGATTGTCTCATTATACTCTTTACATCCATGTAAGTTGTATTTGAAATTGGAACTCTATTATCCATCCATCCTGCTACGATACCCAATAATTTATTTTCATAAAAAGCTTGTTCGGAAGGGTATTGATTTCTTGACTCAGCAGTACTATTACACGCCCATTTGTAATTGTCTAAATCAATCTTTATAGCATACATCTTACCTAATCTATACCCCATGTCATAAGCATCTTTATCCTGCGCATAGACATCTGGATTATCAGGAACCGGTTCAGAATTATCAACAATAACTCTCTGACCAAATGACATTAAGCAGAATAACATCAAACTTAAAGTGATTAGAATTTTTTTCATATTCATATTGTTTATATTAAAAAGTTAGTATGGTTTAATTTGCATGTTAATATTTAATTATAAAAATTAAAAAAAATAAAAAATTTACTTCCATACTTTAATAAATGAGATATTTTTATTCCTCTTTTGGTTTCTAGAGCGGAATCCGAAAAATAGAATAGCCCAATATTTTTATTTTCTTCACTGTCTATGACTAAATAGCCAGCATTTGCAATACAAATCTTATTCCTTCATAAAAAAATATAGAAGTTCGAATTTTAGCAAGTTTTTGGATAAAATTAATAACTATTATCTCAAATAATCTACCTCTCTTTATAAGAGAGGAATGCTCCAAGCCGGTTAGAATTCGGCGACAAAGCATGTAGCCAACATTGCCTCACTTAGCGATTAAAAAGGGGGATGCTTTTTGTTCACTTTTTTAATAAAACTATCTCTTTTTTTATTTCATCAATTTCTCTTTTAGCATCATTAAGTTCAGTTTCCAATTTGTTGATTTCTTTATCCTTATCAGAGTTATTACTTTGAACTAAACTTTTATTTAAAAACTTTCATTAACCAAACGGCAAAGCACAACACTCCGATTAAAGTATTCGGGGCGCTGCGCTTACTGCGGATGAGAGTTAAAATAGTTTTAACAAAAATCAATAATTTGAAATATTTTTTATATATTCAGTTAAATATATATTACCTAATAACAAATTATGCGAAAAATTTTAATCTTGTTTGCGCTATTTCTATTTGCGCAATCCAACAGTGCAAATGCACAAAGTAATTCCATTAAAGGATGTATTGCTAATTTTTTGTCTGACGCACACTCTGGAAACACATCTGCATCAAGCAATTATCAAAGTTGTATTTCGAAAGTTCCGGGTACCGGGGGTGGCGCTGGAAATGGCGCAGGAGGAGGACAAGAACAAGGAACACCAGAGGGTGACCCAGAACCTCACGATGACGGACCAGTTCATTACACTTTCAATCAGATATTGGACGTGTCTTCGATCAGTTCAATAAATTCACCATCCCAGCAGATCGTTGAATTCGAATATCAATTTGCTGTAGCTTTGAGCGTTATTAGAAACGTTAATACTGTTGGTGAAACACCAGAGCAAGCAATGAATTCATATTTAAGCTATGTTTTCAACAACAATTTAATTAATCATTTTTATAGCCAAGCTAATTTTTCACTTATTCCTTCGTTGGGATGGGATATTTTGTTCAATTATGCCAACAATGGTAATTCAATATTGCCGCCTTCTTGGGCTGCTTTAGGATATTATATAAATTAAACTGTTAAGTCTAGGCTATTAGTCTAGGCTTTTTCTTTTCTTCCCCCACACTTTTGTGTAGAACTACCCGATCAACGACACTCTCCTCTCAATTTTACTTACCTTATCAGCTAATTATATTACCAAGTGAAAAGATATTTAATGTTTATAGCGCTGCTAGGGCTAGGCTTTGGCGCGTGTAAGAAAGAAGAGTCTGTTAAACCTAAAGAAGAGACTATTTTAATTGATGGAGAAGAATTCGGAAAGGATTTTGTTTACTCTACAACATCGAAAATACTGAACATACCTAAAGACAGTATTTACTACAATCCTAAGACCCATACCCTAAACATAGACTATCTCAATTTTTCTATGGATATGGATAAGTTTGGACCTGATTTGAGATATGCTAAAACTGGAAAACATGAGAAATAAGAATTTAATATTATCAGTTTTACTTCTCATAATCTGCAAATTTGGATTTTCCCAGATGGTCAGATTAGAATCAGTGTCATATAGTTATGTGCAGGTGGTAAATAATGAAGTTTTGTTAAATTATGGCGCCCCACAACAATGCGTGTTTCAGTCATGCTGAGTAAGCCAGTTCAGAATCCCTGGGGAAGTTTACCAGTTAAAGGTGAAGTAAAGTTATTTTACTACAAAAATAACCAAGAGGTAAATATCTTAGATCCTATTACATTTTCGAGTGCAGATTGGTCATTGCCAACTTTTTCAAATTTTATTGTGAAAGATTTTACAATACCAGCAAACACTGTGACTACAACAAATCCTAAAATTGAAGTTCTAGCGAAATGGAGATATTATAAAGAAGGATACCCGCATCCTGATAATAATAACGGATGGACAGATTGGTATAATGGTGGTTCCACAAATTTTGTGCTTAATAATAGTACACTTCCAGAGACAACTTTCACGGGGCCATCTCAAATATGTAATGAGGGCACATTTAGTGTCACAAATCCAGGTACCATAACACTTGAGAATGCTTCAGGTATTGCAACTTTATCCTCACTTGGAAATAACCAGTGGAAAATAACTAGAATAGGTACAGCAAATGGTCTTGTTAAGTTGAGATCGACATCTAATGGTAAAACATTTGATAAAGATATTGAAATTGGTATTGTAGCAAAAGGTTCAATTAGCGGAAATGCGGTACTTCAATTAGGGGAATCGCAAACTTATAGCTTGGCATTAAATGGTAATACGGATTATAATTGGTCAGTAACATACAATCCTAATGTAACTTGGACTAAACTTTCTGCAACTTCTATTAAATTGTCTACAACAGGTAGCGTTCCAATGGGATGGTCTGAAAATATCACTATTTCTGCTCAAGCTGTTGGCAGCTGCGGGACTTCAAGTAATTACATTTTAAAAACAATTAAATTCGTAAACGAAAGAGATCCACGACTTGACTAAAATAACAAAAGCCTAGATTTTTGGTCTAGGCTTTTGTTATTTGTCCGTGTCCAAGAGCTTGAGCAAATATTCTAATGCCAAAGGTTCTCTAGCTTTAAAATATTTTTAGCATTCTCAGGAATCTATTTCATAATATTTCAAAATTATAGAGGCTTCTATCTATGCCTTTTTCAGTTGGAATATTTAACCAGTTTTTTGGTGAAAAGCCTTGTAAGCTCGGGTTCATAATTGAATAATAATTTAGTTTTAAAAAAGTAGTAAAGGCAAATAATAGTTAGAAGTAATATTACGACCTTGTCAGCCATATCACATATTTATAAATGAAATGAAAAACTTCTATCAAATTACTTTTCTGGTTGCCTGTCTTTAATAAGGTGGTCCCGAATATAGCTATAGTTTTCTTTGAAAGCAATAATGCCTAATGAATAGCTTTAATTGCAACCTAAAGTGACCTTCATCAGAATCATTTTTAACATACGGTACGGCGCTACGGTTTCCCGTAACCTACCATTCTTTCAAACCTATACCTTAGCCTTACAGTTTGTAATAATCTTGAAAGTTAATATCTGTAAACATATTAATTCAGCATAAATAATGTATATTAGGCTTGGGTATTAACCTTGCCCGATTGAAAAGTATAATGCCATGATAGTAACCACGACCAATTCCAATATTCCAATAGCTGCCAATGTAGTCATCGGCACCACTGTCTTTAGCGATATAGGAGCGAGCTATGTCGATTTCTTTGGCGGTCGCTCTACCAGCTATGAGAAGAAGATGCAGGAAATGTACAAGCGTGTCACAGAAACGCTCAAGCAACGTGCTCAGGCAATTCGTGCTGATGCTATTATTGGGCTTAGTGTAGATATCGACGAAATTTCAGGAAAGGGGAGCCAGATGTTTATGATTACGGCTGTGGGTACGCCAGTACATCTTAAAGAGCTTGCTCGCGTACCTATAAAGAAGCAGGATGATCTATTGGATGGCGAACTGATTCAGCAAAAGGTTCGAGCAGATATTATCCTGGATAGAGAATTATAAGTCGGTAGAATCTATCAATAAAGATACAGCTGAATTTATCGCCACATCGGGCCTACGGGAATTTGAACCGCTTGTGTTTAGAGCAATGAATAAGGATTACGGGATAGAACAAACTCCAAAAGAGAAGCTCGAAATGCTATTTCGCTATTTTGATTACTTACCAGATGAGGAAGCAATTGCTATTCTTTATAACGCTTTATTGGAAGGCAATTTGACAACATTACAAGTAAAACGTATCAATGCTATTATCACTTCACCCAATTTTATAGATTACGCAGAAGCCATTAACCTCTTAAATAGTAAAACGCATGCTAGACGTATTGCACTTAAAATATTCTCTTTGGACAAAGATTGGTAATCAAAAGAAGATATTGCCATACTGAAAAGTTTAGAGGGAAATGCTTTAGCAAAGTTTTTTCCTGAGATTGTACAAGTTAAGGAATCGAAGGGAATGTTTTCGAGTGGAAAAGAAGTGTGGCGGTGTGAATGTGGTCATACAAATAAGCTTGACAATTGATCTAAACTAAGTTTATTAGTTGAGTTTTTTTAAGAAATCCAGCGTATTGTTTACGGCGCTGTCTCCTGTAGTGAAAAAATAACTCTGCTTTTCTTTGCGAATTATATTAAAATTTTCTTCATAAACAGATTTGTGTTGGATTATAGAGCACATTTCTAGCTTCGCTTGTTCAATCGTCTTGGCTATATATCCTAGCTTCTTTCCTTTTATATCTTGTGGGTAATAAGGAACAGAAGATAGCTCTAGTATAAAAGGGATGACGTTATGAACCAACCCTTCCATAAGTGTTGAAGAGAATGTGGAGACGCCGATTTTCGTTAGTGAAAATATACTACTTAGATCTCCACTGCTTTTTATTTCGATATTTGGAAATAAGCTGAATTTACTAATCCAGTTTTGGTCAATAATAAACTCTGGATGCTCACGAATCCATACTTTGTATTTTGGAAAGCTCTTTGCGCACCATAATGCAAATTCTAGAATTTTTTCGAAGTATTGTTCATTTAAAATAATAATCGGAGCTTGTAGAAAAAAGGTAATTATATTTTCTTTTGCCAATTTTGGAACTTTATAGCAATATCCCATTGATACAAATTCTGGAGCTGAATTATATTTCTTCCAAAGCCCATTGAATATATTTCCCCAGGTAAGAAAGTAGTCGTATGTCATATTGCGGAATCTAGAATGCATTACTGATGGCCAACCTTGTTGTAGACATAGTGTATGAATTTGAATCTGTTTTCCAATTATAGACAGTGCTTCCATTTCTGAATGACAGCCCTCCAAAAGAACTATACATTTTGGTTTTAATGCAGAGAGGTATCCCATAAAATTATTAGTAAACCAAAACAAATAGGGAAAGTTTCTCTGCAGAAATGATTGATGAAAACATTGAAAATCACTTCTTAAACAAAATTCAATAAAAATAATATGTTGATTTTCAGTATTGAAATTTCCCAAATCAAAATTGTAGAAAACAACTGTTTTTTCCTGAATCCTTTCTAGTATTGGAAGAAAGTAGTAAAGCTGTCTTAAGTTGTAACAGTAGAAACATACAGCTCCGCGATACTCTTCAAGATAATCCATATCTGTAATAACTTTACAGGGGGCTATTTTTTCTATATAACCTATTTCGTCTGAATTCGGAAGCAACGGTTTCAAATCATTGTTCCAGATAATTCTTTTGAGATTTTTTTTTGTATTTCTCTTTAATCGTTCATTATTATATTCATCTCTGTAAGAGAAAAAAATATGTGTCCATAATGTATTGATTATTGTCTTTGAAAAATCTAGCCTTTCTAAATTAATAGCTGCTTTATTAATATGCTGGCATCTGTTGATAAATAGGAGTAATAGTTCTTCTACCGTTTCAATAAACTCGAGGTAGTAATCTTTTTTTTTCTTCATTTTGCAAATATTTAACATATGTTTCAGCTATTTCCCAATCGATCGGTTCATCAATTTCGATTGCGAATGGGTTGGTCATTTCGACTGTACCGACTGTTCCAGAAATCAGTTGTTTACTTTGTAATATAGCCTGAATGGTGCTTCCATATATTGCACCAGATTCAATTAAATAGCCTTTATAATCCTGTCTTCTAGGTTTATTTTCCCAATTATAATCCAAAGAAGCACCATCTTCCGTCCACCTAAAATGTTTTAATCTAAGGCATGATAAAACTGAATCGTATTGATTATCAATTATTTTATCAATAACTGCCTGTATGTCATATACGGAAGTTTGGGGCGATGTTGCCTGTAGCAATATTAGTTTATCATTTTGGAGGTAAGTGTGTTCATCTAAAAATTCAAGAACTACGTCTGTAGTTGGCGAATTATCATCAGCATTTTTATTGCTTCGGTGAAACAAAAGTACTTTATTCGGATATACTTCAACGAGAATTTTTTTTATAATATCATCGTTTGTAGCCACCCATATTTCATCGAATTTTTGTGTTTTTAAGGCAGTGTCTAAAATCCATTGAAACAGAGGTTTACCGTTAAAATATTTATGGTTCTTTCCAATGATGCCTTTACTATCCTTCCTGAGAGGTATAAATGCAATAATTTTATTTGTCATACATAGTTTTTTTTATCGTTTTTAACGGGTTATTCTTTGAAAAATATTCTTTTAATATATGCGATTGATTCTTATAATGATATTTTATATTATTAATTTTTTGTTTTCGAAAATGCTGTAATTGAAATTCATGAAATTTATTTTTTTATTTAACTTATTTATGTATATTCGTTTTATGTACAACATAATCCAAATGATTACCTAAAGTTAACAAAATATTATATGAATTCTATTTTGGTTTAAAATAAATATTGAGTAAATATTTTTCTTTTCTGAACTTATTTCAGTTTATGAATTTTTATGTGATTTACAGGAGAGTATTATGCAGTATTATTTTATTGTCAAGTGGTAATTGTAAAGAGGAAGGCGATCAATAAATTATGAAAAAGTTCCAATAAATAACCTTAAAATCTTACTTAAGAATGTTACGTAATTTTATTAATACAAATGTTTATCAAAATAATCTGACATTAGTTTGTCAGCATATTTTAAATCATTACGGAATTAAAAATACATTTTCTGGAGTTAGCGCTCTGATAGATGAACACACTGAATATCCCTCATTATTGTCAATTATAGATACCTTGTTAGAATATGGCATTGAGAGTGCTGCCATCCGCAAAGGAGCCTATAATTATCATGATTTTGAACTACCATTTATTTGTTCAATCCAACAGCCATATTGGCCTCAAGCGTGTTTCACTGTTGTGACTAAAATTGATGGCGATGAGATTAATTATTTAGATCCTGTTCGGAAAATCGAAGTATCTGCTTCGGTTAATGATTTTAGTAAGATTGATAAGGATATCGTTTTGTTGGTTGATGCTTCCACTTCAAAGGATGAATTGTATTATCAGAAAAACAGACAGCTTGAAAAACGCAGCTTTTTTAAGAAGCTTGTACTCCTTTTAATATTTGTGATAGCATGGTCTTTTAGCGTCGGATATGCTGTGTTAAACGATGTTCCGCCAATAAGTGCCTTTTCCGTCCTATTTTTTCTACTAAATACGATAGGAAGTATAATAAGTCTTTTGCTTCTATGGCATGATATAGATGCTCATAATCCATTTTTGAAACAAGTCTGCGGCGGGCAGGCCGGTAGTTTTAATTGTGATGCCGTTCTGAAATCAAAAGGCGCTTCTTTTATTGGATTGAGCTGGTCTGTTATTGGATTTAGTTATTTCGCTACGATGATATTGTCACAGTTACTTTTTGGTCTTACAAATATTCTTTATTTATCCTATTGGGCATTATTTTCTTTATTGGCCGTCCCTTATACACTCTATTCTGTCTACTATCAGTGGAAGACAGTTAAGCAATGGTGTCCCCTATGCTTGATGGTACAAGGAGTGTTATTTCTTTCTGCAATTAACTCTGCTATTTACATTTACTTCAATGGTTTAAATTCTTTATCAATTTTTCCCCTTATGACCTTATTAATCATTGGAGGGGGTATGCTGAGTTTAAGCTCTAGTTTGGTTCCAGTTTTCAAGGGGAGTAAAGAAAATCAAGAACACAAAAGAAAATGGCATCAGTTACGGTATAGTACAGATATTTTTCAAATATTGCTACAAAAGCAACCCAACATTACCTTGCCAGTGGAAGGACTCGGAGTACAGATTGGTAATCTAGAAGCGGATCATGAGATCATCAAAGTCTGTAATCCATACTGTGGTCCATGTGCTAAAGCCCATCCGGAACTCGAGGAGCTTATCAGATCGAATAATAATCTTAAAGTTAGGGTTATTTTTACGGCGACAGGAGAAGATAATGATGTTAAGACTGCGCCCGTTCAACATCTATTGGCAATACAGGAACGAGATGGTCACAATAAAGTCTCAGAGGCACTGGATGATTGGTATCTTTCAGAAATTAAGGATTATCCATCCTTCGCAGAAAGATATCCGATGAACGGTGAGCTGGAAAGACAGAAACATAAAATTGAGGCTATGCGTATATGGTGTGATAACATGAAAATAAGGGTAACACCGACTTTCTACATCAATGGCCACGAGCTTCCTGATTCCTACCAGATTAATGATTTAAAACATATACTCAAAAATACTACGTAGTTGATGTTCGGTATTGATTGCAACAATCCGAACAACAGAAGGCTCCCTGTAAAAGGTCCTCCGATAATGTCCCGGAGTGAGCGGATATTATAACTTTTATAAATACAATAATATGAAAAAGATCAGTTTAAGATCGTTAAAAAGAGAAGAAGTTCTATCAAGAGAAGAATTAAAAATGATTATGGGAGGATCTACCGGTAGTGGTGAAAATCCTGGTGGGGGATGTTCAAATTTAGCCTGCAGTCTAACGGCGGGAGATGGCGAAGGAAAGGATTGTTATAATGACAATAAAAAAGGAAAATGCGAATATAGGCAGGGGATATGGGGATGTAACGCTATCACTCCTTGTTAATAATAATTAGATAATGCTGACTGACCAATAGTCGGTCAGCGTTATATTAAATGGTATGTCTATGTCAAAAAAAATATTACTACTTATTCTCTTTTTAGGGATCTTAGGAAAATGGCTGAAAGCTCAGCAAAAAGAATTTGTTGAAAGTGGATACACTTCTTTGACAATTAAATTCTCGGGCAGTTTCCCAAAAGAGAAGAAAATTTCTATCGCGAGTTATGGCACGTTATTGTCATCACTGAAGCCAATAGAATTTGAAAGTGTAAATGACTCCACATTATTTATTTCATTTTATGCTATTGGAGTATCACATTGTATATTTCATTTCAACAACGCTTATAAACTAGCATTTCTATTACCAAACCATGGTGATATCCTAACAATCCATTATAGTGATTCCGTAAATTATAGTATGGACTATAATGGTTATTTTAAAAATATTTTCGACAGTTCTCAAGAAATCTATTCTGTTATTAAATCACAGTTTTCTTCGGATTATTTTATGGTGCATGGTATTATGGACTATAAAACACCTGAAGAATATAAAAATGATGTACTTTTTCGAATTGGTAAAATGACGGAGGAATTTTCAAAAGGCGTCAAATCACAAATTGTCAGCGACTTTTTAAAAACCAGCGCAGAACTGGATTACAAAAAAATGATGCTTTTTGATGAGTATCCCCAAACTTTCATATCATATACACGTGGTAAACAATTGAAAAGCTCGGAGAAATTAGATTCAATTACTAAAAGAGACCTTTCCTATTACCGAGGAATTATTACCTCGCAGTTTGCAGATACCTCTAGATTGATTGTAACGCACTATGATCTGTTAAATAAAATAAATCAGGATACACTCTTAAAACTTCCTCGCATCGGAAAATATGGAATTAGGCCATATGTTTTTAGATTAAAACAAGTCTTTGCCAATTTGTTCCCCAAAGACCATAATTTATTTTATGATATGATGGTTGCTACTGCTTATATAAGTGAAATCGAAGATGGATCTGTCTTAACTGCTGAATCTAAATTAAGCATTTTAGAATACTTCAAGAATAAAAATATAAGCAACTATATATTACATATTGACGCAATAGCTAAATCACGGGGGGATGTAGCTCAAAAAGTTCACTATCTTCCATTTGAGGAAAAAAAAGCATCGGTGATGTCCGATATCCTATCTCGATATAAAAACAAGGTAATTGTTATTGATTTCTGGGCTACCTGGTGTGGTCCGTGTATAGAAGCATTTGATAAAATTAAGGAAGTCGAAGATAAATACAGTGAAAATAACGATGTAATATTTTTATATATCACGGATAAATCATCTGATAAATCTAAGTGGGAGGAGTATACTAAAATATTACCGGGCGAACATTATTATTTACATAACAATCAAATCCAAAATATACAACAACAGTTTGGTATTAAAACTATACCCAGCTATCTTATATTTAATAAAAAAGGAGAATTGTCCAATAAAAGCCTAGGGGAATATATGGGTAATAATAAACTGGAAGAATGGATAGAAAAAGCCTTTGTAGATTGAATATAGAATAATAGTATTCCATAAACTTAGAAATTATTCGTCTGACTTTATAATGCTGGGTCAAAATAGTCAAATTTTCCTTGTTAATATAAATTCTGAACAAGGACACCAATTCCTGAAAGAGAAGCATTGTTATAGACTGTTTCCTTTGAGAGGGGGGGGACTGCTGTGTTGACATACTTTTACTATATGAAAGTATCAATAACATTCGTTTACAATGTTTAATTTTTTTTAATATGAAAGAAAAGATACCCGTATTTGCAATTAACCTGGAGGGTAGGATTGATCGGAGGAATCATATACTAAAGCAATTTGCCGGAAGATCAGAATTTGATTTTTTTCTTATTAGAGCGGTGAAAAATAAAATCGGCGCAGTAGGCTTATGGCAAACTTTATATAACATTATACAGGAAGCAGCGACTCTACAGTTAGATTATATTATTGTGTGTGAAGACGACCATTGTTTTACAGCCCATTACGACGTTGCCGAATTGAGAAAGTTAATAGCAAAAGCTGATCGTTTGCGCAGTGATATTTTATTGGGCGGAGTGAGTCATTTTGAAGATGCGGTGCAGGTGGAACAGGAGCTTTTTTGGGTTAATCATTTTACAGGAACTCAATTTGTCATCTTTTATAAAAGATTTTTCCAAAAAATTCTAGCACTGGAATTTAATAATGATGATAATATAGATTTAAAAATGAGTGGAGTAAGTGATAATATATATTGTATGTATCCTTTTATTTCTATTCAGGAAGAATTTGGCTATTCAGATGTAACAGTCAAAAACGCAGGACCTGGAATAGTGGAAGAGTATTTTGTTAAATCTCAAAGGAGACTGGAAACACTGTCATTTTTGCGGGGCCATTTCGACAATCTCCATAATAATAAGGAAAATGGAAAATAACATTACTATACCTACTTATATTATTAATATTCCCAAAAGAAAGGACAGACTGGAGCATATTTTAGCCCAATTTGATGGTAGAAATGAATTTGATGTACAAGTAGTGGAGGCTTCCGTGCATACTAATGGCGCCGTAGGTCTATGGATGAGTATCTGTAGGGTTATACAAATGGCGATTGAAAGTGACGAGGATGTCATTATTCTTTGTGAGGATGACCATCAGTTTACACCGTATTATGAAACTGAAAAATTTCTGTCCGCTATTTACGAAGCACATCGTTTAGGTGCTAATTTTTTGCTTGGTGGAATTATTGGCGGGTACAGTAATATGCTTCCTCTTCAGTCGGGAATAACATGGATTGACACTTTTTGGGGAACGCAGTTTGTCGTAGTTTTCAGGTCTTTTTTTGAAACTATTTTGGCCGAACCTTTTTCGGAAGAGGATGTGGCGGACGGCAAGTTTTCAGAAATGACCAGCAATAAGTTTGTTATGTATCCAATGATTTCCATTCAAAAAGAATTCGGGTACTCGGACATCACGGCTTTATATAACGTAAATGGACACCTACAGCATGTTATCCAATCTGCTATCATTAGAATGGATAAAATTCATGAGGTATATCATAGCCATCCGTTTGATAGTGTAAAACAGTAAATTGATTGTATAAACCATATAAAACTCTTAAGTGATAAAACGTTTTCCATATTATAAACAGACGGACATGATGGATTGTGGGGCTACCTGTCTGCGTATGATATTTAAATATTATGGTCAGTCTGTCTCCATACACAAAATACGAAAGCTCTGTCAAACTACCAATAAGGGAGTCAATCTGCTGGGGATCAGTGAAGCTGCTGAAAAGCTTGGTTTCCGTACCTATGGTGTAAGGTTGAGCCTTGAACAGCTTAAAGAAGTGGAACTCCCCTGTATTCTACATTGGAATCAGAATCATTTTGTGATTCTTCACAGGATCAGGAAGGGAAGGTACTTTGTTGCTGATCCGGCAATTGGGCTCGTTGCCTACGGGGAAAGCGAATTTGCCAAAAGCTGGTATTCCACCAAGGAGCTACATTCCGGATTATCACTTCTGTTAAGTCCGGGTCCTAATTTTTATCAGCTAGATGATGAGACTGAACTGACGTTGGGGTGGGGGAAGATGTTTACCTATTTCTATAGGTATAAAAAGCTTTTCCTACAATTGTTTCTTGGGATGATTTTGGGTACAATTCTACAGTTGGTCACACCTTTCCTGACTCAATCGGTCGTTGACATTGGAATCAATAGTAAGAATATCAGTTTTATTAACTTGATTCTGACTGCCCAGCTCATGCTCTTTGTTGGGAGTACCTCGGTTTCTTTTATGCGTTCATGGATCATGCTGCATATCAGTACACGGGTAAATATCTCCATTTTGACGGACCTGCTTATCAAGATCATGAAACTTCCCATGTCTTTTTTTGATTTGAAAACTCATGGTGATTTGATGCAGCGGATGTCTGACCAACAGCGTATTGAGTCTTTTCTTACAGGAAATACATTAAATACCCTATTTTCCTTAGTCAATATGCTGATCTTCGGGGGCTTGCTGGTTATCTACAATACAACAATTTTTATTATATTTTTTGCTGCTACTGTATTATATACGCTATGGATTCTGTTTTTTATGAATTACAGACGTGAACTGGATCAAAAAAGATTCAAAATTTCATCGGAGAACCAAACCTATATGGTTGAAATGATCCAAAGTATCAAAGATATTAAATTAAATAATGCTCAGAAACAAAAACGCTGGGGCTGGGAGGCACTACAGGCCAAGCTATTCCAGTTCAGAGTAAAAAGTCTGGCACTGTCGCAATATCAGTCACTTGGGTCAATGGCAATCAACCAGACGAAGGGAATCCTGATCACGTATATCAGTGCCAAAGCAGTCATTGATGGTGATCTAACGTTAGGGGGAATGATGGCAATACAATATATTGTAGGGATGGTAAACAGTCCTGTTGAGTCCTTATTAAGTTTCATGCAATCCTATCAGGATGCCAAAATTAGTATGGAACGCCTGAATGAGATATACGAGACTGAAGAAGAAGATAATCTTCATAAAGATTATCTTTCAAAATTACCGGTGCAGAAAGATATTGAGATCCGCAACCTGACGTTTCGTTACTATGGAGCGGGTAATGAACCTATATTTCATAAACTCAATCTGTCCTTTCCTGCGGGTAAAACAACGGCAATAGTAGGAGCGAGCGGTAGTGGTAAAACAACCATATTAAAGCTGTTATTGAGATTTTATGATTATGAAAAAGGCGAGATTCTTGTAGGGGGTAAACGCCTCGAGCAGTTGGATTTTTCTTTATGGCGTGACAGTTGTGGCGCTGTGTTACAGGACAACTATATTTATGCTGATACAATCGAACGCAATATTGCAATCAATGACGAGTTTCCAAATGAACAACGTTTACAGCATGCGATCGAAACTGCCAATCTGAATGATTTTATAGCGGAACAGCCTTTTGGAATATCAACTAGGATAGGTATCGGCGGTAAGGGTATAAGTCAGGGGCAAAGACAACGGCTCATGATAGCTCGCGCCGTATATAAGGAGCCGGAATTTATTTTCTTGGACGAGGCTACAAATTCACTTGATGCCAATAATGAGAAGCTCATCATTGAGAATCTGGATCGTTTTTTCCAGAGACGAACAGTGGTTGTTGTTGCTCACCGGCTAAGTACAGTAAAAAACGCAGACAATATTGTTGTGATCGAAAAGGGAACAATCGTCGAGCAGGGGACGCACATAGAGTTAACCCAATTAAAAGGACGATATTTTGAATTGGTAAAAAATCAGTTGGAACTAGGGAATTAAGGGATGAAAAAATCGACTATGATGAATGAGAATCTTCATTCGGAAGATTTAAATGAAATTATCGCCAAAACACCCTCCTGGCTGTTGAAACGGGGTATCTCTTTGATACTGGGGATAGTATTGTTGATGTTGGGATTATCCATATTTATACGTTTTCCAGAAATTGTTGCAAGTTCTGTGAAATTCAATAGTTTCAATGCGCCGAAGGCTATCATGAGTCGAAATAACGGTACGCTTGTTAAAATATTGGTTAGGGACGGAGATTGGGTAAAGCCGGGTACTGAACTCGCTTATCTGGAAAGTACCGCAGATCACGGCCAGGTGACAATGCTGCTGGAACGATTACAAAATCTGAAAAAAGTAAAAAACGAGCGTTATAATCTAGAAAGTCTAATTGACCCGGGTAAACTTAACTTAGGAGAATTGCAGGCTGGATACCAGAATTTTTATTTGGCTTATCTGAATTATAGAGCAGCAAGCGAGGATGGGATTTACCAAAAAAGAAAGGGAGCTTTGGTAAAGGAAAGGACTAATCTGGCGAGACAGTATGAAAAAGGAACCCAATCTTTTAAGCTACAGCAGCAGCAGCTAAAGCTTGCAGAAGAAGAGTTCGAAAAGTACGAATTGCTCGCTCAAAAGAAAATCATTAGTCCTTCTGAATTACGTGAGAAGGAAGCATTGCTACTGGCAAAGAGGCAAACTATTCCTCAGATGGAAAATAACCTGATTAGTTATGAAGGAAATATACTCGCTAAAAATAGAGAACTAATAGATCTTGGCAACCAGATCGATGAAGAACGTAAAAAATTTGTACAGGCACTGAATAGCTTTATAAGTGAGGCCGAAAGTTGGAAACGGCAGTTTATATTAACGAGCCCGGTCAATGGTAAACTTATCTATGGCTCTTTTTTGCAGGAGAATCAACAGGTTAAGATGGATCAGCCCCTTTTTTATGTCAATCCAAATAGTGAACAGTATTACGGGGAACTCTTGCTACCACAAGTAGTATCTGCAAAAGTTAAAAAAGAACAAAAAGTATTGATAAAAGTTCGAAGTTATCCATATCAAGATTATGGCTACTTAAATGGAAAAATAGATTATATATCAGATATACCAATGCAGGACAGTGTCTTTTTCGCCAAAGTTTCGCTTATTCGTTCTGATACTGATTCATTGATTATTTTGAAGCCCGGCATATTTGGTGATGCAGAGATCATTACGGAAGATAAATCAATTTTTAATAGAATATGGGATAATCTAACCAAGAATCTGAAGTTTTAGTTTAGACAATAAAAATATAAAAGAACACATGTACTTAAGGTGCCTTGACGGATAATGATAGAGGCCTTTTGTTTACTTCATTGTCATTTTAACACGGTCGAATAAATCAGTTATGGTTTCCCGTAACCATTCCTACTTTCAAACCAATAACTTAGCCTTACAGTTTGTAATAATCTTGAAAGTTAATATCTGTAAACATATTAATTCAGCATAAATAATGTATATTAGGCTTGGGTATTAACCTTGCCCGATTGAAAAGTATAATGCCATGATAGTAACCACGACCAATTCTAATATTCCAATAGCTGCCAATGTAGTCATCGGCACAAATATCTTTAGCGACATAGGGGCGAGCTATGTAGATTTCTTTGGCAGTCGATCGACTAGTTATTAGAAGAGGCTGTACTTTATGATGTAAAGAATAACGACTAACTAAATCAATAATAATGAAAAGTATTTTTCTGGAGAATGAATTGTGGGGATTGGCGATACTGGGAGCATTTCAGCGAGCAGACTGTTATAAAAGAGATTGTGAGGTGTTGCAAATTCGAAAAAGAGATTTCAGACGCGATTTGAGATTACATATCGACACCACAATTTTACCTCAATATAAAGGCGAGGTTTCAGAAGATAAACATATCGAGAATATCATAGACCTAATAGAATTTTCAAAAAGGTATGCTGATATTTTTTCAAGAGAATCATTAAATTTTGGAATTAGTCAGAAGCTCCTTAATCTATATTTAAAATATCATTGGGTTGCTGGCAATATAGAACGTCCCCCACATTTTCCAGTAGATAGAATCATTCAGGAAAAATTAGGGATCAAAAATATTCAACCCTGGACTCAATTCAGCCTTACAGATGGAAAATATGATTATGTAATAGCGTATGCTAAACAAGTATTAAAAGATAAACATATTCCAAAGACGGAATTACATGAATCAGCATTTGATTCATTAGCAGATTTAGAGTTACATCTTTTTAACAGAAGATAATGAAGGCTGGTTACGTGAGATAGTGTATTAGGTCGTATCGTAGTTTGTGTTTTAACCTATTTATTTTTGAATATTACGATTTGATTTGTGTCAGTCATTTCGGTCGGATGGCCTTATCGTCTGTATTGATAAATATAAAATAACTGACATTGATGTTTTCAGCATTCAGAAGAATTTACAGTATCTAAAAGTATTACTTATGTAAATAGAGATGAGCGAGGATTTATAATCAATCACTCTGAAGAAATAAAGGATTTGAAGCTTTTATGCCATTTGTAATTGAAGAAGAGGAGGTAAACAATCAAGTTTTATAATTTTTAAATATCTGTTTTTTGTATATTATAGCTACTATCTATTGTGTTGTATAGTAAATCACTTTTTAATAAAATTTATCAACTGATATTCGCTTTATGATTAAACCTAAATTATGAATAAGACTCAATTATTACAAGACTGGGCAAAAAAGGTAATAAATTTAGTTACTCCATATGCCCAGCAAAATAAATACAACAAAACCTTCTATCCATTACAATCTCCAATTGCTGAAAATCCAGATGTTTTGATACTGGGTTTGAATCCTAAGGGTAATTTCAACTATTCTGATCAGGCATATAATCCAATTTGGGAATTTGAGAATGGTATAATGACTGTTGAAAGATTGCTAAATGGAAACCCTACGTATGTAGAAGAACATGAGAATTGGAAAATCATTAAAGGACTTCGTAAAATTCATGTTTTAGATCGGGCAATTAAAGAAGAAAAATACGTGTACGCCAACTATTTTTACCTGAATACTGACACATTCGATGAAGTTTATGAACAAGAAGATGCTTTAGATATTTGTAAGGAATTGACGTATGATTTGATTAATATTCTATCTCCAAGATTAATTGTCATATTAGGAACAGCAGATGGCTTTGATAAATTAAACGATTTTGATGGGAAAAAGCTAATTCTTAGAGGAAAAAGACAAAGATTATTAATCTCTGCTTATTACAAAGGAATTCCAGTGATTGCAATTCCACATACATCAAGAATGATATTAAGTGTTGAAGAGTTACAAGCTATAAATACTAATATATTGGAGATATATGAAGGTAATACTTTAACAAAATTTGAGAACTGCTTCGATCAAGATTTTTCGAAAGATCAATTTGATTATTCACTATTCGAGCAAAAATTAAATAATAGTCTTCCACCTGCAATTCTAAGTTTCAATAGGATAAATGGTAAAGGACTATATGAAGGTTTTTTAAAAGGGAAAATAGATACGATTCGTATAGTCATAGATACTAAACATAAATATATTGCTATACGGGATTGTAATATAATTGATAGCAAATCAAAAGACCGTTTTTTTGCTAATTTATTAGGAGCTGAAAAATATTTAAAATGTTTTCAGTTACCTTATAAAATGAAAGTCGAAGGACATCTTTTAAAGAAAACTTTTGGTCAATACGCGAGCTCATCTCTAAAAGAATTATATCAAGCCATAGCTGATGATTTGATGAGTTTGTCAAATAATATTTCATAGCGATTAACTATAATGAATCAAGCCTTATTAAATAAAAAACTGAAAGATTCTTTTGGTGAAACAAGATTCAAACCTAGTGAGGATAGTTTGACATCTTCTACTATAGGTTTATTACAATATTTAGGTGGTACTTTGTTTTGGGACTTATTAAGAAATAGTTGTGGTGAAACGCATCTGTTGCCTGAAAAAGTGGGCGATTTATTAGAAGTATACTTCTGGCGTCGATTCTTGCCTGACTTGGAATATAATGTAAATCATGTTGAGCCAGATGTTTATTGTGAATTTGAAAATTATAATCTAATTATTGAAGCAAAAAAAGGCGATGCTTTTGGTCAAGATGAAACCCAATGGCGTAAAGAAATAAATTCCTATTATAAAGAAGTTGAATCAAATAAGCCTCTGTTATTTATTGCTATAGGAGGAAATCATTCGTTAAAAGTTAAGTCTATTGGATTAGATAAAACCGACACAATTCAAACCATTTATGGTGCGAGCTGGCAACGTTTATTGGGATCTTGTATAGCTTTCGCTAAAGAAGGTACTTTGTCTAATGCTGATAAAAGGATTCTGAATGACGTGATAAAACTGTTTGATAAACATCATTTCTATAACATAAGTTGGTTGAAGTTTCTTAGTATTAAGAGTTTAGAATCGAGTAATTTAAAAGTACTAGAAATTTGGAACGAAAAAGATAGTTTTCAGAGTAAAAACGCAGATCTCCTGATGGGATTAGCCCCCGTACTTCAACTTAAAGTCAATTCATTTAATACAATATCATCATGGAAAATAATACAGAAGAATTTGAAAAAGCCTTAATAGATGTTCGTAAAGCACATCGGCTGATTTTTAAATATCAGGAAAAGATGCTTGATCTTATGAATTACATAAAATCAAGGTTAGATTTTCCGGAATTTATAGGGAAAAAACATTTTTCAAATTCCGTTGGCGCAAAGCGATCAGGAAGTGGTATGCAACGTATATGGCATAACATGTGGGCTTGGGATTTTGTTTATCCTTATGTATACGAATATTATTTAGGAGACTTACCTTTAGAAAACTATGATTGTAACCTTAGTTTAATTCAATATAGTGATACAGGATATTTTGACCAAAATAACCAAGAAGTAACTCGTATTGATGTAGAGAAATTTGTTGATGAAGAACAGTCTGTAAGTAAGATTCTTTTTGTTCTCCAAGCTGTCCCTAAAAATATTAAAGATTGGAAATGGGATATAGATGATTTAATCATGAATAAAGAATATGCGTCTTCAAGTCATAAAGCTGATGTGCTAGAAAATAATAATACGAAGTTGATACTTTATTCGTTTCCGTTGAGCCATTTTATTGATGAGAATTCAACTAATAATGCTTTAAATGAATTTTGCACTTACTGTAAAAGCAATGGAATTGCTGGACTGGAGTTGATATAAGGATGTGTAATCGATAATTACCAAAGCAGAAGCGTTTGTCGTAATTAAGTTGCAAAGAAAATGGCAATAAGAAAAAAAAGTGGCAACAGTAATGCATAACTTCTACTAGTAGAATTATTCTCGTAGTTTTTGTCATGGTGTTAAATGATGTTTTAGCGAAAATGAACAACAATTATCTCAACTAATCTCACGATCTTTACAGTAGATGAATGCCCAAAGCCGGTTAACATCTAGCCCAAGCGGACATCTAGCCAACTTGGCCTCCCTCGACGGTTAACGAGGGAGGCCTTTTTTTTTATTTTATTGTCTTAATAAAACCGTTGAGTAAATCAGCTACGGTTTCCCGTAATCATTCCTATTTTCAAACCAATACCTTAGCCTTACAGTTTGTAATAATCTTGAAAGTTAATATCTGTAAACATATTAATTCAGAATAAATAATGTATATTAGGCTTGGGTATTAACCTTGCCCGATTGAAAAGTATGATGCCATGATAGTAACCACGACCAATTCCATCGAAGGGAGGGAGATTTCACGCTATAATGATCCAATAGCTGCCAATGTAGTTATCGGCACCAATATCTTTAGCGATATAGGGGCGAGCTATGTCGATTTCTTGGGAGTTCGATCGATTAGCCACAAGCAAGGGTTACATAGTTATTCTAAACAATTATTTTTGGTGAACAATTATTATTTATCTTATGAGTGCTAAATTATCACATCTTTATTTGAGAAATCCTTTTGGATACGCAAATAGATTCAACAAGTCTAGGTATGTGTCGGATACTGAAATACAAGCGAAAGATCCTGAGGTATATCGAGCGCATAAAGAAAAACTCAACGCGTCGTTTATCCAACTAACGCGAGATAGAATTGATCGTTTGAATCAAAAAACACTTGTTGTCGCAAATATTGAGATAGTTGAAATCCTTTTTTTAATACCTTTTAGTGATGGCTCGAAGTTTAAAACCCGTACTCGATTTCTAAGGGAATTTGGGTTGAGTCCTGTATTCCAAAAAGATTTCAATAGAACTGTATTGTTTGCTATTGTTGATAGGGTAAAATTCCAGCGATTTGACACCTTGCTTAATCAATACATCTCAAGCGAAAATCGCACTCCCCCTCAAGGGACAGCATATGCAATAATGACAACTTTGTTTGATGTGAAATATCATACTGCTGATGATATCCGTAATCATTGTACAACAGATCTTGTCTTTCAATTTATCAATAACAACCAATATGTTGATGCTACTTATCAATTGCAGCGTCAGCAATTAGAAAATAAACTTGAAACTCTAGTTTTATTAGGCGATATAGACTCATTTGAGGTAGACCCTTACGATAAAATGATTCAGCTAAAAGGTGCTAACCGAAATGTAGTAGTGGAACTCGCAAGGGAGTTTGATATACTAGCTCAAGCGCATTCTCTACGTAATAGAGTGATAAGACCTGATCGATTTAATAATGCTCAGTTAACTTGGGACTTAATAATTCGTAACAATGGTCATAATGGAACAATTGTTGGAGTGCTGGATAATGGAATAAGGCCCATAGATCCGCTTATAGATATTATCGTTGGAGGATCTGATATAACTAATACACGGAACGCATTAGATGCTGTTCACCAACATGGTACAGTTGTCGCTAGTCTTGCTGCTGTAGGCGCCCGATTTTTCTCAACCGAACAAGAGCTTATAGCGGATACCAGAATATATTCCATTAAAATATTAGAACGGGTGGATGGTTATCTAGATGTTATAAAGATAGTTGAAGCTATACGTAGTGCGCATCGTGAGCGAGGAATTAGATTATTCAATCTTTCTGTGTGTGGTCCCGGTAAAGCATACAACGAATCACCTTCGTTGTTCGCTTATTTATTGGATAAACTTGCTTATGAAGAAGATATTTTGATATTTATTGCAGCAGGAAATATGAATTATGATGATATAGTTGCCATGCAAGGTGATCTTCAGGATTTGCATAACTATCCAAATCACTTTTATAATCCAGGTATATCTTCTGATCTGCATTCATGTGAATTTACAAATATATGTATACCTGCCGAAAGCATGAATCATATTTCGGTAGGAGCATTAGCTGACAACTATCGATTAGATACGGATACCCATCTCAGTAATGATAAACAGTTGCCAGCCTATTACTCACGAAAAAATCATTACGATTTCAAGCAGGAAATCAATGGCGTGAAATTAAGTAATAATTATTCCAATAAACATCTTTTCAAACCGGACATTGTCATGCCTGGTGGAGATTTACTTAATGATGATTCGGCAATGCAAGTAATAGGTTTCGGAGACATGGGTACCGATTATTATGGTTTTGATGCCGGAACTAGTCTTGCTACACCATTAGCTTTAAATTTAGCAGTACAATTGCTGAATATTTATCCATCTATAAGTTTACAGTCCGTCAAAGCATTGATGATTAATAGCGCTGATAATTTTTCTGATGCTTATTTGACTGATATGGTTGATCAAAGAAAAGACTCTTTGGCTATGACGCAATATGGTGTTCCTTTTGGGAGATTAATAGGAGGGGATAAAACAAAAATCACTAGACAAGTCCTCTCAAAAGAAGACATCCACCGCAATTTGGTGGGGTTTGGAAAGCCTGATGCAAATAAACTCCTTTATTCATCAGATGGAGAAGTATCGTTGTTAGTGGAGGACGAAATCCGTACTGATCATCATAAAGTTATTTTGGTAAATATACCCGATTATTTATTAGATAGTACTACCTCTAAATGTTTAGATATTCAAGCCACATTATGCTTCAAAATCAATCCTGCATGGGGCAATCATGTTGATTATAATCCTCTACATATATCATTCAACTTTGCCAATAGTGTTGTTGAATCCTTGGATGATTTAGCTGAAATTATATCTGACAGAGAGCACCAGTATTATGAAGATTACTGGACGGAGGAAATTAGAGCATTAGAAGAAATAAAAACTTGGAGAGATTTAACGGACACTGAAAAAACAAAGTTATCTAAGTTAAAGTTGGATGTCAAAAATCAACGACTTGGTGTGAAGAAGAACATTCTATCCTGGTCGGAAGATTTTTTTCCCCTTGTTAATAAACCGCTTTCTAATAGACAGCAGATGAGTATCAATTTATCTAAGATTGATATTGAGAAGATTGATAAGAAACTGGCTATCGTCATTCGCTGTGCCGTTAAGGAGGATTTAGATCATGACCTACAAGCATGGATACAAGGAGCTCCTACTCACGCATTCTCTCTAGCGATTCGTATTGCTGATGAGTCACAGATTCGAGAGCGAAGTTTATATAATGAATTACAGGCGATTAATACATTAGAGGTATTTCACAATAATATTGCTGAGCTCGATCAAGAAGCAGATCTGGAAGCTTAATTCTTTGAGATTATTGATATAAAAAAATGCCTTAGCTTATTTAATAGCTAAGGTATTTTTTTCTTGCTCTAATAGATCTTTCCAGATCTGAGTATCTATTTTTGGCTTGATGTTTTTTACAGACTTAATAGCAAACAAGCTTCGTTTTATTGCATTGATCAATGTCTTCTGAATACTGTAATAGGAGAGGCCTTTAGCACTTTCTATTAGCGCAGTTTTCGAGACCTCTTTATCGAAAATAAATTGGTCTTCCTTGAGTACCAAATTGATCATCTTTTCTATTTGCTCTTTTTCTGGTAACTCCAATGAAATCGAAAGATCAAATCGACGAAGTAGCGCCTCATCAAGCATATCTTTCTGATTGGTAGCTGCGATCACCATACTACTTTGAGGTAGATAATCAAACAATTGCAAAATCGTATTGACTACCCGTTTCATTTCGCCATGATCTTGGCTGTAGTCACGTACTTTACCAAGAGAGTCAAATTCATCGATAAAAATAATACAGTCTTCCTGGGCAGCTTTACGAAATATCTTGGCAAGATTTTTACTAGTTTCACCCAATTTTGATGAAACAATAGCTCCGAGGTTGACAACGATCATCAATTTGTTGAGCTCACCAGCGATGACATAAGAAGCTAATGTTTTACCGCATCCCGATGGGCCATAAAACAAAAGTTTATTGGAGACCGGCAGATTGTATTTGGATAATAACTCACTTTGACGATGTTCCTCCAAAAAATTATTCAATTTATCTGCAGCATCTTCGGTCAGTACCAAATTATTGAGTGTATAATCTGAAGTGAGCTTTTCTAAGATTAGCTCATCAGTTTCTCTGTCTTGTACCGTTTGATAATGCGTAGGGGAACCGACCTTCATTAAATGATTGTTCTGCTTACGCAAAGAATCCTTTAATAGCGATTGAAGCTGCAAAGCAAAATTGACCTTTTTGGTGTTCTTATTATGTTCAATAAATTCGTTCAACGTAGACAACAGTTTGTCCTGGTCATTTTCCAACCCAAAACGTGCAATGTCTTTTATATAATCTTGTTGACTCATTGTATTAAACTTTTAATGGCTTATCCATTTTGATATATGCAAATATAACAAATATTAAATATTGATATGAGGTACTTTGCAACAATGATTGAAATGGACCAATTATAATATGTTTGATGCTAATTATACTTCTCCAATATGGCATTTTCAAATTTATCAATTAACCTAATATCGGTCGCAGGAGTAGTATTATTTCTTTTTAACATATCATATTTAATTGCTAATTTATCGCCAATTTTAATATAAGCCCATCTAGTCCATCCAAGATCGAATTTATCGACGTTTAAATAAAATTGATTGTTATTCTCGTCATTTGCGAACATATAAGATGACATACCGAAATTTCCTTCGGGTAAGTTGTACACCTTTACTATTGTATAACCGTCTGCCTTAAGTTCATGCATATGCTCAAAATCGTATACTTCTTGCTTTTGCGGAGAATACCATCGCGACATTGATAACGGATTTTTATTTCCTTTAAAATCAATAGAATGCAACTTCTTTAAGAAACCTCTGTTCTCTTTAGAATCAATTGATTGATCCTTTAGATTTAAAACAATGTTAAAAAAGTGGTCAGCGATAAATTTGACGTATTTGAACAAAAATTCTTCCGAATAGGAGAGACGATCGTTACCAATATGTACTAAATCTCTCAACATCTTATTCACTTCAATACATGCTATTAATGGATAATTTTCATTTTTAAATAATTCATTAAAAATATTGAGAACTTCTGAAAATGCATTTTCAATTTCGATGAGGTTTCTATTTAGTTCTACACTTCTTTTAAAAGCAGATGCTCGGTAAGTTCCCATCATAACTGACCAGTCGACATCAGAATGCCAATTATTAGTTTCATTAATAATTCTCAAATAATCCCCTTGAAACAACAAACAGAGAAAATGAAGCTTAGTTAATGAAGCCGCAAACTTTTTGGAAGATTTTTCTGGCCGATTAAATTCGGAATTTATTAGGGTTTCAAAAATCGGTTGGGCAATAACGTAATCTTTCTTATGAAAATAATGTAATGCCTTCGCCATAAGATATCTAGGATTAGTCTCGTCTAAATTTAAAGATTTTTCTAAGATTTGAAGTGTATTCCCATCATCTTGAAGAGCTTGAAGAATTCTTGAAAAATGAAAAAGTAATTCATGGTTATTAGAATTATAAGCAATCAGTTCACTAAATCTGTTTTTTAACTTTGCAAGTTCAGTATGACTTCGTTTATTATGTGGCCTTCCTAGAACTTTATTCAAATCAATAATAAGTGATCTTATCGATTCAGATACATTGGATGAAATGTATTCTGAGTCAAATTCATTAATACCGAGAAGATGATTTCTCGTAAGCTGATCTTGGATTTTAACCTTTCTGTCTTTGATATTTTGAGATATCTCTTTTCGTATTGATATATTTCTTGGGTTAATTAAAAGTAAATCTCTGATGGAATCACTCAGATTAAATAGATCATTACCTGTGTCACTAGTCGATCTCACTATTAAACTAGTTTTTGATAACTCATTCAGAGACTCCGAAATTTCTTCGTTTGATAACTCTAGAAGATCAATCAGTTCGGATTTACTGCATTCACCAGTTACGTATATTGATTCTAAAATAGCAATTGAATGTTTAGAAAGCGATTCAATTAAATTGGTATAGGAAAATGATGCAATGTCCTTTTGAGACTTGTTAATGGAGCCTGAGATATCTACTCCCTTTATGTATAAATCTATTGTCAATCTGATTGCTAAGGGATTATTATTAGCTTTGCTAGCAATCAGCTCTAAATCCTCTTGCCTGAAGTCACTGATACCTCGTCTTTTAAAATAACTTCTGCTAAGATTGACAGCGTGTCTTTTAACTAAAGTCGATAAAGGAACTGTTGTAGCAGAGTCTATTGAAATACGACTTGTGACTATTATTCTCCAAAGAAGGGGAAGTGACTGATGAAATTCAATAAATTCGTCCTGCGAATGTACTAATAAAGTCTCAAGATTATCAATGCATATTAGTACTTTCTCAGTTTCTAATATTAGTGCAGCTTCTTCGAAATTGGAAAATTGCTTGTCACTATATAGAGAAGCTAAATCTTCATAAATTGAATCCTTAATTTGGTTAATGCCGTTGATAGCCTCTATTACCTCTATTCCATCAGCAGTTAATCTTTCGTTTTTTAAAGTGCAAAATACAATTGCGTCAATTTTATTATTCCATTCGGGACTTAAGCTTATATCTTTCAAAAACTGTAGAATTAAAGCAGTTTTTCCAACTCCTCCAGGCGCCACCAATGCAATCAAATTATTTCTCACTCTTGACAACGTTGCTTCTAAATCCTTAGTTTCTTTATCTCTCCCAAATAAACCCGTGATTTCATGGTCAAACGAGGAAGGTAATGTATTTGGAATAGCCCAGTTAACATTATTTAACCATTCGTCCGGAGGAGAGGTTAAGTTCTCAGAAATTGCTGCATTTAATGCTTGCCTCACGTCACCGAGGCCTAATTGCAAAATTAATGGGTCACTAGCGATCGCAGCAGCGCGAAACCAGTAAGCATCAGGAAATGGTCTGTTAGGATGACTAATAGAATTTCTAATATCAAATATATTCATGAATACGCAGAAATTTTTTAGATCCAGCATCTTAGATTCAAGCGAGGTACCTTTAGTTGAATCGATTGCCATATTAAAAATTTCGTCTAAATAACTTGATTCCACTAGTAATTGGATATTACTTCTATCAATGCTATTACCTTTTTTATTTTCTCTATCGGCGATAGAATTGACGTTCTTTGTCGTAATTATTTCAATATCATCTGTATTCAAAATATAGTCCCCTAGGGCTGTCTCTAGGGAATAAATTATCATAGCACTTTTAATACGAAGTAATTGTTCCGGTTCCATATTTAATTAAAAGCTAAAGGTTAATATAAGAGGGAATCTAAATATTATTCAATTCCTTTCTAAACTAATTAGATTGCTCTAATATAATTATTATTTAACAAATCCTATATACTTTAAGATCTTTATATTTATTTCTACGTCAATGCGAAATAAACAAAAATAATAGCGAATTATTTTCAATAGATTATCTTTGCATAAAGCCTATCGTAAATGTCAAAGAAAAAATTACAATTAAACGAATTTAGAGTGTCGGGTGATGTTAAACCGATTTCTTACAGTAAGAGAACGCCAATCGAATTAAATACCTATGATACCTTTTATGTCTCTTATAGAGAAAATATTGTTTGCTCTTGTAAAATTGAATCTAAACATTCCGATTGGTCGGGTAGGTCAATGGCTACAGTTTATTAATGATTCCCTAGAGGGCTCTAAACATAATTTATATGCTGATGAATTAAGTACAACACCTGAAGAAGCAATACGACATCAATGGAGTTTCTCTACGAATTAACTTGCTTTGTCTTTGAAATTACTTGCATTAGAAATCCCTTTCGAGGAAAAATAGAAAAAATATTTATTGAAATTTGACTAAGTCGAAATATATGATGACAAATGAAACTCTCTTGAGTTCTTTAGAGGGCTTACAGAAAAGAATAAAAAATATAAGGCATGATGATGGATATATTATTCATCAGGTTGCAGTGATAGGTAGATCTGCAATTGACCATTTAAATAAATTAGAAACTGATGATCCATTTGACATGGGGCTAATAAAAGATACCTTAGCTGATTTGTCAGAAATTGATGCTATTGAGAAAGCTTATTATGCTGATGATCAATATGTGGAATTTGTACACAAAAGGTCTGCTCGGGGTAATATGACAATTTTCATGAAGGCTATCAATTGTGTAGAGGGGGCTTTAGATGTATTTTTCCATCAATTGAATCATAAAAACACTTAGGCTTCTATAAATTAGAAACCTTCTTCTTTTTTGTTTTGCCAATCTTTTTTACGCGTTCAAAATAATTGATCGTACCGAGTGCCTTTGGTGTCATCAACTCCGTTTCATTGAAACCGTCTATTTTTTTTCGATAATATGAATCAAGACATAGGCAATTGTTTTTTACAATCACTTGGGTCACCTTAGGGTTCTTTGTTTGGTAAAACGTTTTGTTATGACTGATTCTAAATCCGCTAGAAGTGATAATTTCAATTATTTCTGGTATAAGATGCTTAAAATCCTGCTTTGAAGAAAAGGTCAAATCATCTACAAAAGTGGTAAAAGTCAGACCGTGGTTCTCAGCAAACTCTTGTAATTTAGAACCAGCCTCGGAAAAAACAAGGTTAGCAATGTAGGGAGACGTATGTGTTCCTTGAGGCAACATGCCTTTATAGGTGGTCAATTTTGTCAAATTGTGTGCCACGGAAGGTGCAAATTTGTACTTAACAAACATATCAAAAACCTGTTTGTTTGTTATTCCAGGATAATAACCTCTTAAATCAGTATTGAAGAAAAATTTATTACCTTGATGTCTTTTTGCATTCAAAATATTATCCCTTTTCTTTACTCCGCCAAATGCGTAGTCAGGTAGTTTAATACAAGATAATAGTTTAGTCAGTATAGATTTTTGAATCCCCTTCAATTTACCAACGGCTGGGTATATATCTCTTGATCTTGGGCGATTATATTTATCATATAGTTGATTACCTTGTTTATCCAACTTTGGTGTCGAATTCAAATAATAATAACGGTCGATATTCCTAAGTATGGAATCGACAGAATTGTTATCCGTATTTAATATCCTGAATAGTGTTTTAACGTCTAGCATCCTGTATAATTACTTAAATAAATGAGTCCACCATACCTTTTATAGAAGGGAGTAATATTTCGAAAGCTTCTCTTTTATTTGGCTCTATATCTTCAATAGTCATTGAGCGGAAAAAGAGAATAGGCAAGGGAATATCTAAGCTTTCAGCTATAGATTTAAGTGAACTGATAGTAGCTTCCTTTGAATTGTTTTCGATCTTAGAAAGGTACGCTTGAGTTAAATGAGCTTTTTCTGCGAGCTCATTTTGTTTAAGTCCCTTCTTTTTTCTTAATTCTTTTATAGTATTACCAATATCCATCGTAGTAGAAATTTGTGAAAAATGTAGGAATGTTAGTTAATAAATAAGTCAATTAAATGTTTTGCTGCAGCAAAAACTCTCATCAGTGTTATTAACACGTTTAAATTTTCGAGTTTGACCTGCGGATCGGAAGAAGGTTTATCTTTTGTCTCTTCTAATCTGGTGATGCAATCTTCTAAAAGAACTTGTTCTTCAACTGAAAACGAACAACGGTTCTTTGATAGGATGGTTCTTATACCTAGTACAAGATCATCTGTGCTTTTAAAGCAGTTTTTTCTCATTATGTTAGAATTTAAATACGGCAAACCATTATGCCTGCTCATCTATAATGGGGTAATTAAATCCATAAACGTTGTTCGTTTGTTCCATTCCTACAATATCCTGCTCCAATCAAATAAAAAATAATTGAATCATTATTACATAGAGTTTAGAGGCTTATAGAGCCAGATCTATGCTTTAATTTATGGGCTTGTCATCTACCGACTCGATTACTCTCGCGGTCTAATAACTAGTGCGGTAGGCTTGAATGTGCCTCTCGAACATCTAGTGTATTATTGATTTTCTTTTTTAGAATTCATTAGAATAACTTCCGAAAAGAATATAGTACCGGATTGTCCTGGGTACTTTTCTTAACAAAGTGTCTTCTTGTGATGATGAGCTGATGCTCCCCAAATTCCCGTTAGGGTTGTATATGTAGTGTATACTTTAGACGATTTGGATGTAAATTACCGTTGCTTTTAAAAGCCTTTCAAAGAACTATGGTGTAAAGATATGGAATATTCCCAATAGAGCAAATTTTATCAAATAATATTCCTGTGAAATCATTATTTTGTAGTGATATAGCTACAAAATAATATCTTGTTATTGCATATTCCGCACCATACTATACTACCATTCCGCTGCAAAATACTCCACTTTGGTGTAAATTTTTAGCAGTCTAATTATAAGTTGACGGTCTTTTATACTGTTCTAGAAAGGCTGCCATTCCGACACAAAGTGCACCAATAATTCCGCGGCAAACTACACCACTGGATATTTAAGAAAAAAAGATTGCTAAGTTGGGTCCGCATTAGACCTGAAGATATGGCAAACAGTATTATTCTTTAAGGTTTTACATTTACAAAGCTATCAAATGAAACAGATTCGCCAAAATTTTGGACTTGGAATTCAATAGTCAATTTGTTGAATTCTTTTTCAATTTTATCAGCATTTTGCTGTCTAATAGTTCGCATTTTTAAACTCTTGTATTCGAAATCCTCAAAGTAGTTTTCAAACTTTTCATTAATTTGATTAATAGAAACAAAACCACTTTCTTTTACTTCTTTAAAGAGTTTTCTATATTCTTTTTGGACAATTATAAAATCAGTTGGAGGTAATATTATTGGTATATGTTTTGGCCAAACGCAAGCTCTGTAGATTTGGTTATCATTTTTATTTTTCAGTAGAAAATAGCCAGGCACAAATATATCTTCGTCCAGATTCTCTTGTAAATCATTTCTGTTAAAAGAATACTTCCAAACAAAGTCAGATTTATCTTTATCGTAATATTCAACGTTAAATTCAGAAAAATTTTGAATAATTAATCCTTCGTTATGTTTTATCCATTGCCTTTCTAAATAACCTTTTTCAAACCTTTGAGGATTGTTATCGTCAATTTCGTCTTGGGGATTTAATATGTAAATATCTAAATCTGAAATTATCTTTTCTAGTATTGGAAATACTTCATAGCCGAAAAAGTGGGGACGAATAAAATTTATCGTAAAATTAAAGTTTAGATTTTCAAAATCGGTGAAATTGTCCCAAATTTCAATATCTTCTGCTTCAATATTTGGTTCGTTCAAATCAATCCCAAAGTAAACACCGGTTTCTTCATTAAAATAACTCCATTGTATTTCATTTTCTTCGGTAGTTAAATATTCAGAACTATTTAGATAATTAATAATATCCTTTTCAGATTGATTACTTGATTTCTTTTTATAAAAGTATAAATCGTAACTCATAATTTTTTACGTGAAATGGGGTTTGCTAATGCGTTGGCGAAGGAGCGTAACTGTATCTAAGATACGAAAGTGGAGCTGTTTTGCCAAGTCGGTAGTTGGAAGGCTATGTGATTTACGGGTTGAATGGAGTTTAAATGTAATTCTTCGTCGCAAAATCCAATTATTTGAGATTTAAAAATATCAAAATTATTTAGATTTATAGACATTTACTTCATTGCCGTCAACTATCTCAGTGCCTGCGATAGCTATGTATTTACTATTTCTTGTCATAGAGTTAGATATATATGAACTAGAATAATTCCATCCTAAAGATTCAAAAAACTTCTTAATTTTATCCACTATCATACCTTTTGAACAAAACTCTTTGTTATTCAATAGGTAATAAATTATTGCATAGGTGATGCTTGGCCGTTTCTCTAAAAGTATAGAATATGCAACATTATTCTTATGAATGTGTTTTAACTTATTACGAGAGTCCTTTTCGATTACAATGTCTTGATTATTCAGCTCGATTAATGATTTGTCAAAAAATGAACTTGCAACATTAATCGCATCTATATTAAATAAAGATTGCCCCTTTCTTATTCTAGACAGGGTTCTAGTTGATTTCTCAATAAGATTTGCAAAATCACTATCTTCAATACCATTACTGTCAATTAGCTTCAGGATATTTTCAGTAATTACTTTTCTATTTATACTGGTCATAGGTCAAATATGGAGTAGTAGCGAATTACAGAAAGTGACATTTAATTCTTTTTTTGTAATTTGTTTCTTATCTTTGTATAGGAAGAAAGCAGATGCTTTCGGAAAGACCTTAGGTATTTAAAACAAAGAGTCTTGCGGCTACATTTTCTGACGCCGTAACGCAAGGCAGTAGTTATGGATACCCATGTCTATTCTTATATAAAAGCTTTTATTATATTTGCTTAATAAGATAGATATGGGGCTACTGTTAGTCTGTGTTACGTTAGGCGTCAGAAACTTAATTTGTGGCCACAGCATGTAGCCCTTTATCTATCAAAGCTACTTCATGCAGGCAGGACTCGTTAACCAATAGCGAGTTATGATTATTAAAAACAAACATCCAAACATTTCAATCCCCCCTTAATTTTTTAGGAGTAAGAGTCTTTATGACCAAATCCGAAGATTGTCAGTGTATCTATATCATCTGCTGTGTAACCAATTATTAGACAACTAACTCGGAACATTTTTTCAAACTAATTTATGACCCAAACGTGTACGCGCGCGTGGGATAGGAGAAGTATTGCTCTATTTTTTGCAGTGCTGATCATTTAATGCCTCAAAAATGAACCAAAAATCACACAACATGCTACCCTTTGAGCTAGCATGTTATGAAATATACGACAATGGATACGATCCATTAAATGCCATTCGGGAGTTCTGGTCCCAACATACAATAAATGACTGTCAGGAAACCCTGTGGGCACTCTTTCAAAACTATAGAAAGTGTGCGGTACAGGAAGATGCTATTGATACGAAGCAGATGCATACCTTTTTGATGAAAGTGTGCCGTGTACTGATGGCTTATTTCCTGGTGCACTTTCGCAAGATCGAAATCGATGCGGTGCCATTTGCCTTTGCAGAACCTGCAGAAACGATAATCACAGATCTGGAAGCCAAGCAAAAGATCCACAGTTTCTTTAACCGTATTGCCGAATAATACCTAATCCATAAACAGATGATGAAAAGATCTAATCTATGCACTGCCTTATTGGATAAGGTAGTCAATATTCCAGTTATACAGATTACGCTACTTGTAATCTTATTCATACTAGTTTCTATGTTTAGTTTATCGGCTCAGACGCCCCGCAAGGACAGCGGGGCCGATGGGCCAACTCCTTTGCAGATCGGTGATACTATACCCGAATCGCTATGGAGTACGCCTTTGCAGGTTGTAAACCATTCGGATGGTGAGACAGTCATTTCCTTAAATAACTACAGAGGAAAGCTCATTATCTTGGACTTTTGGGCGACTTGGTGTGGCAGCTGTATTAAAAGTTTTCCTAAACTGGATTCTCTGCACACCGTGTTTAAAGACGATCTACAGTTTTTATTGGTCAATAGCATTAAAGGCACCGGCGACACCAAAGAAAAGATATTGACGTTTCTTGCAAAACAAGACCGTCGCATCGATATTCCTTCCGTCGTCAATGATACACTATTAAAACAGGTATTTCCGCGTATGCTGTTGCCTCATTTTGTATGGATTGATCGGTATGGTGTGGTCGTTGCCATTACAGCTTCTACTGAAGTTAACAGGGATAATATCCAAAAGGTTATCGCAGGGGAAAAAGTACCGATGAAGGTTAAAGATGATGATAATAGAAACAAGCTATTAAAGAGACAACCTGTCACACTATTAGGAAAGGTAAGCCTAGGTGCTGGCGGGGATAATAAGGCCGTGAATATTAAGTCTAAGCACAATAATGCGGTTGTTTCAACAGGGGCAGGTGGGAAGTTTAAGGTTGTTTTGGCCAGTCTGCCTGACACCTTGATCTTCAGCTGTGTGGGTTATGAAACTCAAGCTATTCCGGTTTCTGATTCGAATACGCCACTTGATATTCAGCTCGAACCCCGATCAAATTACCTGGAAGAGGTCAATGTGATTAATACAGGGTATCAAACTGTAAAACCCAATGAAATAAATGGTTCGGTTGTCAGCCTCGGAAAGAAAGAGCTGAATGAACAGTCGGGCACCAATATTCTTGACAGGCTGAAAAACATAAGCAGTGGTCTAGCTTTTACAACAGGAAAGTCCAATGGTAATCCTCAGAATAACACGAACATCAATATACGTGGTCTCAGCACCATTAACGGTCCGCTCGATCCGTTGATCGTATTGGACAATTTCATTTATGAGGGGGATATCAATAACATCAATCCAACTGATGTCGAAAATGTATCGATTCTCAAAGATGCTGCCGCAGCCAGTATCTGGGGTGCAAGAGCCGGCAATGGGGTGATCGTGATTACCACAAAACGTGGAAAGTTCAATCAGCCGCTAAAAATTGGTTTTAACTCCAATATACAGATCAGTAAGAAACCTGATCTGTATTATTATCCACAAATGTCATCAAGTGACTATATAGCCGTAGAGAAGTTTCTTTTTGATAAAGGTTATTTTGACAGTCAGATCACCACAAGACCCTATGATGCGCTAACCCCTGCAGTGGACCTCTTTTTGAAAAATAGGAGTGGACAAATCACTGAAGAGGAGCTTTCAGATCAGATTGATAAACTAAAATCCACTGATATAAGGGACAGCTATTCGAAATATTTTTTTAAAGATGGTACCACCCAACAACAGGCTGTAAATATCAATGGGGGAAGCGAAAAACATAACTATATTCTTTCTGCTGCGTATGACCAGAGCTCAGATGATAACTACGCAGATTTCAGGAAAATAAATTTAAAAACTGACCAGAGTTTTCGACCGCTCAAGAGGCTTACGATCAATACGGGCATATACTTTACCAAAAGTATAGGGAAGTCTGGAAGTCCCGGATACAACAGTGTAAGCGCAGGTAATAGGCGCCCGGTTTATTTGGATTTCGACAATCCGGATGGAACTGCAGCTTCTATTCCTTTTGTGTATCGCGAAGCCTATACGGATACCGCTGGCAATGGTAAACTGCTTGACTGGAAATATTATCCAAAAGAAGATTATAAATACAATAAGACTGTTAATAAACAACAGGAGATCTATGCGAATGCCGCACTGAACTATAGGCCATTGGATTACCTAAATATAGATGTAAAATATCAATACCAGAATCAAACTGCCGACGCCGAAAACTTGGCCGAACTTCAGAGTTATTATACCCGAAATATGATTAATTCATTTTCGCAGCTGAATCGCTCCACTGGTGTGATGAAGTATATCGTTCCGCTGGGTGGTATTAAAAGCTTGAATACACTGCAGACCGAGTCGCATACGATCAGAGGGCAGGCGAATTTTGATAAGACCTGGGGTAGGCATAAAGTTTCTGCACTTGTTGGCGCTGAAATGAGACAGTCGGCGCAAATCGGTTCTAGCAGTATATTATATGGGTATAATAGTGATCCGCTAACGGGTATGAACCTAGATTATGTCAATGACTATCCAGATTTTATTACCCAAAATACACAAAGTATTCCATCCAATTCAATCATGTCAAATACCGTCCAAAGGTTCGTTTCCAACTATGCAAATGCCTCGTATAATTTTGCTGATCGCTATCTTATATCTGCTAGCTTGCGTAAAGATGGTTCTAATATTTTTGGAGCTAATACCAACGACCGCTGGAAACCTTTGTGGTCTGCTGGGCTTGGTTGGAATATTTCCAAAGAGGAGTTTTATGGATTCGCCTGGCTACCTGAATTGAAATTGACGGCAACTTACGGACATAGTGGTAATGTGGATCTAAGCCGTTCTGCTTTGCCAGTAGCGCTATTTGCAACGAATGCAATTACAGGGTTTCGATTTGGTAGGATATCAACCTTAAACAATCCGGAACTGAGATGGGAACAAGCTTCGCAATTGAATCTTCGTTTGAATTTTTCACTTAAAGATCAGGTGTTAGCCGGGTCTATTGAATATTACCATAAAAAGGGTACCGATTTGTATGGTAAAACTCCCTATGATTATACCACATGGGGACGGAGCAATGAGATTATCAAAAATGTGGCAAGTATGCGGGGTAAAGGTGTTGATGTAATCTTAAATAGCATAAATAGCAATAGGCAGCTTCGTTGGACTTCCACACTGTTATTCAGTCGCAATATGAGTCGTACCACCGCCTATTATGGTTCGGATTATCAAATTATGTCGACCTCAAGCGGGACGAGTATCACACCATTTGTAGGACAGCCGCTATATGCCGTAGCTGCATATCGTTGGGGTGGTTTAGACGCGGAGGGCAATCCTCAGGGTTATTACCAAGGTAATTTAAGTACCGATTATGACAAAATCAATAATGAAACTTACAACCTGGGGATAAATGGCAATGTCGTATATAAAGGTTCAGCAGTGCCTGTTTATTTTGGTTCGCTAGTGAATACCCTGCAATGGAAACAATTCTCGGCTTCGCTCAACATTGGTTATAAACTGGGGTATTATCTTTTTAAACGTAGCATCTCGTACACAGCATTGGTAGAACAGGGAGCGGGGCATAGTGATTTTGTAAAAAGGTGGCAAAATCCTGGTGACGAATTATTCACCAATGTTCCTTCCTTTGTTTATCCTGTCAACTCACTCCGTGATGCGTTTTATGCTTCTTCGGAAGCTAATGTAATTAAGGGTGATCATGTTAGGCTAAACTATATCAATATCAGCTATACCTTTTCTTTACAGAAAAACGCACAGAACAATCCATTGAATAAGATCCAGTTATATGTTATTGCCTCAAATCTGGGTATTCTGTGGCGGGCAAATAAGGCGGGTATTGATCCGGATAATAGTTCTACTTATCCCGAACCAAAAACAATCGCCATCGGATTAAGATCCAATTTTTAAAATCCTGAGATATGAAAAAGAAAGTATTACAAATAGCACTAGGGCTTCTTATCCTATCGGGACTGACCGCCTGTAATAAATACTTGGACGAAAAATCAAATAAGAGTCTTGTCACGCCTTCCACTATTGACGATCTTCAAGGGCTACTGGATGATGTGGTGACGATGAATACGGCAACACCCGGTTTTATGGAAACCTGTTCGGATGATTTTTTTCTAATGCCCAGCACGTACAATGCTTTAGCAAGCTTGCAGTTGGAACTCTATAGTTATAAGTTTTATCCTTATCAGTATACAAATGACTGGTCAAAGTCTTACCAGGTTGTTTACAATGCAAACATGTGTCTGGAGAGACTCGAAAATATTGAGCTTACTTCATCCAATAGGCAATCCTGGGAAAATGTGAAAGGATCAGCTTTATTTTTTAGGTCCTTTTATTACCTAGACTTGGTTTGGCAACATGCAAAGGTATATGACACATCCAAATCGGCTACTGATTTAGGAATCGTATTGCGCAGCTCGTCAGATTTCAATATCAAGTCTGTCAGAGCAACCGTGCAGGAAACTTACGATATGATTATAGCGGATACGAAACTAGCGGCCTCGCTGCTTCCGGATAATCCACAACATGTGATGCGGCCCTCTAAGGCTGCCGCTTATGGGGTATTGGCCAGAACATATTTGTCGATGTCGCGTCCGGATAGTGCCTTTAAGTATGCAGATCTGGCCCTCGGTATAAAAAGTTCATTAATGGATTATAACGATGATGCCGACGTGAACGGCTCCGTGTCTTCGACTGTGCCATTTAAAAAATTCAATAAGGAGGTTATCTTTTACACGGAGATGTATACAAGCTTCGGCCTTCATATCCCGTCGCGTGCCAAGATCGATACGGCTTTGACCGCTTCTTATGCTGCTGACGATCTAAGGAAAGCTGCATTTTTTAAAAATAATAGTGGTTATGCTCAATTTAAAGGTAGTTATACTGCAAATAGCAATACGCTATTTAGCGGGATCGCTGTCGACGAATTGCTCTTGATCAGGGCAGAATGTCATGCGCGTTTGGGGCGTACACAGGAAGCTATGTCCGATTTAAATGCCTTGTTAAAAAAGAGATGGAAAAAGTCGGTAACGTATCCGTCACTAATTGCTGAAAATAGCAATATGGCGCTGGCAATTATTCTTGCTGAAAGGAGAAAAGAGCTTATTATGCGCGGGTTAAGGTGGATCGATATTAAAAGGCTTAATAAAGAAGGTCAAAATATAACTCCTACAAGACTCGTTAATGGAAAAATCTTTACTCTTGCGCCTAACGATAATTTATATGCACTGCCACTTCCTGACGATATTGTCCGTCTGACAGGCATTCCTCAAAATTGATGAGTCACAAGAAGAGGTTTCTGAAAATTGCGTAAAATGAATTTTCAGAAACCTCTAATTTAGATCCGGGACGATCTATTTTTCCCTATTGGAGAAGTTTCCAAGGGGATCAGCAATTCCATCTACATAGTGCGAATCTGAAGTTGAGTTATAGTCTGCACTTATATTCGCTGTCGTCTTTAAAGTCGGCGAAGTACTTGGATTATTGACATATGATGCAGAAACCTGTAGTTTACATGGTCTTTCATCTGATCCGCTGCACATATCTGTGTTGGTAGTATATGTCCAATTCGATTCGTCTTCTATACTAGCCTGACTGAAGTCGGGACCAGTGTATTCGAAGGTGTAAAGCGTCTCTTCTTTTGTAGTTGTAGGCTGCTTATCCACTTTCTTTTCCATTGCATTCACAGCGAATGCAATTCCTAGTGTTAATGTCAACGCCGATCCGACGGCGATGGCAGCTTTTTTAATAAACTTTTTGCTGTTCATTGTTGTGGTCTTTTTTATCCGGTCAAAAAAAGGTTGCCTCAAAAAACTTTGGTTTATTATACAGTTATGGGTTGTCTTTTAGCAGACCTCACTGGCCGACTTTGTATCCTGATACGCTGCCGGCCCTTTCCCGGATAGTCCTCCCAGACTATCCGGGTATTTCGGGAATAGCGCCCCTTTACGGTTGTGCGACCTTCGGTATACAACTCTCTTTTGGGCGAAGGCAATCCGATGCGGTAAACTGTCCAGCTTGAGTGGCGCTATAACCAGCTTGCAGACCAAAGCCTTTGGTATAAACAGCAGATGTACCTGCGCCCTCAGGGACGAGTACAGCTTTCCGATCCAGCGGAAAAGGGCTGTCATCCTATTCAATATACGGTACATCCTGTTCATACAACTTTGTTTTACCTGATCCATTTGTCTGTTCTCAGCGGCGCAGCCTGGGCACCGCCTGCCCACCTGGGCTTGTTTGCACTTTGTCGCTGTACCCGCGTTCCTATGTCCCGACATCTGTATGGCTCTAGCACGTATCGGCAGATTTCAGTAGCTGGTCTCACAGCCTTTGGCTACCTTGCCCGGGACTCTACCATCGGAAAAAATGGTTCCAGCGCCCGATACGCTTCCGTTTTTTTGTCTTATGACGATATGACCAAAGTTACAGCAGCAAGCTGCGCAGCCTTTGTAGCGAATTGCAGGCCTTCACACTCTTTTCAGCTTCACTACGGCAAAATCTCACAAAGAAGCACTAGCTATTCTTTTTCCGATAGGCGGAGGGCTGCATGCCCATCGAGCGCTTAAAGCTGTTGGTAAAATGGGCCAGATCGGAAAAGCCCGTCTGATAGGCAATGTCGGAGATCTTGGCATTGGTTTCGATCAGCAAAAGACAGGCCTTGTGGATCCGAAATTCAACCACATAGCGCCGCAGGGTGCAACCCAGGCTATCTTTGGCGACTTGCTCACTGCTGTGCCGCGTCCAGCCTAGGCTCTTTTTGATCTGCCGTATACTGCAGCGGCCCTCGTCCATATAAAACTGCTCGAGGTAGCTGTCCAAGGCCAGCCGCAGTGATTCGGAACTCCGCCCGGCCGCTGCGATAGCTGCGGCAACAGCACCGTGATAGTGCTGAAGGATTCTTCCCAGCAGCTGCACCACACGTGCACTGTCCTGCAGTCCTTTGATCGCTGTAAAACGGATCTCGTCCAGCAAGTCGAGCATGATTTTGTTGAGGGGGATGGGGGGCAAACGGCAGCAAGCTGTAGCGCCCTTCAACCAGGCGTCTGCCAATGGGTCAAACGCAGGGTAATTGTTGCCGAAGTCGGCAAACCATTCCGCCTCAAAGGAGAGGAGTGCAAAGCTCTGCAGGCCATGACCGAGGTGCAGATTGTAGTCCCCAGCGGGATAATAACAGAGCGCAAGATAGGGCCGTTCCGGGTAGTGGAGCAGCGCACCCTGATCGTCATAAAAATAACTGCGGCCCCGCAATTGGATATATAAAAAGCAGCTGGGGAACGCCACGCCATAGGGGATCCGTTGGCCCGCATAGAGCTCGGCTTCGATGAGCTGCAAATGGGCACCGATCAGCTTGCGCGACTGCCGGCTTAAAAGGCCGCTGGTTCCGCCAAGGGTTTCCCAGGCTGTACCCCGCAGCGGAAAGGCCACATAGTCGGGTGGACTGCTGACGATCTCCGCCCTGCAGTTCAAAAGTTCCATGAGCTGTTCAATGACAATGCTATTTTCCATAATTTCTGTGTTTGACAGGCCAAGCGCAAGAGCCTTTTATAATAAGAAAAGGAGGGCATAAGCGCCCTCCTTTAGGTATAGATACAATGAAATGAACAATCTTACTGCTAAAGCATTTACTTTTGATTGACCCTGGGTATAGCCGCCGATGGGGCAGTGGCTACCTGGGGCGCAGTAGGTAATCGACAGATAGCTTATGCTTTGTTTCTTATCACTAAGTTCGTGTAGAAAAACTCCTTTTCGATTGTGATTTTCCCAGAATTGAGCCGGAAAATTCATAGAAATAAGCTGGAAAAATCAGGCTATTGACGGATGGGCTATTATAGACTGCTGAAATAACTGCTGTCCATATCCAGGTAACGTGCCAGGTCCTTATTGGAAATACTATTGATGCATTTGCCCAGCCGCCGATACAACTCGGCTTTCTTTTCGGAGGCTTTCAGTAGCAGCAGTTCCTGACGATTGCAGCGCAGGGCACACCAGCGATGGACAAGCTGCTGGTAGCCCGCAACGAGTGCCCGATGCTGAAGCAGATCGGTGATCAGCCCAACAGGAAAGAGTACTACGGTACTTTCTTCTAAACTGATGTAATGGAAGGTCTCCGTTTCGTTGGCAAATAGCTCAATATCGCCGGGTTTGAGAAAGAGTTGGATATCACCGCTGTCGCAGTCTTCTTTTTTTAGAAGCCCGGAGGACACAAAAAGGTAATCGTTGCGAAAATTGGGCAGTGGACTGTTCTTTTTGAGCTGCCGTACCTGCAGCTGTCCCGCAAACATTTCGATATGCTCGGGGCTCAAGGGCATATAAGCCGCTAATATTTCTATAAAGTTGTCTAATTCTTTGTTTTTCATTGATATTTAATAAATTCGTTTAATGTTATGTTGTGTGGGTTTAATAATAGTTGTTGTTAGGTCTGTTTCAAAACTATAAAAACATTTTTTTATTATCCTGTACTTTTGGCTGTGTGTCCAGATTTCGGACATATATGCAAAAATTCGGACAGGGAGATAGGGGAATGTATGCACCAATTATAGAGGATAAAATATGTATTATTTGTTTAAGGGGCTGCGGCCGGTTCAATGGCTGCTGCATATGGCAGTTGTGCTGCTGGCCGTTTATTGGGCCATCACGCTGATCGAAGGGGCACAGTTCTGGGGATCTGTGGGGCTGGGGGAGCAGGCACTGCCCGAATTGTTATTGACAATGGGTTATGGTCTGCTGGCCTTAGGGACGTATTGGCTGATAAGCTATCAGCGGCCACGGCTGTCGCAGTTGCGGGCCAACCGTCAGGCTCTGTTGATCTATCTCTGGCGCTCTTACCTGCTTCCGTTTATACCCATTCTGGTCCTACCCATTGCTTATGAAACGTTGCGACAGGGGCCAATGTACCTGGGAAAAAACCTCCCATGGATGCTGCTCATGAGCCTGATCTTGCTTATGCTGTTCTCGCTGGTAAACCAGTTTGCGCTGGCCCGCTACTTTCTGGCCGTCAATGCGCGTGCGGTGGCAATAGCCAGGTATCGACTACCGAAAGTGGAGCACAGTGCTGAGGACGCTATCGGCACGGACGTACAGGAAATGCTTACCTCAGATGGAATTGTGCCTGCAGGAAGCGCTTCCGAAATGGCAGGCTACAGGGCTTTCAGCCTACAGGAGCGCAAGGTAATTGCCTACGACGAGCAGGGGCAAACGGTACGGCTGCGGTTTAGGACGCTGAAGAAAGTTAAGGACGCGCTGGAGGGCGATGCCCGTTTTTTTGTAAGGGGCAGCTGGATATTACGTTATGATGCCCTGGACCGGCAGGAACTGATACCGGAAACGCGTGCAAAAAAACTCTATCTGAAACATACCAGCAACTATTTTGTGCTGAATAAAAACGATGTGGGTGATTTTGCAGCCTGGCTTGAATTGACCAAGCCGCTCAGGAATCTGGGAGATGGAGCCCATTAGCTCCCTAAATCACCCCCCAAATCATCCCCCGATCAGGATTTCGGTATGATCGGGAGAAATAGTTTTTGGATAACGTAGGATTGGATTACGGCTGCGGAGCGGTATAAGAAATCCGGATAAACAGGGGTGTGAACATCATCGTCGCCACACCATCCTGCCATTCATCGAGGCCGTGAATCCTAAGGTCCTTAAAATCGGGATCTTCTTCTTCACCCTTGTCTTCTTTTTGAAATTGAAGTACCCGATTTTGCATCAGATAATTGCTGATCGCTGTGCTGAGCTGTTTCCGATCTGTATCGGAAAGCTTGTTGAGCTGCTCCACCTGATGGGGCTTCAGATTAAAATTATGCGCCATCCAGACTGCAAAATCGTCTCTCATCAACTGCAGCTCAGCGGCACGCTCCGCTAAGGGGAGCGCAAGAAGGGTGGCTACTTTTTGGGCAACACCTGCATTGTCAAAATTTTCTTTCATAGATTTTAAATTTTGACAAATGTTTATTTTACTGGTGATTAAACCTAGTCTTTCAAAATAACCGACCACATTTAGTAGGTTAATCTTTTTATAGCGGTAGAAATATTTCTTATCATTTGAAATTTTTTATTAATTTGGAGTGACTTGAATGTTTAAACATTTAGATGTAACCAAATATTGGCGCCTGACGTACTGATATGAAGCATTTTTTAAAGCTATGCCTGGGGAGCTTATGCTTTTCCATGGTATTTAATTTGATCGGAAATAAAGGGATTAAATTGGAACGGTTCGGGACGGGCGCGTATTTCGTTTGGACAGTGGCCTTTGCTTTAGCCATTATTATTGCAGCGCTGCTGATCCGCATCGGCCTACAAATAGCCTCGATCGAATGGCAAAAAAAATATCCCGAATTGGAGCTGCTGAAAGATGGCCGCTTACAGATCAAGGATATACCCAAGTCGCAGCGCATATTGGCCGTCCTTTCGACGACCATCCTGCTGTTGCTGGTGTACCTTTGTTTTATCTATCTGATCGCTTATGTACGCCGAAATAGTGACAGTTTATTTCGGAGTTATTTATGGCATTACATGCCTTTTGTGAGCATAAGCTGCTATTGTTATGTCGCTTATGTTTTTAATCGGGGGCACTTATGGTGGCTCACACCGCAGCATGCAATTTCACTATTCGGTAGGCAACTGCCCGAAAGAATAATCGAACTGGAAAAGACCGTGGAAAAAATAGTGCACGTTGTTCATCCAACTATTTTGGATGAAAAGATCGTCATCGGATCGCTTTACGACATTCTCTATAGCCACGCTAAATTTGAACCTGACTTTACAGAAAAGATGGCCGTACGCATGTTTGATGTGCCGTTTTACTTTTCGAGCAAAGGGGAGAAGGAAGTTATTTTGATGGACGGTACAAGGAGGAAGGCAGATCGCTTTATGCAGGAACTGGAGGCCATCGGACTGGATAAATGGTATTTCCGTATCAGTAGCAACTGCCGCGTCAATATGATGCTCGTCCGCTATCCCGTAGCGGCAAACACGAGCAAAATTGAATTGCGCAAAGAGGTATTTGATAGCCTGCGAAATACAATGACTGAAATGGATATTGAAAAACTATTGGTGGCAACGCAATGGGTACGGAAAAGTAGAAATCTAACAAAATTTTTGGATAACGTGAATAACCTGGAGCATAGGGGATGGGATTACCCTATTCCGCTCAATTGAATCGTCCCGTTTTATAAACTTAGATAGACCGAGCACAGTAGACAACAGGTCTGCTGCTGAGCTGGATTTCGGCGGTTAGTCGAGCTAACCTTACCAAATTATGTTTTTTGTTAAAGGATCTCCTGATCAAAAGGGGATTACGCCCCGTTTTGTGTCCAATGCGACAGGCACTCACCTAAACATCCACTATTCTTTTCAATTAAAACCAGGTATCGGATATACGCCCTTAGAGGCCAAGCTGGACCGTATCCTCGACCTGCTGCAGGAACAGCAGTATACGGAGCTCCACAAGCTGACGGGGACGATGACCATCCACGAAGTCGCCTATTTTTTGAGCAAAAGTGTGCGCACCATCGAGCGCCGTATCGCCAAAGGCCTGCTCAAGGCCACCTACAAAGAGGGCAATGCGGATCTCTTTCTCAAAAAAGATGTGGTGCAGCTGTATGTGAATGAATATAAAAAATGGCCGCGGCAAATGCCTTAAATCCCTACACTGTTCGTACCTGCTTCGTATTGCCTTCGGCGCTGAACGGGAAAGCAACCACTGTTGATCCGTTGCCGTACAGTATTTCCCTGTTCGGAGACTGGTGAAGGTCTGTTCAGCAGCTGTACAAGATCTATTGCTAATCCGAAGCAGGTACGGAGCTGGTCCGAAGCAAAGGCCTGAGACTGCTGCTCGAGGCCCTATTTTTTTAAGGGCCAGAAGACGGTGTAGCTGGAATCTGTCCGATTGCAGGGCTGATGTTATACCGCTTATCCTATGGTCTCCGACAGCCCGCCGACAGAAGCCGGGCTAGCACCGACGAGTCTCCGCCAAGCTGTTTTGCGCTATTGACAAGGGGCTATGTGATGTGGTATGTTTGTCGAAGTAAAGCGCTACATACCGGTATAAATGAAAGCTTTATGGAGTTTAACTTTTAAATAAAATAACAACATGGCAACAATCAACAATGGTGTAATCGGAAGAGCAAGTGGTAAAGTCGGCGCGGTGATCGCCTCGTCCTGGAAATCCATCAACTACCTCAAAGGTTTGCCCAAAAAGCGGACGAAAGGGATGTCCGAAGAACAGCTGGTCCAGCAGGAGCGTTTTCTAAAAATCTCTAAATTTCTGATGCCGATCACACCGATCCTGCAGGTTGGCTTTGGGCTTTCCAGAACCGAAAAGATGACGCCCACAAATGTGGCACTGCAGCTCAATATCGCCCAGGCGGTAACCGGTACTTATCCAAACTTTAGCTTGGATTACAGCAAGATCGAAATCAGTACGGGCTCTTACCTCAACGGCGGTAGCATGGAGGCTGCTGTGGACGCAGGGGTTCTTTCCCTCTACTGGGATACCATCCTCAACAGCCTGTACAAGACCAAGGCCGATGATCAGGTCATTATCCTGATCTATTCGCCTGAAAAGGATGAATTTATGACGGCACCTACACCGCCCACCCGCGGCGCCGGTACGATAGACATTCAGATTCCGGCCCACCTGATCGGTGGCAAGGGGCATGTCTGGATCTTCTTTACAGACCGCAAGGCCGAAAAAGTATCCAAAAGTACCTATTTGGGTCAATTCGACCTGGCTTAGCCGCTGAAGGATTAATTAAACGGGAGGAGCACGCCGCTCCTCCTGATTTTTGAACACAAAACGATAAGACATGCTGGTGATTTCTGAGTTTAAAAAGCAGGATAAAGATCCGACACGTAGGCAGGCTGCGCAGGAACGCTTTCGGCTGGCACGCCGGTTTTTGAATCCATTGTATCCGCTCATCATCAAAGGGTTTTCCCATAGCAAGTGCACGGTGCAGGCGGCTTTTGGTCGCGCCATGTCACATACGCTGACGAATGTGATACAGGGTGAATATCCGGATTTTGAGCTAGTGCCCGCTCTTGCAAAAATCAGCAATGGCATGCTGTCGCCGCTCGGGGTGAATACCTGTGTACGCACGTCCAATACGATTCAGCTGAGCTGGGATGTAACCGAATCCAACATCAAAGATTATAACCAATGGGATGACCAGGTCGTGCTCTGTGCTTATGATATTATTGGCGGCCAGGCAGCCATCAATGAACAGCAGGTGCTGCGGAAGGATGTCCAAATGACGATCGAGTTGCCATCCATCCTGCATGATCGGCCAGTGCACTTGTATCTGTTCCTACATGATCGTGATGAAAACCTGTATTCCAGAAGTCAATACCTCGGTCTTTTCTAATGAATAGCTAGTGTATGAAATCAACAATAAAAGTTCTCCGCACGAAACAGGGCAAGCATAGCACGCTGTCCGAGATCTACCTGAACAATCAGTTTGTCTGCTACGGCCTGGAGAATATTCCGCGTCCCGTGAAGATAAGGGGCGAGACCGCCATACCAGCCGGGCATTACCCATTGGGTTTTAACCGCGACGGAGCAATGAATGGCCGTTACTACGACGATTACCCAAAGATGCATCGGGGTATGCTTGAAATAGTTGATATTCCGAATTTTAGCTATGTCTACTTTCATAAAGGAAATAGCTACAGAGAGACTGCCGGCTGTATTCTGGTAGGCGCGCAATATGTACTGGAAGATGGCGAATATCGCCTGCTAGCTTCGGGCATCGCCTACAAAAAGTTCTATCCGCTAGTGGTCGAGCTGATGCTACAGGGACTGGTCGAAGTACAGGTCGAGTAACCTGAGCTTCTGCCAGAGAATTGATCATCCTTAAAGTAAATAAACATGAAAAAGATCTTCAATAAAGTAGGACAGGTGCTGCAGCTGCTGTTGGCGGCTCCTGTAAAGCTACCGGGTAAGGTGGGGAATGTATTAAAATACCTGTCCTTGGGGCTTGGTATTTTAGAAACGGTATTGGATGAGGCTAAGTCACAGCCGGAGGTAGACGATGGCAATGAGCCGCAGGAAGGGAAATACAATCCGGACGATGGCGAAAGGAATCAATCGGCACTGGATGATACGATGTCGGCAGCTGTATCGCCTACCGATAAGGAACCTTCGGCGGGCACCAGGGAGAATAGGTCCGTTAAAAATGAAACCGAAAATACCGTAGAAAGGAGCACGATGGATGAAAGTGAATGATATGCGCGTCTCGGCCATCGGCGGTACCATCTGTTCCATTTGGGCCAGTATCTCGCTGGGGGATGTATTGCAGACTGCCCTCACGGCAGCTTTGGGTACCCTGGTCAGTTTCGCTACAAGTAGGTTATTGGCCAAACTGGGTAAACGGAAAAGATAAATTGGAATAAAACGGTGCGCAGAATTGTGCGCCGTTTTACACGATATGCGTCAACTGATTGAATCATTCCTGTTGGTAAACGAGGTCTTTAAGGAGACAATGCTCTTCCCAGGGCATTGTTATAAGCCGACTATGGGCGTTTTGGGGAATGATACTTTTTGATGTCGGCAGGTAAAAATGGTTTTTATTTCCACTGCTCAGGGTATTGCGTAGATCGGGAATCTTCTTGAGGCTGCGCTGCAAGGCAGCAAAAAATGCTTTTGCCGATTTGTCCGCTTGCTTCATGATCTGACGCAAGTGGATAATTTCTCTTGCCCGGTCCGTTTCATAGCCCCCGCTTCCTGCAATGGTATATTCGGCTACAGGCGAATCATAGAAGACACCTGAATCTACGATAGTTTCCTGATCTGAAAAAGGATAGGTGGATAGGTAAAATTCCTGATAATCTGCTGATGAAAAGCTTTCCAAAAACGCCGACTGATTTTCCTTGTTATATTTTACAATATTGCGCTTTCCCGAAAGGCGGTTTATAGTCTCAACATAAGCTTGCGCCTGGTGTTTTTCCATCGTTTCCGCGCAATATCGAAAAAATAGCTCCGCTGGTATCGCAATCCAAAAGTATTGACTCATTTTCTTTCCTCTGTTTATTTAACCCGTATTGAATAATTACTGAATTACAAATTTGTTACTGCGGTATTTCTTCTGCCAGAATCTCATTTCCGGACTTATCATAATAGGTACAAGTCATACTGTCCATCAAAACAGTCCATTTTTCGATACCGCATGCTGCACACAGCGCTATAAACGTCGGATAATCTGTTTTGCCTTGTTGATGCTCTTTTAAACCCTGTTTGAATTTTTCGGCATTAACAAGGTCAGCTATAGTCAAAGGTTCATGAGCGGAAGGAGAACTGGTTTTATAGTGACTATCCCCATAATAATCGGAGTGCCCATCCGCAACAAAAACGTCGTAAGCGCTAACGCCCAATTGTTTGATGTCCCGGATATAGGCCGGAAAGTCTGCACCCGATTTTACGCTGTCGTGAGCAGCTTCAATTTGTTCTACTGTAAACATTTTTCCTTGGTTTAAACCTGTTAAATTCTAGCTGGAATTGCGCAATCCATAAGCTGCTAAACAGACCATTCAGATCTTGCTTGTCAAGTAAATATACGAAAAGAAACATTGACAATATTGAGCTTTTTTGCAAAGTATAATTGAGCTTTTTTGCCAAGTTAGGTGAATAGGGTACAGCTAAATTTGTACTATAAATAATAACAAAATGAAAACAGTCAATAAGATTTATAGCAACGGGGAATTTGTAAGCCCGCACGGAACTGAAATTTATAATCTCATCAATCCGTCTACGAATCAAAAGATCGGTGAAGTCACTTTAGCCGATGTAACCGATACAAGGAATGCCATTGCAGCGGCAAAAGCCGCCTTCCGCACATTTTCAAAATCTACCGTTTCGGAACGTATCGGTTATTTAACGAAACTGAAAACTGCGATTGAGAATAGAAAGCAGGATTTTATCGATGTGATGATCGAAGAATACGGCGGAACGCATCAATTTGTCAGCATGAGCAATGCGAATACCGGAGCCTGGTTTGACAGTATGATCGAAGTGCTTAAAAGTTTTGAATTTGAACGGACAATTAACGCCGCATCGGTACGATTTCAGCCTGTGGGTGTTGTGGCTATCATTACGCCCTGGAATGCCAGCAACAGTTCGGTGGCCAGTAAAGTCGCTACCGCAATCGCAGCAGGATGTACCGTAGTCGTCAAACCCAGTGAAATGAGTGCTTTGCAGACGAATGTGCTGATGGAAGCTTTTCACGAAGCCGGTTTACCGAAAGGTGTGATCAATGTGGTAACAGGTCTCGGAAATGTGGTCGGCACCGAACTGACCGAGAATCCTGGAATTGCCAAAATTTCATTTACGGGCTCTACAGCCGTAGGAAAATCCATCGCCAAACAAGCGGTAGATACCATGAAACGCATCACGCTCGAACTGGGTGGAAAATCGCCGAATATTATACTGGACGATGCAGACCTCGATAAAGCAATTCCGATGGCCGTATACGGCGCTTATATGAACAGCGGCCAGGCCTGTATTGCGCCGACAAGGCTCCTGGTGCCGCAGCATAAGCTGGATCAGGTAAATGCCTTAGCAAAGGCTACTGCGGAAAGTATGGTTGTCGGCCTGCCACAAAATGCAGATACCAACATCGGACCGATGGTAAGCGTGAAGCAGTTTGATCGCGTACAGCAGTATATTAAAACGGGTATCGAGGAAGGGGCGACCTTGTTGACCGGTGGATTGGGAAAACCTGAAGGTCTGGAAGAAGGCAATTTTGTGAAAGCCACCATTTTTACCGATGTCAGCAATGCGATGACCATTGCGCGGGAAGAAATTTTTGGTCCCGTTCTGTGTATTATTCCTTATCAAACGGAAGCGGAAGCCATAGAAATTGCCAATGATACGCCTTATGGGCTAGCAGCCTACATCTCATCGGCGGATAGCGAAAGGGCAAAACGTGTGGCCGCAGAAATCGATGCCGGACGGATCTGTATCAATGGATTCAGTCACGACCCGATGGTTCCGTTTGGCGGATTCAAGCAGTCGGGCATTGGGCGGGAATATGGCGTATATGGTTTGCAACCTTACCTTGAAATCAAAGCCGTACTAAGCTAATTTTTTATACATTTGACAAAGCGTTGTCGTACGAACGGCGCTTTGTCTTGATTGATAGTCTTATGATAGAAAATTCGGATATTGTCTATTCCTGTTACCACCAGGTGAGCAGAAAAGGGGAAAATTTTGTGGCTCAGCATACGATTTCATATCAGCTGTCGGGAAGTTTTATGTTGTCCGACAATAAAGACAAGCATATTGCGAACCCGGGCGATTTTCATCTCATCCGAAAAAACCAGCTGGTGAAATTCGCAAAAATTCCACCACCAAACGGCGCCTGTGAAAGTCTGAATATCTACCTGAGTGACGAAACGCTAAAGAATTTTGCGCATGAGTATCAGCTGAAATCCGATCATTCGACGCCAACAGAAGCGTTGGTTAAAATTGATGTCAATGCGGTTCTCGAAAATTTTATTGTGTCGCTGAAGGCCCTTCTCCAAAGCAATTTGAATAATAAATCGCTCATCGACCTGAAAATCAAGGAACTTTTGCTGATCCTCCTACAGACGAAACCGGCGCTCAAAAATATCCTGTTTGATTTTTCTGAACCACATAAAATAGACCTTGAAGCCTTTATGAATCAGAACTATAGGTATAACGTCAATTTAGATCGTTTTGCCCGTCTCACAGGTAGGAGCCTGGCCACGTTCAAGCGCGATTTTGAAAAGGTTTTTCAAACTTCGCCGCACCAATGGATTCTGAAAAAAAGACTGGACGAAGCACATTATCTCCTAAAAGAAGAAAAGCGGGCTGCTTCGGACATCTTTGTTGATCTGGGCTTTGAAGATCTGTCCCATTTTTCCCATGCTTTTAAGAAACAGTTTGGCTACAGTCCCAAAAATCTGGCTAAAATTTAAAGGACTAAGCGGCGTTCTGTACTTCTTTCTTTATTGATATACCCCTTAAATTGGCTCCGTCGCTTGGTTTAATTTTGAAATACTCGATTAAGGAGAGCAATGATAAGCCAGCAATTAACTGCAATGCCAAGCTAAAATCCCGCATTTGATAAACCGTATCCTGATAATAACTGCTTGCCAGGTGTAGCGTCACTGCGCCTAGGGCGATACCCATACCAAGTGCCATTTGCTGTGCCGTATTGTACAGCGTATTTGCATTGCTCATCTGTTCGTTTGGCACGTCTGCGTACGCCAGGGTATTTAGGCTGGTAAACTGGAGCGAGCGTGTAAGTCCCGAGAAAAAGAATACAATTGCCACTAGCCAGATCGGCGTTTGTATGGAAAGGAGGGAGAGTCCAGCGGTTACCAGGGTTAAAATAATACCGTTGCCGATCAGGACCTTGCGGAAATCATACCGCCGTGTTATCCACATAGCTACGGGTTTCATACTCATACTACCGAACATGTTGGCCATATAGAGGAGCCCGGCGTGAAAGGGGCTCAGTCCAAAACCCAGCTGTAGCATAAGGGGCAATATAAAAGGAGCAACATTGATGACCATACGGGTGATCGAGCCTGAATATACCGTAACCCGGAAGGTTTTGACCTTTAGAATACTGTAATCAATCAACGGGTACTTGATACGTTTGGAATGCCAGATCGAAACGGCCATAAGCGCAAAGCTTGCCACAATAGTCGCAGCTGGTTTTGTATAATCGCCTTGGGCTGCGCCGATCATTTCAGTCCCCAGCATAATGCCGGCAAGACCGATACCGCTGATAAAAAAACCGATAATATCAAGCGGACGGCTATTTTCGGAATCCATTGCTGGAATAAATTGATGCACGGCCCATAGGGCAAATATGCCGACAGGTATATTGATAAAGAAAATCCAGTGCCAGCTAAAATAGGTTGTAAAAAATCCGCCCAGTACGGGACCGATAATAGGGCCTAACAATCCGGCCCAGGCAATATAACCGATCGCTTCGACCAGATCTCTCTTTTCGGTGTGCTTGAGCACAATGAGACGTCCCACCGGTACCATGAGGGCTCCGGCTGTACCCTGGCAGATACGTGCAATAACGAAAGATGTTAAGTTGGTACTCAGTCCACATGCGATTGAAGAAAGTATAAATCCGATAATCGCCAGATTGAAAACCTTTTTTGCGCCGTAGCGGTCGGCAATCCAGCCGCTGATTGGAATAAATACAGCTAACATGACGGTGTAAGAGGTAATACCTGCACTGAGGTGTACAACATCACTCTCAAAATCATGTGCCATTTTGGGTAAGGCCGTCGATATCGCTGTGGTGTCGAGCATCTCCATAAGTAAAGTGCCACCAACAATGAGCGATATGATGCGCGATTCTTTCTTCATCTTGCTCTTCTTAAATCCCGAACGGGAAACATTTGCGACAAATGTAAGCCTATCGTAAAAAAGAAAAGTCATTTAAAGGCAATTAAACGAGGTCAATTGAATAGCTGCCGGAATGCTAAAGGTGAAACATTGGTTTTTTTCTTAAACAGTTTGTTGAACGATTGTGGATGTTCA